>Ga0209107_10000042_pt1 | contig 77173 bp, 57 predicted proteins | sample LakErihyJuly2011_2_FD_187460 | JGI IMG/M metagenome (GOLD analysis project Ga0209107, IMG submission 187460) | Freshwater microbial communities from dead zone in Lake Erie, Canada - CCB hypolimnion July 2011 (SPAdes) (version 2) | ecosystem: Environmental > Aquatic > Freshwater > Lentic >...
ATTTCATGATAAACGAAAATCATCCACAATCAAAAAAACGCTGACTGCAGACCATGCAGAATTCATGCGTATTTGGAATAATTACGAAAAATATTTAACTCAAGTAAACGTCTCGTAAAGAAATTGTTGAAGGGGTGGCTTTTAATTAGCTGCCCCTTTTTTTCCTCAAAAAGCCTTCACACGATTACCTTGTAAGGTTTTTGCTTTTTTCTGTATCTTTGGGTAAACAAAATTTCTGACTCAAGAGCAACCATGCTATTTTTAATACGTTTTTTGGTAGTAAGCACATTAACCATTTGTCTTGATATTCTTTGGATCGGTTTTGTTGCTAAAGATTTCCTGATTTCACTGATCAAACCATACCTGACAATCGACCACATGGGACAGCTTGTTGTTCGAAATCATTATGCAATTGCGTGTTGGTTGTTGCTCAGCTTTGGGGTATATTTTTTTGTTACAAAAAACAGCAGCCCATCTGATTCACTTTTTACCATATTTCAAACCGGCTGCATTTTCGGATTTGTTGTCTACGCAGTTTATGATCTGACCAATGCGGCACTGCAACTGCAATGGCCATTCAGCATGATTGTTGCTGACACCCTGTGGGGAGCATTGCTCTGCGGCGTATGCGCGCTTTTGTGGCACTTTATTAAATAATCACAGGCCAAAAAGGTAACAAAAAGCTTTTTTCTTTCTTCGCCCTTTTTTTATATCAAACTTATTTGCACTCAAAAAAACTCCCGATATACTTCCCTCAAACTTCATTATTTGCGAGAAAATATTATGAAAAAAAACCTTCTTTTTGCTTGTTTATTACTTTCAGCTCCCTTCATTTTTTCTGCCAAAAGGAACCGACGCCTCTCTGATCCTACCCCTCTTGAAGCACATGAATTTGTTGATGGCGGCCAAGTAATCAAATATCAAACCCCCGCACTTAAAGAATCTGGATTATATTTCGTTGCCCGAAAATGTTCCGCCTGCGGTACCTACCGAATTGGCCGCGAGTGTGGCCACATGCCTCCTCGAGTCATAGACCCACGCTAACTATCTGACAAAAATAAATTCATGCGCTAAGGCTCGCATTACTGTATAAAAAAAGACAATTATGTTAGCCTTGGCGCAAGAATAAATGCTCTAACTTCAGGCACTCGATGAAAAGCACCCTCTCAGGACCAATAGAACTTTTTAATTTTCAGCAGCGGCCAGAAGACGCACAGATTCAAGATGGCCCCAAAACCTTTGCTGAATACCTGGGGCAGGAAGTCATCAAGGAAAAGTTAAATGTGTACGTCAAAGCCTGCGCGCAACGAGAAGAAGCCTTGGATCACATCCTTATCTTCGGCCCCGCTGGACTTGGAAAAACAACGCTCGCACGCGTGATTGCAAAAGAACTTGATGTACCGCTCAAAGTAACCAGTGCTCCCGTGCTCGAACGCGGTGGTGATTTAGTTGCGATTCTTTCTAACCTTGCGCCACGAGAAGTGCTGTTTATCGATGAAATTCATCGCCTTCCCAAAGCTGTTGAAGAAGTTTTGTACAGCGCCATGCAAGAATTTGCCGTTGACATGATGATTGGCCAGGGGGCCACCGCCAAATCAATGAGATTACCCCTCAATCCGTTCACGCTCATCGGAGCCACTACCAAAACGGGCATGATTTCAGCACCACTCCAAACACGATTTGGGATTGTTGAGCGCCTTGATTTTTATACAGCAGAAGAACTGGGAACGATTGCGCAGCAAAATGCGACATTTCTAAATATCACGATTGATGAAGATGCAGCCAACCTTATTGGCTCGCGCGCACGAGGAACTCCCCGAATCGTCAAACGAATTTTGCGCAGAGTCAGAGATTTTGCACAGGTGCATGGAAATGCACACATTTCACTCGAAATTGCAAAAAAAGGACTATTATTTCTTGGCCTTGATGATGATGGACTGAGCAAACTCGATCGAGAAATCTTATTGGTTCTGCTCAGAGATTTTGACGGCGGTCCTGTGGGACTTGATACACTGGCAGCCATCACGGGCGAAGACAAAGAAACCATAGAAGACTTTTGCGAACCATACCTGTTACGGCAAGGATTGCTCCAGAAAACCTCTCGCGGCAGACAAATTCCTGCGTCAAAAATCATCTCATTGCGCAAAAAGTTTCACCTTGAACCAGACTCACTCCAGCGAAAACTTTTTGAAGAACCGAACTAAACCGCTCATTTTTGACAAAAAACATATCTTTTCCGTCTCAATGCAGATGGTATTTGAAGGCATTAGTTTCTCCCTGTAACATTAACATTATAATATTGTTCATGAAACCAAACCGGGGAGAGGGAAACCATGACCACAAAAAAATATAATATGTATGTAGTTTTTTCTGCATTATTGTCACTTGGAGCAGCTGCAACAGCCGCACCAGTAGTCAGAAACCAGAAAGAAGATCTTTTATTTAATATCACACTGCTCAACAAATCACTCGAAGACCAAGCAATTGCAGAACTTGCAAGAGCAGCAGAAGAAGCCAACTCAAAAATCAACGAACACTTGAATGACTTTTGCACGCTCAAAGAAGTTCCTACTAGAAAAGCTGTTTTTATCGATAAAGCATTTGATCGTTACGTTCAATCAAATTACGAAAACAGCTTTGTTCGCAGCATTGATTTTGCTCGCAAATGGGTTATTGGAACAAAGTACTGTCCAATTCCAGGCCTGAGCATTTTAGCAGGTCTTACTTACGGTGGAATCAGGGGCGTCTATGCGCTTAAGAAAAAGCAAACAGAACCATTAACATTTCAAGACAAATTAAGCAGATCGCTCTTTGCGCTCAGTTCACTTGCTGTACAAACCTACATCATGGAAAGAACTGGTGTTGATAAAATTGCAACACTCACTATCGGTGATGTGATTGAAATAATCAAAGAAAAAGCACGGCTAGGCAACTCAGATATCAGTCATGACAAAGCAAAAGAACTTGCACAATCACTCATGAGAAATATTCAAACAACATTCGCAAAAGACAAAGCAGTGCAAGAGATTCCTGAGGACACACAAAAAACGATCCGCGAACTTGAAGAAAAATCAGCACTTTTGGGTCAACAACTCGAAGAACTAATGCGCAAAATGGCTGAACTTGAAGAACTAAAAAAATAACCCCAAGACACACCCAACCCCTAAGGCGACTACTATTTATTTAGCAGTCGCCTTTTTTATTTAAGCTTATTTGTCATGCAGCTCAAAAATAGATCGCAGATAAAAACGCAGGCATTCAAAAAAAGATCACTTTTTCAAAAAAACGATGATTTACCTTGACATTAACGATCTATAAATCAAATAATGTGGGCCTGTATTGTTCTTGATTTCAGCGGTGTTTCCCTATGTTTGATCGTCTTGTTTTTCATCATGAAAAAATTTCTTCGAGTTTATTAGAAATTTCTGTTTCTGTTCCACCTCTCATTACAAAAGAACTACAAGAAAAAGCGATTCTAGCCTTTAAGAATAAAATTAAGCCGCAAGGTTTAGATAATTACGATATTTCTCCATCGTTTATTTTGGATCGTTACGGCTCTTCTATCAACCGTACGGTTGAACACTTTGCGCTCAAACATTTAATTCTTGATTCACTTCACCAAGAATTAAAAATAAAGAAAATTTTAATTGTTCACCAACCGCGACTCACCAATTGTTTGATTACTGATAACAATTCACTTATTTATACATTCAGAGTTTCAACACTCGATGTTCCGCTCGTTAATGAGTGGAAAAAACTTCCCTTCAAATCACCAAAAAGAAAACTGTACAAAGACTTGGATAAACAAGTTGAAACCTTTTGTGACCGAGAAGGAAAACTTTTTGATAACGACAAAAAAAATTGTATCGAAGATGGTGACTGGATCGAACTCGAGGCAACTATTCTTGACCGCCAAAACAAACCAATTATTGATGGTCTCACACAGCGCTATTGGTTTAAATTTTCTATCACCTACATCACCGATGCATTCAAACAAAATTTCTTTGAAAAAACTGTTGGCGATTCGTTTATTACCAATAACTTTCATGCAAGTGATACCGAAACTGAAACGCTCAGCGAACACAGCCCACACAGAGTGACAATTCTTTCCATTTCCAAAGGAAGTCATTTCTCAATCGATTTGTTCAAGTCTATTTTTAATCTTAAAAGCAAACTTGAAATTCATAAAAAATTAATTGAAGTTTTCTCGTTCAGAAATGATATTTCACAACGCAAATCGATTGTTGAAGAAATTTTCACGCTGCTGCTCTCAAAACAACGATTTGAAATTCCTCAACACCTTATTTTGAGAAAACAAGAAGACATTTTGTCGTCACTCCGCGAATTCCCTGATTATCACGTCTACAAAGCACAAAAAAACTTCACCAGGCAGCTCGAGAAACTTGCCGAAAAACAACTCAAAGAAGAAGTGATTATTGATTCAATTTCTTTCAAAGAAGGCATCAGCATCACCAGAGATGATATCAAAAGTTACCTGCATCTTTTTAATCACGACAGACTGCGAGAATTTGTTTATTTCAAACCAGACTTAGATAAATTTGAAGAACTCGATGACCCAATTCCAGAACAAATTTTATCAGAAGCCGTCATGCGAGAAAAAACACTCAATACGATTATTTATCAACTCAGCAGGTAATCATCTTGAAAAAATACATTGCACTCCTTGTTGGCATTTTATTGATGCCACTCATTCCTATTGTGTGGCATATCAGCAAGTACGATCTTTCACTCTCAAACCTTAATGAACTTAATAGATTGGTGACGCATTACACAAAAGTGTACGGTGAGCGGGAAAAATCAGAGCTCTTCAATACACCAAACACGATGAGCTCAAGATTAGTGTCTCTGGAAAAGTTGAAGCCTTCACACTTTCCCGTTCTGAAAGAGCTTCTTGAAAATCGCTATTGTACTGATTTATTTTTCATCCAAGGTGGTGATGGAAAAATGATCGCTGAATTTAATCCTATTGATTTTTTACATGAAGAATGGGTAAAACAATTTTTTGGCATAATGACAAGCTACGCCGTTATCGATAATGAGAAACAGCTCGTTGAAGGACTTATTCAAATCATTGCTGAACCAGACACCACTACCTCACCCGCTAAAATAAAACACTATTCACTGGCAGGGTTTGCCAATCCGCGCGTTTGGGGGTCTGGCAAAAGTCGAGAGACAATTCAATCCATTCTAAAGATATTTTTCTCAACCACAAAACAAGATGTTTTATATGCGCGCACATCTCCCTACAACGGCAGATGCGGAGGCTTTCTACTCAAATCTGGGTTTACCTTTGCTGAAACTAATGAAGAAAAAGACTTAGTATTTACCTACTCACGCGAAAAGTTTAATGCCTCATTTATGCAGCCGCAAACCCATGAGCAAAAATACCATTAATCGATAGGTTAGTGCCTGAGGGAATAATTAAATTAACACGAGGGTCAACAGAAATTCCCGCACTTGGGAGCGAGGCCGATAAATTAAATAATACTGATCCCTGCAATAAAATATTTCCGCTATAAAAATTAATACCCTTTTTCCCACAAACAAAGGATGCATTTCTGAACGCGAGCTGAGACGTCGCATCAGCCAAAATCAATTTATTTGGCCCTGAAATACTATCGTAGACAAAAGCCATTCCACGATTGAACGACAACGTTGAGTATGGATTAATTGTTGCTTGTGCGCCTGATTTGTAGGCAAATGTGGCCCACGTACTTGTCATTGAAACATCATTAAATATGCCCAGCGTCCCTGAAGTAAAGGTCCACGAAGCCTCGAGCATCATACGCACTGATGAAAAATATAATTTTGCTGTTTTGTCACACATAAATCTGGTTGCATTTGCACTGGTGGTCGTTTTGAAATCTTTAATGCCCTTAATCAAACAATCTTTAACAGAAAAAGCGGCGCCTGAATAAATAGAAAATGATCCCTGATTTTCAAATCCAAGAGATTTACCATTACCATTCAACGTAACATTTCCAAAAAGATTTAAATTAGACCTCAGTAGTAAATCTTGATCGAGCTCAAAGACAACGCCATCACCAAAAAAAATTTTTGATGTTGACGACCTAAACAACACATGCTCAGGCCTGAAGCCAACTAATGTAGTATTTTTGAAAATCAACGTTTTCCCTGCCGAGATAACAATAACCTTATCATTCGATGCAGGAAAATTAAGCGTTGCCCCCCTCCCATCAAAGGTCATAATCCCTGCGGCGCTCCCCTTCACATTCAATGGATTTGTTAAAGTAATTTCTCTGATATTATTTCCATAAAACATTGGGTTATCTAAATTATATGCCCCAAGATTTGATAAAAAAAGGGTCAAAGTAAATACGACTAAGATACTCATTGGCTGCCATTTCCCAAATTATTGATAAACAACTTTGCCACGAATTTCAAGCGATGCCCCCAACGGCACATAGACCTTCAATAAACTATCAAACCATAATGATTCGGCCTCAAGACGTCCCTCGCTTGAAAAAACAACGGCGTTTTCAAGAAATATCGATCCTGATGAAAGTACTAAACCTGGGCGCGTTGAGTGAAATATCGCATTATTAAGATGCAATAACGATGAATAATCGGTCATAACAAATTTATTTCGAGTCATTGAAGGCGAATCGTAACTAAAGGTTGTTCCATAATCAAATTTCAATGTTGAATAAGAGTCAACAGTAAAACTTCCAGAACTCGTCCATGCAAGCTTTGCATCCTTCCCTTTTACGATCACCGTATTTCGCGCGGTGGCATTCCCCTGCGAAATATTCAAAAAAACATCCGGATACAAGGTTGCATCATCAAAAAAAATTCTTGAACCAGAACCCTCACATCTCATCGTGTGGGCCGTTCCAGTTGTTTTGAGTCCAAAAACACTCATATCTTTGAGCGTAAGATTTTTATTATCATTAATCAGCAATGCATCGGTTACTCCAAGCATTAATGATTTTCCTCGCCCATCTATGACTGAACCAATCCCATCAAAAACCCAAGAATATGTCAACGTATCTGCAGCATCAGAGAGTTGAATATAGACATTATCCCCAAACAATAATTTTGAGCCTGCACCAAGACGAACATGTATCGGAGCAAACTCTTTAAGCACAATATTGGTCAACACCGCTGTTTTTCCTGCAGCAATAATAATAAGAGGAACCGAAACTCGCGCACACGAAAGTCGCAACCCCTTGCCATCAAGGACGATTGGTGATGTTCCAGAATTTCTTCCATTAAAGGTAAGTGTCGCACTGGTCAATAATTCAATGCTGGTTGCAAGCTCATTGGCTGCAGCATCAATCGTAATATTGCTCCCCGTTGATGAAATTTGAGTTGCAGCCGCAACCGTTGCAGCCCGCGTTACCCCTTCATCTTCAACATCAGCACACAACACGCTCACACTCAAAAGAAAAATAACAAAAAGAGAGCTTTTAATAGAAAACTGCATGAATCAGCCAACTTAAATGTCCTATGATCATGCTCGAGATGATAGCCAAGGAGGAAAAACAAACACAATAATTATTTCGTCAGAAGCCGCAAGCGACGGTAACAATTACAATGTGCACATCTTATTAAGCTAAAAAACAAAGAAAACGCTCAAATATCCTAAAAAACAAGATATTTGAAGAGTCCCTTAACTGAACCTATAAAATATGAATTAAGTTTATCATCCAAATTAAGGTTAATTTATATGCGTTCGTTTAACTTTTTATTTTTTTTGCTGCTATCAAGCATGCTCATCCTCGCCCCTCAAACCAATGCTCATAGACTTGAAACCGATGGCGCGACCTTTTTGAACAAAATAAAGGATCAAATAGAAGAAGAAATTTCTGACGTCACACGTGGTTTATGGCCTCGTGGGCTTGAGCTGCATAATCAAGCTGAAGCAAGACTCACAAAGCTCTATCAATACAAAAAAACAAATCCTTCTAAATTCGTTGATATGACGCTGGATTATATTGAGATTTTTTTATCTTCACTTGCAAACCTACAAACAAGTGAGCTTTCTCAACAAAGCCACCAAGTTGATGAGGCTAAGAAAGATGTCCTCGAACAATTCGCAAACATTCAAATGAAAAAATTACTGCAACCCGCAGAAATTAAATTCATCCTTGATGCTAATAAATTTATTCTGTTTATAACGGATGAATTTTTACCAGAATTTCCGGTCTACGAAAACTCAGAATCATTGATTGAATATTTTAAAGATTTGGTGCTCACACCATACACTGAATATCCATTTCTCACTGGTGTTGGATCAACCCTTGCAGCAATGTGGGCATGGGGAAAAATGAACGAGTCTGACGATGATGTCAACCAGACAATCAACACCTCAATCCATAATGCACTTTGTACAAACCGTTCATGCTCAGCATGCCCATGTCCATGTCACCAAAAACCTAAAAAAACTCCTCATTCTGCAGGAATGGTACCAGCTATCGATGGAGATGTTTATCTTGAGGGGACAGAGAGTTTAATCCAAAGTTTAACAAAATGTACTACGACTGATTACACGCTTCAGCCTATTCCCGTAAATCAGCAAGGCCCACCGCATTGTACCTATCACACGATCACAAATGCGTATGTAGTTATAAATCGTTTAGTTGGCAGCAATAATTACAAACAAGCACTGCACAATATTTTAACTTCTAATTTTAAAGAAATATCAGCAACTGCACAGGAGGTTGCGGACGAAAGAACGTATTGGAATGATCATCTGAATGAATTTGAAGAATTTTTTCCCAAAAAAGAAGGTCATGCTGAAGAAAACTCATTCGGATTGACGACGAAAGAAATAGGCCAACACAAAACTGAAATCGCAGAAGTATACCTTGATCAAAGTTATGCTGATTACTTTACAACCTATTTATTTAATAAATACAAGATCAATTTTAAAGATAATAAAACGTACTACAAAAACATACAGAATAAAAATTTTTATTTTACCATGATGGATTACCGACAACACACACAAGAGAGACTTAACATTAAAGCAGCTAAATCATGTCTGGCAAAATTAAAAAAAGCAGGCACAACTGATACTTTGCGTGCTTATTTAAAACGCATGAACCATTTAAATGATCACGATGAATATCATTGGCCTGCAGATAACAGCAAAATAAAAGATATTCCGGATGTTTCGTTCGATGAACTGCAGGCTTTTAATAACTTTTTTATAAATAGTAAAGCAGAGAGCTGTACGTCTATTGTCAACAGAGAATGGACAAATAATTGGCTTGCATCAATAAATGCATATCAACAAGGAAAAATAGTAATAATGGGATGGCTAAGTTTTAAGGGAAATCACCGTTCAGATGGTGGTCACTGGACATTACTTGTGATCGTTCCACCCGAAAAAGATTTTGGTGAAAAACCAACGGTGTATCACTTAGACTCCTGCGGTACAAGAGAACATTTACCAGACCTTGCTGATGCTTTTTTATATGATTGCATGCATTTCAAGCTACCAACAGCGAAAGACAGCTTTGACGCGCACCTCATCAATCAACGACTCAGACCAAATAACCAAGATCACAAAACTCCTGATAAAAAAATATTTATTGATCGTCTTGCTTCTCTTGCTTCTCTTGATCGTCTTGATGGTCTTGATCTTGAGGGATTAAAAAAACAAATAACGAGACGACGTCCAATTGGAAAATACAACGAAGTCTGATTTAACCAAAAGTACTTGCACGGTGTAAAAACAAAAATTGATGGCTTTTTTTATTTTGCTGGGGCATCATGTGTGCGTTATGAATTATGATACATTTGTATCATTGGTTGAGTGCTGTTAACGGCCTCGATCTGTCAAGGTAAAACAGGGAGTCTTGCACATGTTAAGATTATCGTCGTTTGTTCAAAAAATTCGTTCTTTCTCTGTGCTCTGCTTGCTCGCATGCATGCAAGCACCAGTACAATCGTTTAACTTCGCTTGCCCCGTACCTCTTCCTGTCAGAGCTGCGCTCACATCAAAACCAGCTAAAATTTCAGGATTATTTGCGCTTGCAATGTTAGCCGACTGCATCAAAAACAACCGCTCAGATTTAAAAAAACTCAATCCATTGCACCTGCGCACCATGCTTTCAACCATTGGCGATCATATTTCTGGCTCAGTCTGTGCAGAAAACATTGAATCCCGAAAAAAAACCGCTGAATTTACCGAAAATTTCTTTGTGCACAAAGCTCGCTTTACCAAAGAATATCTATTATCAAATCCATTTCTAACTGCTTGCACCATCTATTTTGCACAAAAAGGCATTCGAAGTGGTGTGGCTTCTTGGAAAAACTACCAAACATTAAAAGCTTCTGATGCCCAACAACTCCAACAAGATCTCACGCAAGCACAACAAGATTTAGCAACTGCTCAGCAAGCCCGCAGGCTAGCAGAACAAGCACTACAAAATGCTCAGCAAGAAGTTGCAAACCTTCAAGCTACTGCTCAAGCGCACCTGGGCTGCCCAGCTGCTCTCCAAGAAGCTCAACAACAACTCGCAGCCGCTGAACAAGATTTAGAGGCTGCTCAGCAAGAAGTTCTACGCCTAAGCTCGATTGAAACAGCACACAACCAGTGCGCAGCAAGATTGCATGACGCCAGACAAGAAATCGACCGGCTCACAGCCGCAGATCAAGCAGCTCAAGACCAACTCGCCGCTCTCGCAGCTACACACGGCGCATGCCCTGCAACATTAGAAGCAGCACAACAAGAATTAGCTCAACTGGCAGCGCAACTTGAAGCCGATAGAAAAGCACTTGCTGATGCAGGCAAACCAGTTGCAGCGCCAGGACTTGCAGATGCTGCCGGAGCACGAGCTGGTAGAGGTGGAGCACTTGTAGCAGAAGCTGGTGCCAAGAATGTTGATGGCGGACCTGCTGGTAACGCTGGTGCCGGCACAGGCTTAGCTCCTGCCGATCCGAAATAAATTCAGAACAAAAAGAGAAAGCGGCCACGGGAAAACCATGGCCGCTTTCTCTTTTTCTATAAAAAGGCCATTTTTCCTAAGTGTTTCATTATTTTATAAAATAATATTTCTTACTGCTAAAATCTAAACTAGATAGGTTTGTATTAACATTATTTTATAAGAGCCACGATTTTGATTACTTTTTTTACAGCAAATACAAAGAAATTACTTCTGTTTGTATCCATTCTTTCTTTTTTGCAACCACGCTCAGTGTCTGCGCTCACCGTAAATACACCAACCAAACACTTGCTAACTCACATGGCGCTTCTTGCAACCACCTGCGTGCTCCCTGCAGCACTCAATGAGTGGGAAAAGGAATCGCTCAACCTTCAGACAAAATCAGTTGCTGAAACCGATGCCCCGGCGACTTTAACATTTAAAGAAAAATGTTCAACGTACATGATGCTCGCCCAAACAGTTGGCAAAAATCTTTTACGTGCAGAATCATATGATCAGCTTAAAAAATTACGTGCAATTTTCGGCCCATCGAAAATTGATGCGCAAACCAAAAGCATCGAAGAACTCGAACAATTTTCAACACAACAAGAACTCACTAAATACATCTCGCAAAATAGACTTGCAGCCTCATTAATCCTTATTGAGCTTGCAAATATTGTAAGAAGTGGCGCTTCAGTTATTCAATATGCTATGCAGCCAAAAATTGTAGAGCCTCATGTAGAGCCTCATGTAGAGCCTCATGTAGAGCCTCATGTAGACCCTCTTGCTGGCGCAGTTCCACCTCCTCCTTTTGTAGATCCTGCTATTGCCGAAAAAGCAGCCTTGGTTTTTCGACTTAAAGCTCACCTGAATAACACCAACACAGACGAAGAAATTGATCTCATGGATCTAGATGGACTCAAAGCAACACTTCGTGAATTAAACGTCGCAAGACTCGGTGCTACAAACACTCACGCAACAGGTAATAAAAATCCTCTCACCCTCGTCCAAGGACTCGGTGCTACAGACTCTCATGCAACAGGTAGTAAAAATCCTCTCACACTTGAAAGAGCCACACTGCCCGATGCTCCAGAACCTGCACCAGTAACTATTCGCAAAATTCCTTCATTCGCCGAACTACAAGAAACAAGAAGACAAAAAGTAACTCTCGGCGCAAAAATTAGAAATCTTTGGCTGAAGAAAAAGGCACGCGCAGAATTGTCTGCACTTCAAGAAGAAAAAAAACAAAAGAACAGTAAAGCAACCAAAATTGCAGCAACATGGAGAGGCTTTTTTTCCAGAAAAGAAAATCCAATCCTCGAACAAAAAAATATTTTTAATCAAGCGCATGATGTTTCTGATCTTATTAAAGGCAACCCGGACGCACTATCAGCCATGGAAACCCATCCTGAAAAAGATGATATGCCTGCTCCGGCGGTCTCTCTAGAAGATGATTCAACACGAGAAGCCCGCGAAGTCACCGATGCACTTCGCGAACAAAAAACAGCTCGTGCACACTCAAATTGGGATACGTTCGTTAGAAAATTAAGCCGCGCAAAAAGCACTGCAATAATCGTTCACCCAAATTTCCAACCTAATGACACGGTAGAGCACCAGCAAGAAACGCTCCCAAGAAGCGGAGCCTCAGAAGAAAAATATGCAGCAAATTGTTTCCAAAATAATCCTAGATTTACAACAACTAATTCAGGACAATCAGATGAAACTACAACAGGTAGCAGATCAGAAGATGACGAATACGACGATGACGATTCATTTGAGGCAGGATCAGTCTCAACAGCCCCTGATTGCCAAGTTGGCGACCAAGAAAGTATTGATAGAGAAGAAAGTGATCACGGTTATGATACTGATTTCATGTCAGATCATGAAGATGAAGCCCCTACCGCTCCTCAAGCAGTGACCGAACCGCATCACACAGCAGACACCGCAACTTCAGCGGCAACAATGCCAACCACAGAGCTTGAACCAGAACCTGAAGATGATGAAGACGAAGAATTTTTCGACGCACACCCTTTGACAGAACCTTCACCCGCTATCATCTTGGATCAACAACCACCAGCGCAACTTACACAAGCACCCCGACTATCAAATAAACAGCGAAAAAAACTACGCGCAGCAGCAGCTGCACAGGCAAGAAAAGATCAGGGAATTTTACTGCTGAGAGACGCAAAAAAACCAACTTTCTATACCGACCAAGACCTTTGTAGAAAAGATCCAGACCTCTATCGTAAATGTTTAAATTTTCGAAAAGCAGGGATCAAAAAGGATCCCGAGTCTATGGAAATAACAGGTCTTGATACAGGTAAATTGTGGATAACAAAACTTATTAATGGACAGCTTGAAGTATTAGAAGTAACGGAAGATGGATTTACTTTTTCTGACAAGAAGCCTCGCGACATCATCAATCTTTACAATAAAGATATCCCAATGCTCGCCAGAATTATCGGTTGCGATGCAGAAGACAAGAGAGTTTGTGATATCCTTGGTAAAACAATTGATAATCAAATAATGTATATGCAAGAAAGAAGAAGGACTGCCGCTCACGCTCAACGGCTCGCAGAAGCAGAGGCAGCTAAACCATGGTGGAAACGAAGCCTTGGTTGGTAAAAAATACTATCCACGTTTTTTATCTGATTTGTGGCAGATTTCCAATCTTTTTTATAAAGTGCTCTAGATAATCTCAACCAATGATCTGCTGGAACATTTGTATGTATTTTTTTTTCTTATGTTTGCTGCTCTTTATCTCGCACGCTCAGCCAACAACAACGCCTGAAATTCAAGTTTATTCTGATAGCTACGATGCAATCGGCTGGAAAAACTTTTCTCAACCAAGTCAAAACGTTTCTTTGAATTTTGAAGCACGAGCAACGTCAGATATTCATCTTGGATTACAATATGGACAAAACCAATATATCGAAATCGTCATTGCTGGCTGGGGCAATAGACAATCTGTTGTAAGAAACTTCATGTGGGGATACCAGTACAATGAAATTCCATTCCCATCTCCAACAGCAATAATTCCTGATACAGCAAACTTTGTAACAGTCAGCGTTTCTCTTGAGAATGGCGTGATTACAACAACCATCAACAATGCAGTTGTCTTCTCTCAATATTTTGACTTTGCAATGAATAAAACATTTACTTCCTACGGATTTCGAGCATATTCACCTGCTCCATGGACTGAGCGAAACACAACTATTATAAAACCAGCACCAGTTGAGCTCCTTCCTGGAGAAAAGCTACTCACAACCTCAAACTTTTCTGACTACGGATGGAAAAGTATCACAAACCCATCAAAAAATATTGCGCTCTCTTTTTCTGCACAGACGACCAATGATCTACATATTGGCCTGCAATACTCTCCTGATCGCTATATTCTTATTGCGATTGGTGGCTGGAACAATAGCCAAGGAGTAATCAGAAATAACAGCATGAGCGAACAAACATTTAATGATATCAATTTTGCAACAGCAATAATTCCAGATACTACAAAATCAATAAGCTACAAGATCTCAATTGCTCCCTCTCCCCAGCAGGTCGGAATGTCAACCCTTACGGTAACGGCTAACGAAACCACCATACTTTCCTACACTGATTCTTTTTTAAACCAAAATTTTACCAACTATTCATTCAGATCATGGCCGCCAACAACACTCAAACTTTCGGATGAAAATGTCTCAACCACTCAAGAAGCACAACCAGCACAACCAACTCAATTTTTTACCGGATACACCGTTCCCAGTGGAACTTATTGGCTGGTGCAACCAAATAACTTCGAATCTTTTTTAGCAGCTAATGGTGCATCGTGGGGAACGAGTAAAGATCCATTTGTGATCACCAGAAATTCTTCAAATCTTTCTTATAATTCAGTGAATTATCCAGCAAATGCGGGAATTTTAGATTTTTCTATTCCCAATTTTGTCTTTATTCCCACAACACAGACGCCTTCAAGTCAACCAGTCGCAACACCCCCTACACCTCAAGCATTCACCGGATACACCGTTTCCAGTGGCACCTATTGGCTTGCGCAACCAAATAATTTCGAATTATTTTTGGCAGCAGATGGTGCATCGTGGGGAACTACTAAAAATCCATTTGTAATCACCAGAAATTCTTCAAATCTTTCTTATAATTCAGTGAATTATCCAGCAAATGCGGGAATTTTGGACTTTTCTATTCCCAATTTTGTCTTTATTCCGACAACTGTCGAAAAATTAATAACTCCCCCACAACAACCCATACAAGAACAATGGATAACAACAAATTCATTTGACACCTGGACCCCCATAAACCCCACAGGAAACAAAATAACACTCAGCTTTAATGCAATAACACCTAAGGGAGATTTGTATGTTGCATTTCAATATGGTCCAAACCAATACATCAAACTCATTATTGGGGGCTGGGGAAATAGCCAATCCGCAATACAAAACATGCAAAACGACGCTGTAATAAATGAAAAATACATTCCGTCGGCAATACCATCTCTCACAGATTCTGTCGCATATATAATTTCAATCACCCCATCAACAAGAATGCCAGGATCCTCAACGCTCACCGTTTCAGCAAATGGCCAGGAAATACTTTCACTTACTGATACATTTCTTTCACAACAATATTCAGCTTACGGATTTATGGCTTATTCAACGGCATATTGGAAAATTTTAGGCGGAACGCCAACTACAACCTCATCAACCGAAAACGTCTCAATAGCTCAACCAACAAATCCGACTCCACCTCCCGCAGAACTCTCTCAAGAAACGCTTTCAAAAGCTATTACCAACATGAACACAGCAATCGCAGCGCTTTCCTCACAAGCAAGTCAGACAACACAGATAATAACAACGGCTCGAAATGATTTTAGAACAGTTGCTGATCGCATGAAAATAACCATTAAATTCCCTTGGGAATAATGAAAAGTAACCAAATGAAAAAAGCCCCGACTAAAAATCGGGGCTTTTTTCATGCTACTTAAAATAACATTATTTCTTTTTGCTTTGTGGCGTTTTTTTCTTAGGTTTTTTTACAACCGCAACAACACGCTTTTTCTGAGCAATTGAAGTTTTAATTTTAGGAACTTTTATTTTTGGTGCTTTTTTCTCTTTAGCAACAACTTTGGTCATTTTCTTCTTTGGTTCTTTTTTCTTTTTTTCAACAACCGTTTCTTCTTCTGAAGCTTCAGTTGGCGCTAACAAAGAAAATTTATCAAATGCATGAGCCAAAACAGTATCCATGTGGTCTGCGTACACAATGGTCAATGCGCCATCAAGTTCTTTTTCAAACTCTTTGATATCAACTTCATTTTCTTTTGGAACAATCACGGTAGTAAATCCAAAGCGAGATGCAGCCAAGAGTTTTTCTTTCAGCCCACCAACAGGAAGCACGCGACCTCGTAAGGTAACTTCACCCGTCATTGCAACATTGCTTTTGACTGGAATATTAGCAAGCGCAGAAACCAACCCAACAACCATGGTAATGCCAGCAGATGGACCATCTTTAGGAATTGCCCCTTCAGGCACGTGAATATGAAGATCTGTTTCAGCATAAAAACCAGCTTTTATACCAAGTTCTTTAGCGCGCATACGAATGTAACTGAGCGCTGCTTGCACTGATTCTTGCATCACATCACCAAGTTGACCGGTAATTGTTAAATTACCTTTCCCCTTCAGTGGAGTCACTTCGATTTCAAGCACATCGCCACCAACTTCTGTCCACGCAAGACCCGTTGCAACACCAATACCATTGTACTGCCTGACTGCATCTTTTCTAAATCGCGGAACACCAATAATTGATTCAAGTGTTTCAAGCGTTACTTTAATTTTCTTAGGAGCTTTGTCTTCCAAAAATTTAGCAAGCGATTTTCGAATAATCTGCGCAATTACGCGATCAAGGTTTCGCACACCAGCTTCTTTGGTATATTCAGAAACTAATTTTCTGAGCACGTCTTGAGTAATATCAAGCTGACGAGCCGTAACTGCATATTCTTTGAGCAATTTAGGAACCAAGAACTTTTGCGCAATGTCTAATTTTTCAGCTTCCGTATAACCAGAAAGAGTCACCAAATCCATGCGATCCAAGAGTGGACCAGGAATTACATCAACAACGTTTGCAGTCAAAATAAACATAACTTGCGAAACGTCATAACCAACTTCCAAGAAATAATCTGAAAATGATTTGTTTTGTTCTGGATCTAATACCTCAAGAAGCGCCGATGCAGGGTCTCCACGAAAATCCATCGACATTTTATCAACTTCATCAAGCAAGATAACCGGATTTATAACTTTAGCTTTTCGCATTGCTTGAATAATTTTTCCTGGCATCGCACCAATGTATGTTCGGCGATGACCACGAATTTCAGCCTCGTCACGCATACCGCCCAATGAAATACGAACAAATGTTCGACCCAATGCATCAGCAATCGAGCGAGCCAAAGACGTTTTACCAACCCCAGGAGGTCCAGCTAAACAAATAATAGGTGTTTTTTTGAGCTTTTCTCCAGCAAATTTCTTTGCCGCAATAAATTCTAAAATGCGTTCTTTAACTTTTCCCATGCCTGCATGAGAATCATCAAGCATTTTTTCGGCTTGTACCAAGCTCACTTTATCTTTTGATGTTTTGTACCACGGTAACGCGATCATCGTTTCGATATAGTTCCTGCTGACAGCAGCTTCCGGTGATGAAAATTGCATTTGCTCAAGACGACGACATTCAATTTCAACTTTTTCGTTAGCTTCAGCTGACATTTTAGCAGCTTTTGCTTTGTCTCTGAGCGAATCAATCTCTTTTTGCTGATCATCTCGACCGAGCTCGCGCTGAATTGCACGCATTTGCTCATTCAAATAATAATCACGTTGGTGTTTTTCGATCTGTGTTTGCACACGTTTTCTAATATTTTTTTCTGTTTTTAGAATTTCGATTTCTGACTTAAGCATCTCACTCAATCTGATAGTGCGCGCTTTTACATCAGTAATTTCTAAAATTTCTTGTTGTTCTTCAAGATCAAACGTCAACTGCGAACACAATGTATCCGTCAAATAATCAAGATCATTAAAGCCTTTAAACAGATCAAGGACTTCAGCTGAAAGCTTTTCGCCGAGCTCAATGTACTCTTTGAAATACGCAAACAAGCTTCGCCATAATGCTTTTTCTTCAACTTCTTTGATTTTCTTGGTAGATGGAACATCAATTGCTTCAACCGACATATATCCACTTGTTGTGACCTGCTGCAAGACGCGAGACCGACAAATCCCCTCAATCAGAACTTTCATCACACCATTTGGAAAACGCTCAACACGAACGATTGTGGCGCGCGTACCAAAAAGATAGAGATCTGAAAACTCAGGGTCTTCAATATCCATCGATTTTTGAGCGGTGACAAAAATTTCACGATTGTCTTTGAGTGCAGCTTCTACCGCTTGAATTGAAATATCTCGACCAACGGCCACCGGACGAATACTGCGCGGCCACGCCACTACATTTTTTAAAGGAAGAACAGGTATTGTGTATGAACTTGTTCTCACAGGTGAATCTTCCATTACTTACCTCATGAAGAAAAAACGGGATTTACAAAGAAAAGCAGGCTCCCGGGAAACACTACACTTCACTCTTTAACTTAAACTTTTTGAAGAATACGCAAAAACAATTAACCCGCCAACCCAAATCTTATGGTTGAAGGTACCTATTTTTACAAAAACATCTAATTTTTAATAAAAACAATCTTTTTTGCTTTGATCTACAGCATTCTATATTTTCCAGCTTACCTTGATTAAAAAGAAAGGACAGACTGAATTATTAGATCTTTAAAAAAACTTGTTTTAGAAAAATAAAAAAATATAAAAAGTACCCCTTGCAGACTCTTGCCGATCAGTCTAGAATCTAAAAAAAGCGGTCCCATTTAGACGAAAAAGAAAATAGCGATGAAATTTGGTTTTTTTTCTGATCTTACAAAATTATGGTCAGTCAATAAGGAAAGCCGCACAAAAGTTTTACTTCTTGGAATGATATTTTTTTTTCTATCTGCATGCCAAGCAATCTGGAGACCATTAAAATCTTCATTTTTTGCAAAAATTGCAGGGGCTGAAGCTATTGCAGACGCAAAGCTTTACGTTCTTTTGTACATTATTCCATTGCTTATCTTCTATTCATTTTTGGTAGATCGATTGAGACGCCATCAACTATTGTATGTATTTTCTCTCTTTCATGGGATTGGCGGCATTTTATTTTTCGCCCTTTTTTCTTATTACCCGATTTCCGCCTTCCAAACAAATCCTTACTTATACGCTTGTGGATGGTCTTTTTATTTCTTGATGGAAAGTTTTTCAGCTTTTCTCTCAACCACGTTCTGGTCTTTTGCAAATTCAGTAAACACTCCGGGTGAGGCCCAACAAACTTATGGATTTCTTGTTCTTGGCTCTAAACTTGGTGGCATTATTTCGGCGGGATCACTCTATTTTGCATTAAATAGCGTCGTTTCAAGCGCACAAAGTAGCACAATCACCATACTTCCAAAAACATTACTGGCCGGATGCCTCCTTTTGATTGCAAGCGCACTCGCGGTCGCGGCTATCATAAAACTAGTCCCAAAAGAACAAATGCGTGGATACAAAGACGACAAAATTGAAGACGAAACCCCACAGGCAACAACGAGTGAATCGCCTAAAACATCTTTTTTCTCAGCAATTACCGACGGACTCTCAAACATCATTAAATATCCCTATGTTGCAGGAATTACAACACTCGTCTTGCTTTACGAAATTATGATTGAAATTTTAAACTATCGTGTATTGATCGCCGCAGATGCCGCGTACTCTTCTGCTGAAGCTCTCACACAATATTATGCACTCCAATACATGTGCATGCATGGCATTGGGTTATTTTTTGTACTATTTGGTACCGTGCCACTCCAACGGCTGTCAAACATCAGAGTTGCACTTTTTGCCTTTCCCCTCATTAGCTCACTATTTATCTCAGCCACCTATTTCTGGCCAACGCCATACTGCTTTTTTATTACTCTCGTGCTGATAAAAGCACTTAATTATGCTATCAATCATCCAACCAGAGAAACCTTATACATTCCAACAAGCAGAGCCATCAGGTTCAAGGCAAAAGCCTGGACAGATGCCTTTGGTTCACGGGCAGCAAAAGCTACCGGATCTCTCTTTAATATTGTAACGCGTTCCTATGGAAGCGTTGCCGTAAGTCAATTGAGCGCGGTGGTAAATGCGATTGTGATAGGAACATGGCTATGCATTGCCTCAGGGCTTGGCGTTGCGTTTGTTCAAACCGTAAAAGAAAAAAAAGTGATTGGGGAAGAAACTCCCAAAAATCAGTAGTCGTCTAAAGTCACCCACAAATACAGTACGCGTAAAGCGTTACTGAGGAGTAGTAATGAATTCATCGCATTTAGTAAATGAAGGATATGACAAACTAAAAACGTTATATCTTGCGATCGCACACGGCGCAATTATTGCAGCATACTCAATTGTCAGACCACTCAAAAGTACGGTGTTTCTGTCTTTCGTAGGATCATCATTTTTGCCATCGGCGAAAATTGTTTCATTCATCATGGCGCCCATCTTAATGATAATGTATTCAAAACTCCTTAATGCGACCCATAGACATAAAGTTGCCATTATTCTTTTCGGCATTTATGCAGCGGCTATCGCCATTTTCAGTATTGTTATGATCAACCCTTCAATGGGACTTTCAAACACCATCACAAGCCCATCGCGAATTACCGGGTGGATCGTGTATCTATTTTTAGACTTCTTCAATGTTATGGTGCTGGAATCTTTCTGGAGTTTTACCAATTCCATCAGCTCGCCCCATTTTGCAAGTGAAAAATACTCAATTATTGCAGCTGCCGCACGGATTGCCGGAATCATCTCCCCGCTCATCGGATGGGCATCCATGGTATATCTTGAAACCATTACCAGTGCTCCACTGCTCTGTATTCTTTCAAGTATGTTGCTCGTTGTTGCGATGGTAAGCCTGCAACAAATCACAAAATCAATTCCTGAAGATCACCTGGGAGGCTACAACAAAGACTCAGAGCCTTCGATTAAAGATCCAAACAAGAAAACAAATTGGCTTGATAGTCTGAAACTGCTCATCAGAGAACCCTACGTTGGTGGCATATTCATCCTTGTGTACAGTTTTAATTTTGTTTCAACCTTTGCAGACTTTCAGATGCAGACATTTGTATCTGAGTATTGCAATAACCAATTTCGTGAAATTGCCATTTTCATGTTCAAATTCACGGCTGTTTTTCAAGTCCTTGGTTATTTCTTCTCCAAGGTTGGTACGCACTCCCTTCTGAAGCGATTTGGTTTACCATTCTGCTTACTCGTCAGCCCACTAGTCACCTTTGGATTGTTGCTAATTCTCATTAGTTTCAAGAGCCTCATGGTTGCAACCTTGACTATGATCGTGTTCAGAGCGCTTAATTATGGCTTTAATGTTCCGGTCAGAGAAATGCTATTTATTCCAACAACTGAAACGATTCAATTCAAATCAAAAGCATGGATTTCATCATTTGGACAAACATTTTCAGAAGGACTCAGTTCATTTCTCAATGATCCCTCAATGCTCATTCACATCCTGCCAAATGCAGTTGGCTCATCGCCCTTTTTGATACAAACAATTAGCTCGCTCGCCTCGGTTCGATCGTCAGTCGCGCTCTTGCTCACTGGCGTATGGTTTTTTACCTCATATTTATTGGGACAGAAATACGATTACACCATTAAACACAACAAAGTTATTGGTAAACATGGTGAAAAAAAGCCCTTGTAAGAGTGGGATATTTGGATTAATCTACGAATGTTGTTAAAAACGTTGTGTTCATGCTGAATGCAATATGCTGTAGTTTTATACAAATTGGGTGACGCATTATGCGCCTAAAACTACAATCAAAAACCCATAATTAAGGATAAAAATCATGATCGATTTAAAAAAACTTATTGATGCTGGTGTTCATTTCGGACACAAAACATCCCGCTGGTCTCCTAAAATGTCTAGCTACATTTGGGGCGCTCGTAATGGAATTCATTTAATCGACGTTTCAAAAACTGCATTTTTACTCAAAAAAGCTGGTGAAACACTTTATGAACTTGCAAAAAACGGTGGCCAAATCTTACTCGTTGGTACCAAAAAATCCGCTAAAGATATTATCAAAAAAACAGGCTTGAACCTTAAAGTTCCTTATGTTGTTGAACGTTGGATCGGTGGAACTCTCACCAACAACGAACAAGTTAAAAAAGCGGTAACTCGTTTGCTTCACTTGCGCGACGTTATGGGAAAAAGCGACTTGTTGCTTGGTAAAAAAGAACTTTCTATGTTGACAAAAGAAGTCGCTCGTTTGGAACGTAACGTTGGTGGTATCATCGACCTTCACTATCCACCTGCAGCACTTGTTATCATCGATGCAAAACGTGAAAATTCTGCAATCAGAGAAGCTTCATACATCGGCGTTCCAATTATTGGTCTTGTTGATAGCAACACAAATCCTGAAGGCGTAACCTGCATTATTCCTGGAAACGATGATTCACCGCGCTCGGTTGAATGCATTGTTGAATATCTTGCAGCAAAAATAGCTGCTGGTATCGCAGAATATGAACTCAACAAACCAGCTCCAACAGCAATCACCAAAGCCACTGAAAAATCAGGTCCTCGCAGACCCGACAATGGTCCAAGAAAAAATGATCGCCCAGGTAATTTCAAAAAAGCTCATTCAGCAGACAGACCAAAACTTGAAATCGCTGAACCAAAAGTTATCGTCAAAGCAGAACCTAAAAAAGCTGTTGTTGTTGAAAAAGAAGTTGTAGCAGAAGTTGTAGCGGTCGAAACTGCACCAGTTGCAAAGAAAGCTCCTATGAAAGTTGTAGCAAAAAAAGCTCCTGCTGAAAAAGAAGTTGGCTCTGAAGAAACAGCTGCAAAAAAACCTGCTGCAAAAGCCAAAACAACTCCTATGAAAACTAAAGCAGCTCCAGCTAAAGCTAAAAAAACTGCTGAGTAAAATTAACGATAAATCTGAGAATGATGAATAAACGTTGTTCTCAGGTTTATAACCGGAGAGATGGCTCCCGGCCTTCGCACTTATGGTGCTATGGCGGACAAGACGCCAAATCATCGGTGAATTGAAATATTATGGAGAGATGGCTGAGTGGTCGAAAGCGCATGATTGGAAATCATGTATACTGTTAAAGGTATCGAGGGTTCGAATCCCTCTCTCTCCACCAGCTTTCGCGTTAAGTCATATATGACGACAACGCATACAAATTAGGCGGTAAGATTATTTTGTGTAGAAACTGTCAGGTCTGGAAGGAAGCAGCAGGGATACAGAATAGTTTGTACCGCCTATTTCCATTTTTAAAAAGGATGTTCCGTGATTCCCTACTCTCTAAAAATTATTTTTGCTGCCGTGCTCACATTTGCTGGAATAACTGGCTACAAATTGCATAAAGCATACTTTTTTCATAGCACCCAACATCTGACAGCCGTGCATACAAGAGAAACAATCAAACAATTTATACCTGAAAGTACTCCTCATCTCATCGCGGAAGACGTTGAACTACAAACGCGAGATGATATTGACGCGGAAAATCAATCGAAGCTAGAAAGACAAATAAACACACGTATTGATCGCGATATTGCAACCTACCTGGCGGCATCAGCAGAAAAACGTCTTGAAATGGAAAACTTCCAATTATTTCGACTAAAAACGCTTACAGCTTTCTTGAAATCCCACGATCAACAATTGATTTTTGTTAATACTGCCACAGAAACAGCACTTCCATCATTTCCTCCATCTCTACTTGACTGCGTACAGGCAATCAACACACTTAACAACGCCTTTGCTACTCTCGAAGAAATCACAGCGCAACCCGCAATTATTAACTTGTTTTATAAACACTTACCAACAAAATTTGGGGAATCTGTCGGACAAAAAGGCTCAACGGCCTTTTATCACTTTCTGGTAGAAACCGGCAATCCAGAACTCGGCTCGATTCCTTATTTTCTCATTAGCATCAAAAAAGCAAGACAGCTGTTTAAATTCATTGCGGAAATATCAATTATCAGCTGTATAAAAGCGCATCTCAGCCATGAATTTTCAACAAACGAAAAGGATAAAATAATTAAACAACTTAAAAATGCAGAAGTTGAAAACACCCTAAATCTCAGTAGTTATGAGATGAATTTCCAAAAAATTTATCAAAAAGCCCCAGAACACAATGTCTATGATGCCAGCAGAGATAAAAATGCAGATCGATATATGTTATTAATCCGTGCAGGTATGACTCCACCTCACCAACCATATTAAAAACGCCTTCATTTCTTATTGAAATCAAATGAATATCAAAAAGTTCAATTTCTATCTCATTTTTGAAATCATCAATCAATCGCAATATCATCAAAAAATCCATTTACGATTAAAGAATATTTTAAACCACCACATAACCTGAAATAAAAAAATTATGTTCAAAAAAGTACTATTTTCTCTGCTCGCCTGCGCGCAACTGTGCGCCGGCATTTCGCTTCCAGCAAATCCACTCAAATCAACCCCAACCCAAAAAGTTGTAATCGATGTCACGCACGGCATGACGGCGGCCGATCTGTTCGCAAAAGAAATTAATGGCGAAAAAAAATTCAAACTCCCGGATGCACCGCATTTTAGCTATTATTTTATGGGCAATATGCCACAAGAATATTCATCGATGTTTGACGACAAGCTCACACTCGCAGCGTTCATCAGATTTATTGAAACTGGCCACGAGTTATTTGAAAACCAAACAACCGCCAACGCCTACAAATCAATAGTTAAAAGTGCTATTGCCGCACACAAATCCTTCAAGCGCTCACCAACAGATAAAAACAAACAAACGCTGATTGAGATGGAACAGAAAGTCTTTAATCTTCTTTCTGAGATTACACTCCAAAATCCTGCGATTACGCAAAAGCTGGCAAAAATACTCTCAACGCCCCGAACAGCACTTGATTCACTCAAAAAAATTGTGGCTTCGATCTTACTTCCATTCAGAACGTACATCGAAAAAAATCGTGAAGGAAAAAACATCATACAGCTCAATTCATGGAGAGAATCAGTACTTTTTTTAATGATAAAGCTAGTGTTATTGAAAGAGCACGGTGGTGATTACACTAAGGTAAAAAATCCTGCGGGGAAAGATCAAATGATAGATTTAGGAGGGTTTATTGTCTTTGCTATTCTCGTTGCAGGCCTTACAGAACTCAACCTTGCCCCAGAACCATATCCAATTAGTGTTGAATTTAACCATCAATTGAGTGAAGAAACGTTACAAAAACCGTCTGCTGAATAATTTTTAAAGCTTATTTTCTAGGAAGAGGGATTTAATAATCAAGTCCCTCTTTTTCATTTCACGCAACACTCAAACATCCGGCGTACAGGAAATAATTGGTGATCAACCGGTCAGAAGATAACTCATCCCACTCCAGCACGACCCCAATATCAAGTAATTTTAAATAAATATTATGACGAACAATCTGAGTAACCTGAGGAACAACGCAATACGAAAAAAGTTCATCTGGCATAAAAATATTTTCTTGAATAAAAACTTCTGCATAATCTTGATGACACGAGAGCGCACGTGCAATCGGTGATGGCGGCGCATTAATCACACACAAAAGCCATCGATGACGCATCGCGGATTTAATGATTTTTTTATTAACTTTATTGTGATCATAAAACCAATCTCCAGGAGACGAGCCAGAAACAATCAATATTCTTATTTGTTCATCTGCGCAGGGTTTTGCCATAAATCTTCTCGTTTTTTCAATGTCATCCCCAATGCACTGCATAATCAAAATAGAATCAGGCTCTTCAAAACAATTAATCTCTTCAGGATCATGAGCTCCCTTCTGTAAAAGAAAGTCTTCAGGCTCAGTATTTGAAAATGAATACGCAGGTTTACCATATTTTTTTGCAACTTCAGGCTTGATGGCACTGACAAAAGAACTCATGATTAACGGGATTGGAACTTCAACAAAAGCAAGGCCCCGACGGCTCATGCTCAGCATCGCGCTAAGTTGATTGATTGATAAAAAAGCCAACACAACAAATATTGCTCGCGAGAAAAAACGGTACATTGTTAAAACCCTCGCGCGCTCATCAAAGCAAAAACAGCATGCAGGATTTTCTCGTTGAAACCAAAGAGTTTAATTTTTAAGAACAGAAAGAAGGCCGCTGTCGGGCCACAAAAAGATTATTTACGAAAAATGCGTGATACACAAAAATGCGCAAAAATCTCACTCGTTGCTTAATTTTTTTACAAAATAAGCATTTGGTATATCCTAAAATTGTCGTATGCAATTCAAAAAAAATGTATTTTATGAACATAATCGTATTGTTATTCAGCTTGGTCTGTATGAGCACTTGCGCATCTACAAGCTCAACAAATCTCATGCAAAAGCTCTTTCAAAATACGTATGACTCGCTTTCAACTGAAGATAAACAATTATATGATAACTGGGGAAATGATCGTAAACTCAAGCCTCGCAGCTTTACTGCACATATGCTTCTTGCTCATTGGGCGGCATTAAACAATAATACTGCATGCCTAGAAGCCCTCAAATCTGGTGGCGCAAATTTTAATCTTAAAGATAATTACGATTATACTCCAGCGCATTGGGCTGCAATAAACGGCAATTCAGCATGCCTGGAAGTACTTAAAGCTGGCGGGGCTAATGTTAATATTCAAGATGATGGTGGCTATACCCCTGCGCATAATGCCGCAAAAAGTAATAATGCGCCATGCTTAGAGGTTCTCAGAACTGGGAATGCCGATTTTAATATCAAAAATAAATATGGCAAAACCCCTGCTCATTTGGCAGCATTTCATAGTGATACAGCGTGCCTAAAAGTTCTCAAGGATGGTGGTGCAAACTTCAATCTTCAAGATGATTCCGGAAGTACTCCTGCATTCCAAGCTGCATATACTAATCGTTTCGCATGCCTCGAAGTTCTCAGTGCGGGTGGAGCAGATTTTAATATTCAAAATAATAATGGTTATACGCCAGCACATTGTGCTGCAGAACGTAATCATCCAAAGAGCTTAGAAGTGCTCAAGGCTGGCGGCGCAAACTTTAATCTTCAGCAGTATGATGGCAATACCCCAGCACATTTTGCTGCACAATATAATTATCCATTCTGTCTAAAAATACTAAATGATGGTGATGTCGATTTTAATATCCAAAATAATAATGGCGATAGCCCAGCTCATTTGGCCGCACATCATGCTGATGGATTCTGCCTAGAGGAACTGAGAGTTGGAGGTGCAAATTTTAATCTTCAAAACAAAAAAGGTGGCCAGACCCCTGCAATCAAGGCTGCATATGAAAGTAATGCTACCTGCCTAGAAATACTCAATGCTGGTGGTGCAAATTTTAATCTTCAAGATAATTACGGAACCACTCCTGCACATATAGTCGCAAGATATTTTGATAAAAAGTGTCTACAAGTACTCAACGCTGGCGATGCAAATTTTGACATTCAAGATTGCCACGGTGAAACAGTAAGGGAAATTGTCCTAAGAACAAGAGGTATTGCTATCGATGATCTTTTTTAAGGATTTTTTAGCCTTAAAACCAAAGAGTTTAATTTTTAAAAAAAAGCGTGACACACAAAAATGCATCACGCCGTAGATAAACATATATTTATTTTTTAATTAATATCGTCGCCCAGCGTTCCATCAAGATTGACCCAACGGGCTTTTGTATCAGAAAATTCTGACATAGAAGATTCGCCCACAAAGAATTTCACAATTTCATCTTTCTGAGCACCTGACAAATCTTCATCTCTGCGTCCAAATGGGTCAGCCGGCATATGGCCATCGCGATTCCAGTATCGAGATGAAATTCTTCGTTGAGTTTCCGGCAAATCATCAACCACCAAGAGCTCAACATTATCTCGACCAAGCTGAGTTTTTATCTTCTGCCAGGTTCTATTCTCACGTTTTACCAAATCATGGAAAAACCTAATCGGTGAATATCGTTCAAGCTCTCCTTTCACCCATTCATTAGTTAGTCTAGTCTTCATCGAAGCATTCTTGATACATGAACCATCAAAGTCTCTCGTTACTCTTTTTCCAGTCATTCGCCAAATTTCCGCAAGGTCACTCAAGGGAATAACAAATGAAATTTTTTGGCCTTTGTTGAGCCGCAGATCTTTAGAAAAATCACCGTCGATATAAAACTGCCGCCAAAATCTTTTATTGAAGCTCATAACCGTAGATTGTTCAAACAACTTAATAAACCAATTAGCGCCATCAGCAAATTTTTCTTGCTTCTCAAGTGCAAAAGAATAAGGACCTGTCTGTCGCCCCTCCTTAATGTCTTGTTTCCTTGCAGAATCCCTACAATAAATCAAGGCCATCAGCCCAAAATAGTCCTGCTCCAAAATTACTGCGTGGCTGTTCTCGCACTGATTGCAAAGCTGACCGCTAATTGTTTGCATATCAACACGCACAACAGTAAGTGGTTTGTCCGCAAAAGCCCAATCCGTCAGACGCTGCGCATATGGCTGATGCCACTCTCTCAAGTATCCAACAACCCCCAGTACGCCCAGTCCCAAAACGCCGGTTTTAGTCCAGCGATCTACAAAGGTTGATTCATCAAGAAGTGACTCAAAACAATGTACAACAGCCGCTGATGATTGCGTATGCCCTGAAACAATAACCCGCGATACCAGTAAATCTTTACCCTTTTTTTGCAAATAAACTTCAACAACAACATCATCTACAAAATCTGACCGAGTAATTTTGAATGTTTTTTTGATTTCTTTATGGTCAGTTGAACCATAAGCAATTTTTTTGAATGCATTGAGTTCTCGAAGCAACTTTTTAACCACCGCAAGTTTGCAATTGCGCACGGCGTTTTTATTTATTTTCTGTGCAAATATTTTTTCAAATTCAGCAAATTCATCCTGATTTATAAAAATCTGATTTACTGATTCAACCGCAGGCAAATCGCCTACCATACGATAGTCAACATTAACCCGCCAGACGCGAGACTGAGCGCTCATGGATACCAGTAAAAATACTAGCAAAAGGAGCTGTGACAATTTATTCATAAATTTATTTTTTTCTTTCTCTTCTTAAATAAGTAATTTTGCACTTCTTCAAAAGAATTATTTTATTATATATTTCATGCTAATAAATCATCGTTTTTTGTAAATACTCGCACCAGCGCATTTCAAAGAGAAATACTCAAGAACGCCTAGACGATAAAAACAACCTGCCCTAAACTAAATTTAAGATTTGATAGATGTATTGCAAAGGAAAATCATGGCGATGCTTACCCATTTTGCTCGAACGCTGAGACCAAAAAAACTTTCGCAAGTCATTGGTCAAGACAGCATTGTCAGCATGCTTTCCAACAGCATTTTTCTTGGCAGATACTTCCCCGTGTATCTTTTTTATGGTCAACGCGGATGCGGAAAAACAACTGTTGCCCGTATTTTAGCGACCATGATCAACTGTCAAAATCTTGAAAACTTCAAAAAAAACCCAAAAGACACGCAGCTTCCTTGTACGGAATGCGCCTCATGCATAGCCTCTCGACAAGGCTCACATCCTGATTTTATCGAAATCGATGCCGCATCAAATACTGGGGTTGATAATGTGCGAGCAATTTTGGAATCTGCTCAATACCTCCCCCTCATGGGACAAAAGAAAATTTACCTCATCGACGAAGCGCACATGCTGAGCAAGGCTGCATTTAATGCGCTGCTCAAAATGCTGGAAGAACCTCCCGCCAGTGCACTCTTTATTTTAGCAACCACTGAAGTTGCCAAAATTCCAATTACCGTAAAATCACGCTCGTTTCTCGGCGTTTTCAATGCACCAAGTCATCAAGTGGTATCGCAATATATCGCAACAGTGGCTCTTGACCACAACATCAACATTACAGAAACAGCAATCAAACTCCTTGTGAGCAAAGCCGATCGCTGCATCAGAGATGCGCTCAATTTGCTTGAGCAACTTTCATCACTCCATGCCGAAATTACCCTTGATGTCATTACCCACACCTTTGGGATCGCTGATACCAAAGCCATTATTGCAATCATCAATGCCATCATCACACATGACGCACAATTACTTTTTACAGAACTTGAAAACAGTTCTTTTTCTGAGAAAAATCCTACAACGTTTTGGCAAAATCTGTGCGAAGGCTTTATTTCACTCACCAGAGCCGCACTGGGAGCTCCAGCGCTTAATTCATTCGTTCAACACGAATCAGAGCTTGCATTAATTGCCAAAAAAACAACCAAGGAAAAACTTTCTGCGATCAGTTCACATTTCTGGAATGCTGAAAAAATAATCAATGCGACCACCAATAAACATTTATTTATTGAACATTTTTTGTACTCGCTCTGCAGTGAAACATTAACCCAACCACCTCAAAATTCGTTACCTCATTCAACAACTTCTTCCAAAAACAACGTTTCGACTGCTCAAAAAAGTGATCCTGAACCACGAAAAACATCAGCAATCACCCACTCAGTCAAACCAATGCAAAAAAATCAGCCTGCAGAAAAAGTTGTAGAAACCATAACGATAGAAAAACCAGCACACGAGTCACCACAGGCATGGGGCGTTTTTTTGGAGTCTCTCAGCACACAACACGACAAAATCCCCTTCAGTATCTTACGCAACGCGCAGGTTCACCTCTCTGGAACAACCCTCATCATTGAAATTGAAAAATTTAATTCATTTCTGGAGGAACAGCTCTCTGAACGTGCTGCTATCTGGAAGAAACAACTGCTTGCCACAATTTCTGGCGCCACCAGCATCCAACTCAAAGCCACCCCAAAGAAAAAGGCTCCTGAAAGCGCAACTGAAACAAAAAAAGCAGAAAACCCGGCTCAACCGACACTTTCTGCCCGAAATTTGGCCCAAGGTCCAACGACCGACTTGATCATGAAATATTTTCCAGGTAAACTAATTTAATAATGCTTTTTTTTCTGTAAAAGCCTTATTTTTCTCATTTTTGTCGGTCAGTGTTCTAGTCAATCTTTTTAGAGAGTTTTTTATGTCAAGCACGCGCAGTGGCGTGCCGATTGTTGTTCTTTTTGGACGAACAAACGTCGGGAAGTCCACTATTTTTAATCGTTTATCAAGTGGCGCTCGAAGTCTTGTTTTCGATCGCCCACACGTCACCAGAGATCCTATCGAAGACCTTGTCGAATGGAATGACAAAACCTACACGCTCATCGATACCGGAGGCGTCCCCCTCGAGAAAAAAGTTTCTGAAATCGATCTTGCGGTCAGAAAAAGTATTGATGCAATTTTGGCAAAAACGACCTTGATTGTTTTTGTCTGCGATGGCGTTGAAGGAATTACTGCTGACGACCGCAAACTTGCACAAATCGCCCGCGCGAGCGGACTTCCAACGATCATGGTCATCAATAAAGTTGATAACAATGAACGGGATGCTCAAGCACTTTCTGATTTTGCAGAATTTGGATTCAAAGATATTCACACCATTTCAGCCATTCACGGTCGCGGATTTGCACGTCTTCTTGATCGGATCAGCGAACTTGTTCCTGCAATTAAACATGAAGAAGTTAAAACTGAACCTGAATATCGCGTTGCAATCATCGGCAAACCAAACGTTGGTAAATCATCCCTCTTGAATTTGTTGCTCCGCGAAGAACGCTCACTCGTTTCTAACGTTCCTGGAACGACCCGTGAAGCCGTCCGCAGCATGATCACCATCCACAAAGATGCTATCGAATTTGCTGATACCGCAGGTATTAGACGACACCAGTCAGTGGAAGATCCACTCGAACTGTTAATGGTTAAAACATCATTTAAAGTGCTCAAGCATTCAAACTTAGTTGTATTAATGTGCGATGCCTCTGAAAAAAGAATTACCGACCAAGAACTCAAATTGCTTTTCTATGCTCATAAAGAACACAAATCTATCGTCTTGGTTATCAATAAATCAGACTTGATCACCGATGCAGAAAAAGAAACTTTTTTGTATCACCTCAGCCAGTACGAACATTTGACCAAAAAAATTCCTGTCATCTGGACCTCATGCGTAACGCACAAAAATATTAGCAAAATCAAAGAAACCATTCACCAGGTAAAACTGCGTAGTGAACAAGAAATTGATGTAGTCAGAATCAACACGATCATCAAGAAGAAATTTGAATCTCATCCGCTCACCTACAATGGTGAAGAATTTAAAGTTCATAACGTCAGACCAATCAAGGGAGATGTGCCAACACTGGTTGTTCACACAAATCACCCAGAATGGATCAGAACGTCTCACCTGGTATATTTTGAGAACGTTGTCCGCAGCCAATATGATTTGCTCGGATGTCCAATCAAAATCATCGTTCGCAGTAGCGCAAAATGAGGTAATAAAAAAGGGGGAAGATTAAAGTCTTCCCCCTTTTTTATTACCTCATCAAGACATCAAATTTAAATCTGCTTCATGCAAAAAAACAAAGTGTTTTTTACTCAATTTCATCAGCCACCGTAGGATGAGCAACTTCAGCTTCTGCCAAAAGTTCAAAAAGTCTTTGGCCTAGCACATCAAAATTTTCATTACACTCAATTTTCTCATTTATTTCTTTAATTAATTGATCAATTTGACCCTTAAAAAATCGCTGTGCTGTAATTTGACTTTTTATCGACGCAATCTTTTGCTGCAATATTGAAAGTTGATCAATCCCGGAATAAAGTTCAACTGTCCGACCGATAACATCAAGTAACAGGGAGCATTTTTTTGTTAATCTTTTAAGCAACTTATTGAGCTCAGAATAATTTCTATAAAAAGAACTAGCCTTAATTTTTAATTGATCAAGATCAACTTGCTCTGGAGCATCATCAACAACGATCTCAACCCTTTCGACCTCAAGAGAAAACGCATACTCGGGAAGATTTTCAGCGCAGATGTTAAACATAAAAAATACACTCAATGCTAAATACTTTTTCTTCATACAAGACCTCAATCACCTATTTTTTTTCAAAAAGATATCAAAGCTTATAAAAAAAACTTCAATTTAACGACACTCAAACTATACTGAGGCTAAATAACATCATTGCATACACACACTTTGCGTTATTCACTCACAAAAAAGAGGGAAGTATGAAAATCGAATTTAACTTTCAAGGACTTGGTCACACCCAAGCCATCGAAGAACATATCGCAAAAAAACTGAGCAAACTGGATGAATTTATCTCATCAGAAACATCACCACGAAATGTTTTAGTTCATATAAAAAAAGACGCACAAATTAATGTTGAGCTCAGCTTACGCACAAAAAACTTACATCTCGATTCACATGCAAGCGCATACGATTTATATGCAGCAGCTGATGATGCTGTTGCAAAACTCATTGTGCTGGTGAAAAAACAAAAAGAAAAACAAGTCACTGCTCGTCACATCGGCATTGATAGAAAATCTTTTGATCATATGACTGAAGGCGCAGACCTTGATACAGATGATCAAGATTAATTAATTTGTTTAAAAAAGAAAAAGAGCGTGCTGATTTTCGGCACGCTCTTTTTCTTTTTTAAACAGCCGCAAATCTGGAGACCCTTTATTTAAACAGCTGTCTTATGCTCTACTTATCGCATATTAATTTCTCATAATTTGCGATTTGATCATGAAAATACTCCGTCCGCTTCTTGCTCACAAAAAAATTATTTTAATAGCGCTGTTCATTCTTGCATCATGCAGCAGTATTTTTCTGTTTCTGCATTTTAGAAAAAAAACTACGAACAAACCTCAACTCACCATCGTTTTTGTCATTGATCAATTTGCATACCACTACCTACATAAAATAAAACCCTTTCTCTCTGGCGGAATAAAAACGCTTCTAGATAACGGCATTTTGTACACACAGGCAACGCACCCACATGCAGTTCCCTCAACAGCCTGCGGACATGCGGCTATCAGCTCTGGAACGTACGCCAAACATCACGGTATTGTTGGTAATGAATGGATAAACGAAGAAGGAAAGTCAATCAAGGCAACCTACGACACACCAGAAAATGCTGCGCAATTTACTCCCGATGGTAAGGTCAGAAAAGATCTGGGTGCATCCTCAAAACAACTGATGGTTGATAACCTTTCTGACTCATTCATACTCTCAAACCCTAATAAAACTGAAAACCGTATGGTCTTTTCGTTTTCTTACAAAGGCCGATCAGCAATCATGATGGGCGGCAAAATGGGTAAAAGTTTCTGGTTTGACGAAGACAATTTGGGAATGACATCAAGCAAAGCATATTTTAATGAACTTCCGTCTTGGCTGGTTAAATACAACAAAGAGCACGCGCCAAAAGTTGGCCAAAAATATTCATGGACACCCGTTCACGAACCAAAATCAGACGCCTACAAATTTAGCCAAATTGATAGCTACGCGCATACCGCAATCGGACCGTTGTGTTCAACTACCTTTAATATTACTCACCCCAAATCAGGTGGAAATGAATCCCCTGAAGAGCTTTTTGAAAAAACACCACACGCTGACACCTTTGTTCTTGGTGCCATTAAAGAATGCTTAAATCATAATTTCAAGGGCGAAGAGCATGAATCATGCTTACTCTGGTATTCGCTAAGCTCGCTTGATCTTGCTGGACATTATTTCGGGCCACATAGCATGGAAGCTATTGACACGGTGTATCAAGTCGATCAACGCATCAAGGAATTACTCGACTTTGTTGCTGAAAAATATCCTCACATCAATCCACTGATTGCATTCACTGCCGATCATGGCGTCATGCCGATTCCTGAAGTTTTACAAGATGAAGGGTTTAAGCTTCCAGTTCGCGTTGATGCCAAAGAAATGGTTAAAAACTTAAATGAACTTGCAAAAAAAGAGTTTGGCGTTGAAAACATTATTGAGCTTTCAAAACCACCACAATTTTTCTTCAACAAAAAAACATTTAAAGCATTAGACAAAGAAAAAAAACATGCACTCACTGAGCGCCTTGCTGAAGAAATTTCAAAACATCCGTCAATCAAACAAGTATGGACACACTATGATCTTGCAAAACCACTTGCAAGCTCAGACTTTTATGGTGAACTTTTTGCCAGCCAATTTTTCAAAAAACGCTCTCCACACCTCAGCTGCCTGACGGCTCCCTATCACATGCTCAGCAAACATCCAAAGGGCACCTCACACGATACGCCGTATTTGTATGATCTTCACGTGCCGCTGATCATCTGGCAGAAAGACGTACACACACAAAAAACTATTGATGATCCGGTGAAAGTTTTACTCCTCCCAAGCACTCTGGCACATTTACTCAACATCCAAACGCCTTCAACCGACGAAAAACAAATGCTCCCCGGTATTCATAAATAAGATTTTTTAAAGAGAAAAAGCCGATATTTTATGTATCGGCTTTTTCTCTCGGTTAACGAGCAATTCATAATTTGTTAAACTTGCAACATCAATTTGTTTAAAAAGCGATTTCAACCAGCCAACGATGAAACCAGAATTAGATACCTACCTCAGTCTTTGTACGCAAGTGTATGACATTAGTTTGCCAACACCACCAGATGAAGAATATGCATTTTTCAAATCATATGCGGCGCAAGCTGACGGACCTATTTTGGAACCCATGTGTGGAACGGGCAGATTCCTGCTCCCTTTGATCCAAGATGGTTTTGATGTTGAAGGTTTTGATGCAAGTATCCACATGCTGTCAGCATTGCACCAAAAAGGTTTAAGAAACCAATTAAAACCAAACGTATCACTTAATTTTATTGAAAACTTTGAAAGCTCAGGTAAGTATCATTTAATTTTTATTCCGAGTGGATCATTCAATTTGATTACAGACATCAAAGAAATAACTGCAGCGCTCACTACATTTTACGATTTGCTTTCACCACAAGGTATTTTGCTTATCGAACTTATCACGCTTAATGCAACGCCCAAACACCCTGGAACCTGGAGACGCGATCGATGGAATATTGATTCAAACAGCTTTATTTTAGCAAGCGCAAAAGAAGAACCACTCAAAGAAAATGTAAGTCACACAACCTGTCTGTATGAACTGGTTGAAAACAATATCATTACAAAAACTGAAACCGAAATAGTCAAAATAAGACTCTATTCAGCAGATGAATTTAAAATAATTCTGATCAATGCCGGATTTAAAAAAGTAACAGAAATTAAAGCGTTTGATCGATCAAAAAAACCAGATTCTTCCGACAAAGATATTGTTTTTGAATGCCAAAAGTAATGTTTACTATGAAAAAGTATCTTTTTTGACAAAATCGACTAATTTCTACCAAATGCTCTTTTAGAACAAAGGATTTTTTCATGTTTTTACGCACACTTAACGTAATAATTATTTCTGCATTAATCACCGGAATTACCACCTCAGCGACTACTCCGGCTGATGTTATAAAAAAATTTGCAGTTGACTACAATAAAATGATCAGGAACTCAAGCCTTTACAAAGAAGATCCAGAATTTGCAAAACTTTTTGAGCTGCCGCAAAAAAATGCTCTGATACAAAGCAATTCTATTTCAAAAAATCTTAATCACTCATCTAAAGCCAGCAGGCTTGTAAGAGATGCTGTTTTAGCCTCTTTAATCAGTAATTTTTTTATTTCAAGAAACAATTCCCTTGTAGATTATTGCATTGGTTGTCCAACGGCAGTAATGCAGTCTCTCTTTTTCGCATGTTTAGCCTCAAACTTATTTATAACAACCAATCCTAAACTTGGATTTTTAATCCTTATTGCTGGACAGAATGCACTGCAAATCGAAATTTTTTTCTTCAAAGCATTCTTCAAAGAACCACGAAAAATATTTGATGATTTTTCGTGGCGCGCAGCCCTTTCTTGCTTCTTTCGAACCTGGTATCCAATAACCCAACTCTTAAATCTAGACGTTGAACTTAATGGAACACCATTACTCCAAACGTTATCAAAAAAGGTTATTTCTGAAGACTATTTCTCAACACCAAACCCAAGCGGCTATCAAGCTAAATCTAAGTAATTTTTTCTATTAGTATCCCCAAAAAAGAGGCTTTTTTCATTAAAAGCCTCTTTTTTTATATAATTTCATATTTTACCCAGATCAAAAAACAACTGGTAACGTAGAATTAATCTGAACATAAAAAATAAAGGATATTAAAAATGTTTTCAAAAACCCTCAAAGCTGTTGCCCTTGCAACATTGATCTTAGGATCAACATCGTCTCAAGCGGTCACAGTACTTGGCTTCAATCTTGGTAATATTTCATTAGCAACCGCAAAATCTCAATATGATTTAGCTGCTACAAAGATTAATGCAGCACTTCCGAAATCTGATGATATAATTAAAGCTTCTGTGATTCAAGAAGGCAGTGCTAACTCGCGCTCATCAGGAAAATTTGTCCGCGATGCGGTTGTTGCATCAATTTTTGCAAATTTATTCATCACTAAAAATGGCTCTGGTTACAAAGCTGCAGCAGCAGGACTTGCATCAGTTATTTGTGCATCTTATTCAGCAAATCAATTATCAAAGACTGATGGAAGTAAAATTAAAGGTCTTGGCGCACTGATGGTTGGTCAGAATTTTGTACAAATTTGGAATATCATCTACCGAATGCTCAGCGAAGGACTTCTCAAACCAATTTTAGAAATTGGTGGCGAACATGACGATCGTACAAAACTTTCGTTTTTAGTCAGAACACTCTATCCACTCGTAACCTTGTGTATGCTCACTGATAGCGCCGTGTCCACTTCTCCTTCTACTGCTCCTTCTCCTGCTCCTTCTCCTGCTCCAACAGAAGAATCAATTGTTCTCAAAGGAATGATAAGCTTAGACCGCGTTCTCAATGACTTTGTACCAAGCAAGTACTTTGAAGCACCTGCTACAGCTTAACAGTCCTTACATAATTTTCCACTAAGAAAAAGGACTTTGAACTTTATCAAAGTCCTTTTTCTTTATTTTCCTTAAGTGATTTGGCAATAAACTCGACAAATTTCTCGAGAAAAACCCACACTCAATCTATACATTTCCCCATCATCGAAAGATTTTTCCTCATGAAAAACTGGTATTTAATTGTTCTTCTTTCTGTCGGTGGATTATCAAACACACCGCTTTCGGCTCTTCCGACAGACTCGGAAATACGAGACGCGCTCGATGTTATTAGTCTTCAAATCGAAAGACAAACATCAATTTCTGATCAACGTTTAGCTCAAAATGCATGGAGAGCATGGCATTCATTTATTGCTAAACCCTGGAACAGGATTCATGACCTCAAAAGGCGTATCAACCCAGGGCTTTCTCGCAAAGAGCTCGAATCATTAATTACGTTTAAACAAGAAATAGATCAACAACTTTCACCTGAAGAGGCCAATCACTACGCAATCGCAAATGGACTTATAAAACTGCTTGAAAGCAAAAGAAATGCAAGAAACGCCGTGCTCCCCGCGCAAATTCAGATTCTTATTGACGCAGCCAAATCATATCAGGCCTGGCTCACCAAAAAACGCTCAGAAATAACCTCAGAAATAAAGCGACAAACTAAAGCCCCACGAATTCCATCGCGTGGCAGAGCTTCAGAACCCAAAGCTCAAGTGCCTCACCACCTTGCAAGAAGTAAATCTCGAATAGCTGACCGTATACATCATGAAACTCACTCTAGACACTTCATCGATGATGAGGATGAGTACGATCGTACCGTATTGGCATCTTTGCACAGCACTTCCGGCGGGGCTGGAGCAGGAGCAGGCCGCAAATCTCGTTCTCCAAGAGGCAGAACACTTCATATCCCATTCTCAGCCCCAGGCAGCTTTGGCGATTCTGCCGTCACCTATCCTTACGATCATGTTGCACGCGCATCAAGACATAGTCGATCCGGGGGCGCAGGTGCACCTGCAGTCAGCCGAAGCCCATCACCTCACACAGAAAGACCACCCGCTCACGCAGCTCGATCTCGTTCACGCAGCCCACATCATTCACCACACCGAACGCCAACACCACCAACCCATAGGGCTCACACTCACAGCCGAAGCCCACACGCAGCACCAAGGCCATCTCGTAGCCCAAGCCCGCGCAGAGCAAGTTCAATTGATGGAACCGCAAGAGTCATTGCCCTCAATCCAAGCCGACAAGAAGGTAATAATTGCGCTGTTTGTGCGATTTTAAATGCGCAAAGACTTTTTGAGGCTGATGCCAGAAGCCCACTCAGTAGTGTCGTACTTCCAACCAGCGAAGAAACCACTGAATCTCGCAAAGGGTTCAACCAAACGATAATTAAAAATGATGTTGTAGCACTGAGAAGAAGATTAGGCCTTAACGCCTCCGAAGATGAAATCGAAGGTGATACCAGTGCCATCAATACTGATTCCATGATTAAAATTCTCAAAGATCTCAATCTTATGGGTGATGATGATATGTTTAAATCCTCAGGCAGCGCAGAACTTGCAATCATTGAAAATGGAGCACCAGCTGGAAATACCCAAGAAGACTTATCTGCCCGGTATAATGCACGCAAAAGAATCGTTACCATTTTTTATGTTGGCGAGCAAGCTGCTGGTGCAGTAGGCCACTGGGTCTGCACGGTCTATCAAAAAGAGCCTGATGGTTCTCAAACTATTTATCGTGCAGATTCTGAATACAATAGTGGAAACAGATCGGCAGACATTACCGTTGCTGAAACAGTCTTTGGTTCACAATTAACAATAACAGAATAAAATTTGATAAAATACGCAAATATTAAAAAAGGGCCTGCTGAGATCGCAGGCCCTTTTTTTATGAACAACATTTAATTAGCTCAAATTACCAACTTTAATTTTTACAAAATTACGTGTCGTTAAATATTCCTTGAGCATCTTGTTGGCGTCTTCAACCGTTAATGATTTGATACGTTCAATAAATTGATTGTGCTCATCATGAGATCGAGTCAAGCATTCAGCATCAAGCAACCACGAGGCGCGACTCTGAATTCCTGAGAAATTTCGAACAATGCCAGTCGTTACACTATTTTTAGCTGATTCCAATTCTTCTGATGTAATTTCAGCGAGCGCATCACCCTTCAAAAAGGCTTCAACCAGTTCTTCAGCTTTTTGCGTAAACTCAGGTCCCGTTTGGAGCATGATCAAATCTCTGGCTGGAGCTCGTCCCTGAAATCGTGCAAGCACACCCTGAATAACATAAAAAAGACCTGATTGCTCACGAAGTTTGTATGCTCGATTGTAAAAAATTTCACTCAAAACTTTAATTACGGGAGTCTCTGGTGATTTAAATTCAATATCAGATTTTGAGGCCCAAAACATCCAGGTTTGATCGCGCAACAAATGCTTTGAAACATCTTGCTGTAGGCATTCACCTAATTCATTTTTTTCTATGATTGGCAATGTTGAAGTTACTTTCCAGCTTTCAGTCGCTTGTTTAACGGCAGCTTCAACAGTTGTTACATCAAAATCACCTGACACCATGAGGGCCATACGCTCAGGAGAGAAATATTGAGCAAAATATTCTTTCATCGTTGAAACATCTAACGATTCCACGAATGCGATTGCATCATCAAAAGACCAGTCATACACACTGTGTGCATACAATGTTTGTTCAACAGTTCTTCTCACAAGCGCTGATTCATCGTCTTTGGATTCTTTCAACCCAACCAAGGTACGATCCTTGATGGCTTGAAATTCAACTGCATCAAATGTTGTTGAAGAAAAAATTTCAAAACATTTTGCAAGTGCCGGCAAAATCATTTCGCCTGTACCAACCAAATTAACATCAAGTCCATTTACCGAAATCTGTACGCCAAGATCTGCAAACCAATCCTCAATTTGACTTCGGTTCATTTCATGAGTTGCTGCAAAAACAAGTTCTCCGAGCATCCCAATTGCGATAACTTTTGTTGTTTTTGAGAGTAAGTCAGATGCCTTCATCGTTAACTGAGCCACTGCCAGTGGAGATTTTTCATGTTTAACCAAGAGCGTCAGCCCATTATCAAAAACTATTTTTGAATCAATTCTTGGGATTTTAATCGCAATTGGATTAACCGGAGGATAGTCTTCAGGGATGACGCCAACCTCAAGCGGTACTGTACGATTATGCGCACGTACAATTTCAGCCTCAAGCTGTTGATCGTCTTTAAGCGCTTGCTCTTGTGCCGCCTTGTTTTCTTCTTTTCGTGAAACTAAATCAACCCGCATCATATTTTCTGATGACAAAAATTCACGTGCGACTGCTACCATTTCTTCACTAGTCACAGCATCAATTTTTTGTGCATACTCAAAGCAATCACTTAAATCAGCATTTTGAACAAATCTCAAAATCCAACCAATCGGAACAGACGCAGAAGATAACGCATCAACTATTCGAGCATGACCAATTTTAATATTTTTCTTAGTACGCTCAACAAGATCTGCTGGTAGTTCTCCCTGCGCAATTTTTGAGAGTTCTTGAGTAATAATTTCAATGCAACGATCTTCACACCCCTCTGTTGGCTGACAGATCAAGATCAAATGATTGGTGTCTTTAGAAATAGTAAAATCAGTGCCAAGAGCTAATGCACACTTTTCCTCATGCACAAGCCGTTTAACCAATAATGAGGAGTCTCCATCAAACAAGCAGCTCAACAACAACTCAACGGCAAAAGACTTTTTATTGCACCCTGCAGGAAGCATCCAGGAAAGTGAAAATTGATTTTGTTCACGATCAAATTCTACAGCTTTATGAAATGAAGTATTCAAGGCATATTCATCGCGAGAAAATGTTGGCAAATTACTATCACCTGCAGGAATTGATCCCATTTCTTTTTCAACTGCATGAATTGCATCATCAAATTCAACATCACCGATAACAAAGACCGTCATAAATTGTGGTTGATAATATTTCTTATAAAAAGCCTGAAGCTTTTCGGCAGTTACTGCAGCCAAGTCTTTCTTGTATCCAATAACGCACCCATTGAGCGGATGACCTTCCGGATAACAGGTTCTATAATGCCCCATAAAATGTTGCCATTCCGGACTATCGTTATTTCGACGCAACTCTTTAATCACAACATTAAGCTCTGATGCCAAATGCTGATCATTAATACGCGCATTTGATAAACAATCTGCATACAACTTTAACATTGGCTTCCAATTATTTGAGGAAGATACCGCGTAGTAGCCAGTCGTATCAAACGTGGTAAATGCATTGGTAACCGCGCCATATTTAGCTTCTATGTCATTAAAAGAAAGTTCAGAGAGCTTATTCGTCCCTTTAAAGATCATGTGCTCAAGCAAATGTGCGTACCCTCGCTCATCTCCACGCTCAACCAGAGAGCCAATACCCGAAAGCACCACCTGGAAAAGTGTTTGCGTCGATCCTGGTTGCTGCAGCACAACAACACGAACGCCATTTGAAAGTGTTTTTTCTGCGAAATCAAGCCCTGCCAATTTACCAAAAATAATTTCTCCATGAGCAACACTCACAGAAAAAATTACTGCAAAAATAAGTTTTACTACTATTTTTCTCATATTTAATTCCTTTATTTTTTAATCAAATTTCCAGCAGACACCCGAACGAACGCCCCCTGCTGACCATATTTTTGAGCAATTTTTTCAAGCGTTTGAGTGGTCATTGCCGTTAAGATCTCTAAGTATTTTTCGCGATACTCTTCACTTTTTTTGGTAATCAATAATGTCATAAAATAATTAGCCAGCGAAATGTTCCCTTGGCTTGAAGTTGCAATACGATTTCGCATAAGAGATTTCGCGCTATCAAGTTCTTCCTGCATGATTGGCGTTGAAAAAACAGTCTTTAAAAAAGACTCAAAAAGCGCAATGGCTTCATCAAGTTTTTCAGGACTCACTATCGTTACAACCTTGTCCTGTGTTTTGCCAAATCCTGTAGGCAGCAATCCCCCAAAAGTTCCACCTGCTGTATAAAAAATTCCCGTAGCATCACGCAGCTTAAAGATTCTAGACCCTAATGATCCTAAATAAATAATACTGAGCAGATCAATCCCGACGCGCTCTTCACTCAGCTGAAATGCTGGCAAATCAGATTCTCTGATAAAACTCAAATAAATTTGATCACGCGCCATTGGCACATGAATATCTTCAACGTCCTTAGCGGTTACCACAGCTTCATTTTTTGTTTGAAGAACACCCTTCCAATCAACAGTTGCAGATTTAATTATTGTTATTATTTCATCAGCATTAACATTACCAACAACAGAAATTACTTGGTTATGTGCATTTGTTAGCTTCTCGTACAGAACTGGCAATTCATCAAACGTCAGCGCATTCATTTTGCCAATCATTTCTTCAAGCGAAATGCCATATGGATGGGACGGATAACGTGCTGAGCTTTCTGCGCTTTGTGCAAGTGCAGCAGGATCATCATACAAGGCTTTAAGTTTTTGAATTTCTTGTTCTTTTATTTTTTCAAATAGTGAGCGAAGTTCTCTTTGGGATCCAAATAGTTTTCCAAAAAATGATGCTTGTTTGAGAAAATTAGGTTGCTGATACATTTTAAGGTACTGAGTCATCACCTCAGAAAAGTCTTCTGAAAGGCAGATAAAGGAATTTGATGGAACATTCAAATTAATACCGCGATCAGCAAACCAATCTAATAATTCTTGCTTGCTCAATCCCATTGAGCCTTCGCCAATCAAATTATCAATTAATGATTTGTAGCACCCATCCAATGTTCCTGCCATTTGATATTGATTCATATTTCCAAACATAAACGCACAAATATCAGAACCAGATTGCTCGTTGACGGTAACTTGAATGCCGTTTGAAAGCGCCATTATTTTTGTTGAATGGGGAATCGTAATTGCAATCGGCTGAGCATCAGGATACTTTTGAGAAATTGGTGCTTGAACGTTTTCTGGATACGGCAAAGTCCTTACATGAAGAGCTAAAATTTCTGCTTCAAGCGCTTGATCTGCAAGTTGTTCCCTTGCCCACAACTCTTTTTGTTCTTGAGTCTGAGGAATCATATCAATTCGCGACATGAGATTTTTTGAAAGATATTGCTCCACAAACTGAGAGATTTTTTCAGCAGTAACCTGTGACAAACGGTCCTTTGCATTAAATGCTAAATTCAATGAGCCAGTCAAAATAAAATTAACCAAGGTGTCATACGAAAGTAATGCACTTGGAAGCATTCCCTTCATCATTTCTGCTTTAATTTTTTCAGCTTTAATGGCTCGATCAAGAACAATAGAATCGATCGGTTTTTTTGCAATTTTTTCAAGCTCTTGAATAATGGCATCAACGCAATCTTGCGTTCTGCCTTCACGCGGCTGAAAATAAACGATGAACATCGTTTCATGAACTAACCGATAGACAAAACAACCAATCTCGTCAGCCGACTGATCACGATCAATAATTCGTTTATGTAGAATCGATGAAGCATTCTCACCCAAAACTTTTGCAGCCATGGTAATAACATCAGCAGTTTCATCAACCAGCGTTGGCATAGACCATGCAATTATGCTGTGCGGTTTTACCCAATGTTTTGAGAGCGTTGTATGAAAACCTCTATTTTTTACAAATTCTTTTTGTACTGGAGATTCAAACGTTCGTCCAGAGGGCACAATATGCGCAAAATACTTCTCAACTTCTGCAAGCGCAACTTCAACATCAACATCGCCAACAACGAATAATGTTGCACGTTCTGGTACATAATATTTTTTATAGAAGGCTTTAAGCCGATCAGCGGTCAATGCGCCAAGATCTTTTTTGTAGCCAATGATTGGCACATGATAGGGATGCTCTTCTGAAAATGTTTGTGCAAAAAGTTCTTCAAACAATACCGTTGATTCACGATCATTACGCATTCTGAGTTCTTGAATAACAGCCTTTACTTCAGACGCCAAATGTTGCTCATCCAGGAGCACATTTTCCATACAATCAGCGAGCAATGGAATAAATGGTTTCCAGTTATTTGAATCAACTTCAAAATAATAACTGGTCATATCATTTGCAGTAAATGCATTAAATTGTGCACCATATTTATTTGCAAGCGCCGATACAGCGCCCTCTGGCAATTCACCCGTTCCTTTGAAAATCATGTGTTCAAGTAAATGTGCAAGCCCTTTTTCTTGAGCTGCTTCATGTGCAGATCCGACATCGTATAACATTTGTACGCGAACACGTTGACGAGCCGAAGATGGAACAACTACCAACCTCATACCATTTGATAATGTATGATACTTAATCATCTGAGTATTCTTATTCATTACAATCCTTCAATCGATAATCATTGAACAAACAACAAAATTGTTTGCAACTTTTTTTTAAGCTAAGATAAATGCCAATAAAATTGTTAAACAAGAAGGGGCCATTGGGCCATGCGTATTTTTTTATTAAGTTTTTTTTTCTGTCTACTTTCAACGCTCAAACTTTCTGCCGAAACAATCACCTTAATCGCGATTGATCCTGCCATTTTTGCCGAAAATGTCGATCGAAAACCAATATCCCTTAGCTTATCAGAATCAATCATCGCAGCAACAACCTCCCATCCAATGATAAAAGCAGCGCAAATTAACGTAGAAATCGCAAAGCTTGCTGAAAAATCTGCCTGGTCGGGCCAACTTCCAACAATGACCATCTCGAGCAACATGCTTGGAAATCAAGCCACAGGTGCGCCGCAATTTGGCGCAACTTTAAGCGCACAACAATCACTGATAAACTTTGCAGGAGCACAAAAAAAAGCTCAGCAAGCAGCTGTTGATACAAAACTTGCACAAGTTGGCGTCAGCGCACTCCAACAACAAAAAAGAGCTGCAACTGAAGAATTATTCTTAAATACCTGGCTGAAACAAGAAGAATACAAAGTGCTCAAAAAAGAATTCGAACTTGCCGAAAAAAATCATCTCACCAATAAAAAAAAATATGATTGCGGACTTCTCTCGATTGCTGAACTTCAAAAAAGCATTGCTCAATTGAGCGCTGTTCAAACAAAATTTTCAACGCATAAAAATTTATTCATTCGCATGCTCTCAGAGCTTGAAGAAATGATTGGAATTTTCTTAACCAATGGATCAGACGAAAATGTTCAGCTCGACTGGTCACCAACACCAAACCACAGCCTCAATGAAGTTTCTTTTTATCTTGAAAAAGCGCTAAAAAATAGACTCGAAATTGAAATTCACAAACTTAATTATAAAAAAACACGGATTGATGAAAAACTTGCTCAAGGAAAATTGCTCCCCTCGGTTTCTGCAATTGGACAATATTCATATGATTATCAACCATCAAACCCTGATTATGCATCATACAATTCCTACACAAAAACTAATTTTTTTGGTGGCATCCAAACAACGTGGAATATTTTTGATGGCAACTTAAGCCGAATCGAATCCGAAGCTGCCCGTGCTCGCGGACTCAAAAGTTCCACGGAGAAAGAACTAGCTCAACGAAAAATTGAAAAAGAAATCAAACAAATGTACAACGATCTTAAAATTACTCAGCAACAAGCAATCACCTCGCAAGCGGTGCTCAGTTCATCAACAACTGCCCTACAATCAGCACAAGAAGCAAAAAACAGTGGGACGATCACAGAAACCGCACTTCTTGGCTCATCAACTGATCAATTCAAAACGCAGTTTGATTGTCTGAACCAAATCGTCACCTTTCAAAAACAACTTTTTGCGCTCAATGCCGCCTGCGGATATTCGCTTGATAATTGTTAAGAATCAATAACATAAAAAGTGCCCTGTTTTTTAAACGGGGCACTTTTTATTAGAATTAAAAAAAGATTCCAATTATTTTTTAATGATTAAAGGATTGAACACCTACAGCCTGATTTTTTAACTTCAGTCGGCATATACATTTGTTGACCTTCAGCAGTCACAGAATCTTGCTCACCATAATCTTTAAGGTGCCGCAGAAAACCGCTCGGTGATGATATATCTCTTCGACGAAATGTCTCTTGCCTTAACGCCTCTGCTGCTCGCTGCTCTTGCTGCACCAATCGATTATATTGAGATAAAACAGATTGATCCGTTATTAAATATGAAAACGCATCAGAAGTTTTGCCTGCAGCTTTTTCATTTGGTGTAAAAATTCTCACATAATCAAATGTTAGTGCATTTTTCAACTGGTGCAATGCATCAGTTGAGGTCTGAATAGCTTGTAATTCAACGCTGCTTGACGCACACGCAAAATTTATACGTGATGGGCTTTCTGCAAAATCACTCTCTTCAGATGGCGAATCAGAAGTTCTTACAACATCACTGGCAGACATTGCAGCAACATACACTTCACTGAGAATTCTCATGACGTGATTCCAGATCACAATACCATCTTCAGTTCCATCACACAGAACATATGGATTTGGACATGAAGTCCTGAGAGCAACTGCCAAACAATGTTCGTTTACAAGATTTTTAATGCGTTGATACATTTCACCCCGAGGACAAAACGTACTGCTTATCGCACTCAAACACAACGTAAAAACAACACTTTTTAACCATTTACTCACAAACAATCCTTTTTTCTAAATGTAACTCATTTATTAAGGCTTCAAACTCACTGTTTTTATCTAAAGAAATAAAAAACAGTTTATGTTTTCAAAAAAAGCCCTTTTTGCCATATTTAACACTTAGCATAGTTACTTGCTGAATGATTACGCAAAATAAGACCTTATTTAAAAAAAAGACCAGCTTTTTACACTGGTCTTTTTTTAGTTAATTTGTTTTTAAATTATAAGATGCTGCACGATGGGCAACCATATGCATTTTCAACTTCTGGTTCATCTGCAACAACATCCGCACGAAGAGGAGCCATTGGCGCTTGAGGTGCTCTCTGTCTTAAACCAACAGCATCCCAATCTGCACGACGTTCTGCGTCTACAGCACGATCATCTCTTTCAATATCATCGCGACGAGCAGGCGCCGCAACTGCACCGCGAGCAGGAGCTCCAAGGCGATAACCTGCAAGTGTTTCCTCATCGCGAATTAAATAAGGAAATGTATACATTACAGAAACCCATCCACGACGCGCTTCAGCTTCATTTGGGGTAAAAATTGTCACATAATTAAAATCTGGAGCATCAGCAAGCTTTCTTAATTCTGCACGTACTGTGCTGTCTGCTACCTTTTGAATCTTAAAATCAGGATTTACAAGAACATTAATTTCCTGAACGCCGCCACCAACGAGAAGACCAAGTCGCGTTACATATTCATGACCAGGCGCTGTTGCAACATAGACTTCACTCAAAATTCTCATCACGTGGTTCCACACTATAACTTCATCTTCAGTTCCATCACATTGAGCATGGGGATTTGGACAGGTTGTTCTGCGCCCAACCATGAAAGCATTCACCATAGACTCATTCGCAATACGATCTAATAATCGGCCAGTAGGACAAAACACATCTACAATCGCACTTGCAGCAACGAAAAAAACAATACTTCTCAAAAATAAATTCATAAATAATCCTTTTCTAAACTGAATTTAATTATACTTTTCTCATTATCTCATTTAATGTTCAGATTAAACTCACAATAATTAAATGCTAAAAAAGATGTTTTTTTATGGATTTAACTACAAACGCACGTTACTCCCTGAATTGTTATCATTAAATCGTATGTTTTCATACAAAAAAGAGCCTATTCTTTCGAATAAGCCCTTCAGGTTAGAAAAATATATTACGCCTAGTTCGTTCTAAACGGATTACCAGGAACATGCTGCGCCACAGGAATTCCCATTGGTGGAGCTGATGCTACAGCAAAAGGATTATGCACTGCAGGTTGTCCTTGATACACCGATTGAGTCGTTTGAGATAAAGACAAAGAGGTGGTGGACTTAGCGCCAAAAGAATACGACGTTGCAAGTTTTTGAAACTCAGATTCACCTCCTACAGAACTAAGCTCTTTATCTAACGTTTCTAGAAGGGTCACATATGATTCAAAATCACTTGGATTTTTCTTACCTGGACATTGAAAATACGTTGAACCTAAAGCTGTTTTAAATTTTTCAATATCTCTGGCTGAAGAAACAGACTGATATTTTCGCAGCGATCTATTTAATTTCTGCGAGATGCTCTCTAATAATGTTTTAACTTTTTTATCTAATGCTTTTCTTGCGGGGGCTAATTTTACATCTTTTTCTGCTTCAAGTTTAAGAACTTTCATTGTCTCAAATGCTTCTTGGCTATTAATATCTTCAAATTTTGAACGACCAAAGAAAGATGAGTCACCAACTCTTGATCGATACGTAGATGCAGCTTTTTTGAATGCTGATCTCATACTTGAAAGCGTTTTGAGCTTTCCTTTTTTCTTATCTGCAAGATAGTCATGATAGGTAACGTTTTGAGCCATTTCACGTGCAATTTCTTCTGCATGTTCTGGATCAACCAATTCTGGATTTCGTCCATAATGAAGTAAAACAGCAGTCAATGGATCGACAATTCTGTCAGCAACCCTATCGTTAGGCTTAGCCACAAATCCTGTAAGCTCTTGTGCTCGTTTCATACGATATTCAGCATCGTCTTGCGCCCACGACCTTACCCACGAAGCAATATCTTGCATGCGTGTTTTTGGTGAAGAATAAAGAGAAATAGCCTTTTTCACCGCATCTGCGGGTCCACCAGACTTGGTCAATAGATTACGCGCAATTTCACGACGATTATTAACTACATACAACATGCCAACAAATAATCCAATGGCACTTACTGATCCTGCAAATCTCACCATGCCTGTTACTGAAACTTCTTGCGATGCTGATTTTGCATACCCATAAGCTTTTTCAAAACCTGTTGCTAATCCTTTTTGAGTTTTTACCAAACCATCTTTCGCCAAACCAAGCCCTGCATGAGAAAGCCTTGTAACATCGCTTAATGATTTACCAACAACTTGTGCACTTTTTTTGAAAACAACTTGTACAATGCTTTCTTTAAACGCAAGCGCCAATGAATCAATCAATGTATTCATAACAAGCAATGTTTCTTTTGTCGCAAAGCGCGTACCTGAATTGGTAATAATCTCAAGAAACCCTTTTCGTTTCACAATAAAACTCATGAATATAGGAATATCAACCCGAGAAATAGTGCCGGAAGAAGAAATAACAATTCCCCACGATTTATATTCTTTGAAAATCTCTTGCGCACATTTTTGCTTGAGCATTGAATTTTTATTCATAATGCTAAAGAAACTTTTTCTAAATTGTTCCACTTTTTCTGAAACTTCAAATTCAGAGTTTCGCTTGAGATAACACAATGAACCATCAAGAATTTCCAAAAAGATCTGAGTTGCTTTCACAGAAATAGGATCATTTGACGGTAAACCTAATGCATCTTGCAAGATTTGCTCTTTTGACAATCCTTGCTCAAGGTACTGCATCGTATCTTGATCAAACGCATTCCAGGCAAGTTGCAATCTCGATTCTGCATACAACGATACAAACATCATCGAAAACAGAATATTTATGCGTAAAAATGTACTCATTTTCATATTCATTTTATAAAACCCTATTAAAAACCAACGTTTTTTTGATTTACATCACCTCAAAACGCTCAGAAAGTTTTCTTCCTGAAACTATCCTTCTCAGAATACTCAAGGTATGGTCAAAAACAATCGACTCTGGGTTTCAAGCAGAAAAGTAGTTCTTTAATTCTTTTTTGCACTGTTTATTTTGAAAATGTACTTATTTTGTAGGTAATAAAAATAGCCAGAAGAACTGACGCGCCCCAAATAACCCTATTGTTAATGAGAAAAAAAGGTTCTTTTTCGTGCGGATCTTCCCATGATTTAAGATCAACAACCCCGAGAGAGACAAGGCCCAATATTTTGAGCGCACAACAGCGATGACAATGATCTTGATCATGTAAATAGCTTTCATTACAGAGCGGAAGCGATTCCTGGGCACCTTTGAAAAAAGGATCGAGCAACTCTTTTGTTCGCTCTGCGCTCCAACTGCGCTCTATTTCAATCACCAACTTAATTAATGCCACTAAAAAACTAACTTTTTGCTCAAAAACATATTCATAATTACCTGACAACGAATCAATTTCCGTAAATAAATTAAGAAAATGCCCCAAGACTGACTGTGTTTTGTGCCCTGCTTGTATCGAAAATGAATAGGCAACCTTAAGTGCATTTAAGACAAAAAGCACCTTGTAATAATAAAGCCAAGAATTCAACAACTGCTCAGCATTAAACTTTTTTGAAATAAACGCCTCTTCAATACGTTGCATAACCCAATCTTTGTTGAGCCTCAACAGCTTACCGCCAAGTGGCATCGCCTCAAGCTCAAAGTCTTTTTTATGATTTTCAACCGCACTCTTAAGATTCTTTTCTGCCAGAGCAAGCATTAACCGGGTAGTTTCAAGATAGGATTTAACCATTTCTTTTTCTTGAAAACTAAATTTGGGGGGGGTGGTGCTGCCCACAGATGCCCACAGGAAGAATATAATAACCATCTTTAGACAGTTTATACCAAACATAACCAATGTTTCGTTGATCGATCTGTGTGATTTTCCTATACTCGCCTTAAGATTTTTTTCCGTAAACGATTCTTTTTTTATGAAACTTGCACACATTGTTTTTTTCAGTCTTATTTGTCTTCCGATTGCAACCATTGGCATTTGGTGGACATACAATCACTACAATCAAAAAGATTCTATTTCTTTGTTTAGAACAACTCAACCCGAAACACGCACGGTTACAAGAATTATTGATGCATCTGGACTCATTAAACTCAAAGACACGGCACGTCTTGGTAGTTTGATTTCAGGAACAATCGATCAGGTTCTGGTTGAAGAAAATACTCAGGTAAAAGAAAATCAACCCTTGGCCATCATCAACACCAGAGACTATGAATACTCCTACAAAGTTGCACTCGAACAAGCCAAGCAGAACCTTTCAACCTATGAATACCAAAAATCACACGTCGCTCGCATGAAACAACTCTTTGAAACGCAAGGCATCGCACCAGATGCCATGGAAGCAGAACTTGCAAAGCTCAAAGATCTTGAAGTGACCATCAATGTACAAAATATGGTAGCTCAGCAAGCAAAAGCGCTTTATGATCAACGAACATTGCGCTCTCCTATCGATGGCGTTGTTGTTGCAATCAACGTCAGCAAGGGAGAGCCTATCACAACTGAACTACAAGCAACCGTCCTTTTTGAAGTTGCACCAAGTCTTACTGAGATGCGCGCGTACCTTGATATCGATGAAAGTGATGTCACACTGGCACACGCAGGGCAAAAAATTGAAATTTCTGTTGATAGCCAACCAAACCGTATTTTTAATGGCAAAATGCACTCTGTGAGCTATTCTCCGAAAGGAAAATCAACCAACATCAAATATGAAGGAATTGTTGATATTCTTGATGGGCAAGAACTGTTAAGACCTGGAATGACAGCTCACGCCTCTATCGTTGTTGCAAGTGCAGAAAATGTAACAGCTATCTTAAACCAAGCATTTTTTATCAACAGAAAAGCACTTGAAGAAATTGCTAAAAAATTAAACTATTCTTTCAGACCGCTCCCCGCTAAAAAGATTAGCCTAGACACCGAACCCAAAAAAGACACTCAAGAGAAATCACCTGAAGAAAAACAAACTAAAAACTTATGGATCGTTGAAAAGAATGCATTCATAGAAAAAGAAGTTGAAGTGAGTGTAACGGATGATACTTATTATGCTGTTCTTCAGGGCCTTTCGCTTCACGAAAAGGTGATTATCGATGTCGATGAAATTAATGCATTAGATGAATTTTATAAAAAAATATCTCAAAGGTAAGTCATGACCATCAAAATGCTCTTTTCAACTGCTCTCAAAGCTCTGCAATATCATAAAATTAGAACTCTGCTCACCATGCTCGGCATAATTATTGGCATTGCAGCATTAATAACCACCATGGCCATTGGACACGGTGCACAAAAAAAAATTGAAGCTGAAATCGCTGCCATGGGAAATAATGCAATCATTTTGCATTCTGGCTCAATCATCAAAAGTAAGAATGCTGCAAAAAGAAATCGCTCAATTTCACGCATCAAATTACAAGATATGATCTCACTGAAAAAGCAGATTCCGCTCATCAAGAATATTACACCTGCGGCTGATTCCTACAAAACGATGATCTCTTTTGAAAGCACAAATATCGAAGTCAACCTCAAGGGCGTTAATGAACAATATCTTCATATTGCTAACAAGAAGATTCTCTGCGGCCGCAACCTTAGCCCTGAAGATGAATCGCTCGGCAGGCGAGTAATTATTTTGGGTCATGAGGCTGCAGACCTGCTCTTTCCGAAAAAAAATGCTCTGGGCAAGAACATTTTAATTGGGAAAAGAAACTTTTTGGTGATTGGTGTTTTTGATAAAGTTGAAGTGCATGACCCAATGGCCACACCGAACCTGAGTTGCGTTGTACCGTATTCAACCGCACAAAAGAAAATTCACAAACAAGCCGTTGAATTTCCAAGTTACTTTTTCATCAGTTGCGCTAACGCAGAATCAATACAAACCGTTGTCAGACAAATTACTAACATCATGAAGGCGCGCCATCACCTCAAACCTAATGAAGACAATGATTTCACCGTCTTTGATCAACAATCATACGGAAAAGCAAAAGCTCGCTCCTCCGATATTTTAAGCATTTTACTCATGATTATTGCATCAATATCACTCCTTGTTGGGGGTATTGGCGTGATGAATATTATGTTGGTGTCTGTTTCTGAACGAACCCGAGAAATAGGCGTTCGCATGGCACTGGGAGCCACCACCTCGATGATTTTGATTCAGTTTATTATTGAATCGATTGTCATTTGCTGTCTTGGAGGAATTATTGGCATCTGCTTTGGTATTACAACACCGCTGTTGATTGGAACACTTGCAAAATGGCCTATAGCAATCACCCCAACATCAGTATTTTTGGCAAGTATGATTACGATGCTTGTAGGCATTTTTTTTGGTATTTACCCTGCCCACAAAGCATCGCAACTCAAACCAGTTGAAGCTCTCTCAGAACAATAATTATTCGTCGTCAGAAGCACTTCGTGCTGCGCGAACAACTTCTGCAAGCTCTGCCTGCCGAGCAGCTTTTGCATTGGCATCGTCAATAGGTTTTTTTACTTCTGCAATATGGCTCGAAACTTTGTCGTAATTTTCTGCGCGTGATGCCCCTAATTGTTCAATTTCACCTTGAATTGCACTCATTTTTTTCTGCAGCGTTGCAGCTTCAGCGCCGATACGACGAATAAGTTCTTCTGGTGGTGGAGGTGAATAGGTAGCTCTCTGATCTTGACGCTGAGATTGAGGAGCATGATATAAAACAAGTTGTTGTTCTTGATCCGCGGACTGATCCTCATGATGATCTTGATCCACTAACTCACCATCATGATGATCTTCTTCGCCATCATCACCGATAGATACGTCTTTTGAGTAAATACTCCTTGTATCAGCAGACATTAGATTCAAACTCAACCCAAACGCCATAAGTACCATTATTTTTTTTAACATATTCCATTCCTTCTTTTTCAAAATTAGTTACGCCAAGGCTACACATAACGCACAATCCGTATCAAATAAAATGTAAGAACATAGCCAAATCAATCTTATTTAGGTACCATCACTAACAAGTTTTTTCTCATAAACAAGCTGAGCCATGGCAACTAAAAAAATTATTTTTATCAGCATCCTGTGCATTCTAATCGTTGGTACTTACCACCACTACAGACAACTCAAAAAAGAACAAAAAACAGGTCTTTTACAAACAGAATCACCAGCAGAACGCACCATTGAACAATACATCAAAGCAAGCGGCACCCTGAAAGCTAAAGAACAACTCATCGTTGGAAGTCTGGTCTATGGCCGTGTGCTTGAATGGTATGTTGATGCAAATGACACCGTCAAAAAAGATCAGCTCCTTGCAAAGCTCGATGATGGCATCGGATACGCAGGCGTTGAAAAAGCTCTTGCCGTCTTACAAGAAAAAAAAGCTGAACATCAACGCGCAGAACAATTACTCAATCGCTACGAAACACTGGTTAAAACCCAGGCGATTTCGCAAGACGATTATGACAAACAAAAATCCCAACTCGAATTAGCAATTGCACGTATTGATGGCGCCAAAGCAGATCTTAAAATAAGCCAATTGAAATTTGATAATTTATCAATCAAATCACCTGACGATGGTACGGTCATTGCACGAAATATCGATGTTGGACAAATGGTTACCGCACAACTGCAAGCAACTGAAATGTTTATTATCGCTAAAGATTTAAAACAGATGGAAGCCACGATTGATGTTGATGAATCAGATATCGGACAAATAGAGAAAGGCCAAAGCGCATATTTTATTGTTGATGCATTTCCTACCAAAGAATTCACCGCAAAAGTTGTCCGCGCAGAAAATTTACCCAAAAACGCCGGAACCGTGATTTCTTACAGCGTTATTTTAAATGTTGATAACACAGACCTTCAGCTCAAACCAGGAATGACTACAAACGTACAAATTAAAATTTGTGAAAAAAACAATGCGCTCTCAATCCCACAGCGTGCACTCAGACTTTCAAAAACAGGCATCCTTGCAAGCGCCAAAGAAATGGGCCTTGTCATCAAAGAACTTCCTGTTCAGAAAAACATTAGAACTCACCAGTCATCAGTGTGGGTAATTGACGGTCAAGAACTCAAACAAACCGCGGTAGAACTTGGTGCAAATGATTCAGAATTTGTCGAAATTATTTCAGGACTGAGCAAAGATTCTGTCATCGTTTCGGGTATCAACAAAGAAATAGCATCAAACAGCATTCTTTCAAGATCTTTTGGCATGAAATCGCCAATTGGAGGAAAATAAATCATGGAACGTATCAAAACAGTCAACCTCAAACGCTCCTACATGAATGGCGACACCGTGGTTGAAGCGCTCAAAGAAATTTCACTCACCATTAACGATGGCGAGTTTGTTGCAATAACTGGAACTTCTGGATCAGGAAAAACAACCCTCATGCATCTTTTGGGATGTCTTGATACGCCATCGAGTGGTGATTATTTTATCGATGGAGTCAATGTTTCTAATCTTTCTGATGATGAACTTGCACAAATTCGAAATACCAAAATCGGTTTTGTTTTCCAACGCTACAATTTGCTCCCCGATTTGTCTGCACTCGATAATGTCGCGCTCCCACGACTGTATAACGGCGCCACCGAAGAACAAGCACAGCAAGAAGCCCGCGAATTGCTCAAATTGGTTGAACTCGAACATCGCGTTGACCATCACCCCTACGAAATGTCGGGGGGACAACAACAACGTGTTGCGATTGCGCGAGCACTCATCAATAATCCTGCAATTATTTTGGCCGATGAACCAACGGGAAACCTTGATACCGTGACAACGCAAGCAATCTTGGATCTTTTCAAAAAACTTAATACTGAAAAAAATACAACGATCATCATTGTCACCCACGAAGATGAAGTTGCCAGCCAGGCCAAACGCAATGTCAAATTACGCGATGGCCTCATAGTTTATGACACGTTGGTTACCGCATCATGACGCTCCTTCAAATAGTGAGCACCGCACTTCGCTCATTTTATTCACACAAAACACGATCGATTCTGACAACCTTGGGCATCATTATTGGCGTAGCTGCACTCATTGCGGTGAAATCAATTGGTGATGGCGCTAAAAACAAAGTAAAAGAACAAATCGAAAACGCTGGAACAAATTTTATCTTGGTGCTGTCAACAGATCCAAAAGCATTACAACCACGCAGCAAAATGAATAATCACCTGCCAAATTTGTCACTCAAAATAGATGAATATGAAACCATTTTGCATGAAACACCCGGCATAGCGCTCGGATCTCCCGGCGTTATGACACAAGCACAAATTGTGTATGAACATTTCAATCGCACTGTTCCCTGCGTTGGTACCGGACAAGACATTCTAGAAATTAGAAATTGGAGTGTGACAGAAGGCTCAAGCTTTACCTGGTACGATATTTTGGGCGCGAAAAAAGTGGTGCTCATTGGCAAAACAATTGCTGATGAATTTTTCCCCAATGATTCTTGTGTGGGAAAGACCATTCGCATCAACAAATCACCTTATTTAATTATTGGCCTTCTGAGCGAAAAAGGTCGCAGAGCTGATGGATCAGATGAAGACAATGTCGTGCTTGCACCCTACACAACGGTTCAAAAAAGAATCTTAAATGTCACAACGGGCATAACTTCCATGATTTTTTCGATCAAAGACAGAACACAAATGAGCCAAACAACCGAAACAATCAGATCAATTTTACGCCACAAAAAAAAGCTGGCCGAAGATGCTGAGGACACCTTTACGATTTTCAATCAAGACGAAATTGCAAAAACCGCTGAAGCGGCTTCTCTTGCGCTGAACATTTTATTAATTATTATTGCCTCAATTTCACTCATCGTTGGCGGCATTGGCATCATGAATATCATGCTGGTTACTGTCACTGAACGCACGCGAGAAATCGGTCTTCGCATGGCACTTGGCGCCAAAAAAAGTTCGATTTTACTCCAGTTTTTGGTGGAATCTACCATTGTCTGTGTGCTGGGCGGCATCGTTGGCATGATTTTGGGCATCGCAATTGCACTGACAGCGGGAAGCTTTCTCTCTTGGAGCATCACCATAAACTACTCGGCAGTTGCTATTTCATTTGTTACATCAACTGCCATTGGCATCTTTTTCGGTTTTTATCCCGCACAAAAAGCATCAAAACTCAATCCAGTTGAAGCGCTCTTGGATCGATAATTAATTTTATATGTTGAAATTAGGGCCTCACAGCACCACCAGAAGACGCAAAACCTACAGACAGATTCTTTTATAGTGATTCAATCTAAAAAAATCTTAAAAACGCTCTAAATACATAGACAAATGAAAAATAGTATCTTAATTATATCTAAAATTATTTTAATGCCGCTAAACGAACTAATGCCCATGCTAAAAAATTATATTACAGTTATTGCAATCCTACTAAGCTTGAATTTAACGATGATTGGATGCAACCGCAGAAGAGTACGAGTAAATCCAAGAGACAATAGCATAAGACACGAAAGCACCACTTCATCGGCTCCACCCCAAGAAGAAATGATCGACAAAAAAAGTGTTATAGCGAGCTTTTCATTGCAACCAACAGCAAGTGATTCGGAAGTGGCTCGAAGGAGAACAGCATCTGATCTTGATACAACAGAATGTTTTTGCACATCGCTTTGCTATTGCTGTTACGCCTGTGAATGCTGCAGGCTCCTAGCGCCAACAATGATAAACTGCTTTGAACTTACGAGAAGAACTTGTTCTCATGCCGCAATAGAATGCTATGCATGCACAGGAAAAACTTTTTTATGCTGTAAGGAATGCTGCTGCTGCTTTCTAGATTGCTGCAGCGAGTGTTGCGATGGAGGATGCTAATTAAAAAATAGCTGATCCCAAATAATTTTAGCACCCAACAATATAATGCTGTCAAATAAGCTCATCTCTGAGTTGTTTTGCAATATTTTCAACAGCTAATGACATGAAGCCATACGCATACGAAACGCTGTTGCGAGAAACGATCGTTGCACCTGTTGAGTCTCTATGGACAAAAATATCTCGATGAATTGAAGTATTATGAATCATGAGCTCATCCTGCAACTCTGTTATCTCTGGCTCATTTCCTATGAAAATTCGATACAAATATGGATCATCATTTTGAACCACCAATGATTTCATTTCGCTCAACAAAAAAACCTCTACCCTAAAAAGGTACTCAGTTGAAGAAATAAGACCTTTTTCTGCGCTCAACTGAAAATCAGTCGTTTTAATATTTTTTTTAAGACTCGTAAAAACAAACGTGCTTAAATCTGCCTTGCTCAAGCTTATTCTCGCTGATAAACCAGAAAAACCAACCTTTGGCACCGTTGAAACTACTGAAATTCGCCGCGGTGGAAGGAGCGGACGCAAAGCACTCACCGGAAGCAATGGAAGTGGTCTCCTTGCAGCAAAAAGAAACAACGTTGAAAGCTGCTTAAACGGACAAAAAGCCGTCATTGAACATGAGAGAACAGAAATAAAAATAATGCGTTTAATAAAAAAATTCATAACCAACAACGCCTTACGCTTCAATAGCAACATCAAGACAAGATGGATCACTATATTTAGCCCTGAGCGTCAAACACACCTCATCTAAATATTTTCTTCGAGCAATCACCAGTGGTCTCAAAAACGTATACATTTCACATATTTGATCTCGAGTGAAAGAGCGCCTCAACCCGAGTGTTCTACTATTAAATGTTAGGTTAGCGCATTCTTGATCCAAAAAAGGTCTCATTTTATCTCGATAATTTGCTGCACGACCCCAAGAGACTTTCAATCTCGAAAAAATCTCTTCAACTTCTTTTTTGTTGCTGTATGACGCATCAACATCAATATCGCCTGAAAGCAAAATCGTAAAATATGTTTTGAAGCTTGCAACATCTTCTGCCGAACCCTGAGTTGCAACAGCTGAAACGAATGCTCCGCTCAAAACTAATCCAATGAGTACTATTTTGTTAAAAAATGAAGAAAAAAACATGATAAAAAAATTCTTTTTGAATAAAGAAAAAAGATAATTTAAAAGGTGCATCAAATACAAAAAAACGGCAACTAAAATATTGTAAAAACCAACACAATTTTAAAAGGGGCATTTTTTAGAAACACCCCTTTTTTGAAAGAACTTAATTATGATACGCGAATGGATTCTCTTGATTGATAAGAAGCTGAAGGCCCTCGAGGCGCCCGAAGGTCCCATCGATCAAGAGGCATCAACGCTAAGAATTGATCATGAGCAGCCTCAAGTGCAAGCTGTGCAATTTGTTCTTGCATCGCCGCTTGTTGTAACAAATGATTTATATGAGCTTCTCGAGCACTAACCAATGGATGCAAAAAATCATACATTTGACTTGCTTGCGCCTGATTAAAAGTGCAGTTCAAGTGCAACACAGAACTAGCAAGCCGAGACTCGTGAGCAACACCACTCATAAAATCAGTCATCTTATCCAAAAAACCCAAGGCCTTAGAACAACGAGCCTCTGCTTCATCAAGATCTGTAATTGGACCACTCACCAACGATGAAATATAGGAAACAAACTGCTGCGCATGATCAACAGTTCCAACTTGCGGCGCGGCTGAAAGAACAACAGACAACAATAAAACCACGACTAATAAACTTTTTTTAAAAAAAACCATATAAATCCACAAAAATTAACACGCCAAGATTACAATCTGAAATGTGACACAAAAAAAATCCATCATCAAAAGCCCCTATAAACCTCTCTTAAAACCTGCCTATTTTCCTAAAAAACAATGTACTGTGCAGAATCAACCTCGACTAAAAACCTTTTTTGAAAAGAAGGTAAAAGAGTGGCATACTGCCTCAATCACCTTTTTTTATTTTCTGAGAACTTTATGGCATTACAAGCTGGCCTTGTCGGGCTTCCCAACGTTGGAAAATCAACCCTTTTTAATGCACTTACCAAATCAAGCATTCCTGCTGAGAATTTTCCTTTTTGTACGGTCGATCCACACATCGCAGTCACCCAAGTTCCCGATACCCGCATGGAAAAACTTCAGGCTATTTTTAAATCTGAGAAAAAAATTCCTGCGCTGATGCAATTTGTTGATATCGCAGGCCTAGTAAAAGGCGCTTCCAAGGGCGAAGGTCTTGGCAATCAATTTCTTGGCAACATCATGCAAGTTGATTTGATCATCCACGTCGTTCGTTGCTTTGAAAATGATCTCATTGTCCACGTTCACAACAAAGTTGATCCGATTTCAGACTTTGATGACATTATTTCTGAGCTCATCCTTAAAGACATGGATTCAGCGGTAAAACGAAAAGAAAAACTCGACCAACTCATCAAAACTGCTAAAAATAAACAAATGAAAGCGCAAGAGCTTGAACTGCTCGAACGCGAAAAAGAAATCGTCTGCGAACTTGAAGTACTTTTTAACAAAGAAGACATTCAAAGCATTCAAAAGCTCGTGTTACAAGCAAAAAAAGAAGGAATCACCCTGGTACCTTTCCTTTCAGGAAAACCGTTTTTGATTGCTGCTAACTTTGACGAAGACTCATTTGCCGATGGTTCATACAAAAATAGCGATTTCTTTGCCCGGCTTGTCGCTCGATTTGGCGCTGAATCAGTTATTCCGGTATCAGCCAAGATTGAAGCCGATTTAGCACAACTTACCGATGAAGAAGCCGTTGAAATGCGCGAGACTCTTGGCATCACTCAATCAGGACTTGATAGCCTCATTCAACAAACATACAAAAAACTTGATTTGATCTCCTATTTCACCTGTGGACCAAAAGAAATTCACACCTGGACAATTCGTCGTGGAACCAATGTGCAGAAAGCCTCGGGCGAAATTCACTCCGATCTTGAGCGCGGATTTATCGCCGCTGACGTCTACAATGCAGAAGACATTTTTGTACACAAATCAGAATCAGCACTGAGAACTGCAGGAAAACTGCGTACCGAAGGTCGCGATTACATTGTAAAAGATGGCGATCTATTAAACGTTAAATTCAATGTTTAATAAAAAAACATAAAAATTAAAAAAGGGCGATTTAATGAATCGCCCTTTTTTAATTTTTTCACTCAACCAGTTAGTGCTAAGATAAGAAAGATGCAAGTACCCTTCAATGAGGAAATTCTCTTATGATAAAAAAAATTATGTTTTTATGTGCGCTCTTGATCTCAGCACCAGAAAATATATTCTGCTTAACACTGCAAGAACTACAAGAAACCTATGAGCCTCTTGCTAACTTTGCCCTCACTCAAGACGAAGATGCCGCTGAACCAAATATTCCCGCCGGCAAAACAAAATCTCTCATTATTCTTGAGATTTTCCTTTCAATAGGAGCCTATGATCGTGAGCTCTATGAACCCAAACCTCATGAGGAGCGACGCATAAGGCTTGGATTTGTAAATAACCTGGGAACAAGTCTTTCAGACGATGAGCTAGTGGAACAAAAAGCCTATCTTTCTGGTTTTATACATCAACTCGCCGCAAAATGGCCTGACGACCAATAGAGTTTTTACCGTGGCGCTATAATCATTTTCGAACAAATATGACTGTTTTTATTGATTACACGGAATGCTGTTGCTGAGAATCAATAAGAAGTTTAGATTTGGATGTATAGATTCCCAATAAACTCAATAAGGATTACCATGAATAACTTAAACCTAAAAAACATTTTACTCTTTTCATTGATCACAGCATTTTTTTCAATAAATACAGCTTCTCCCATGCACGCTGCAAGAAGAGGCTTCCCAAAAAAAGAACTCGCACCCTTTAGACCTGAATTACCAATCACATTGAAACAAATCTTTATTTTTAGCTACCTTGGCCACTTGAAAGTTCTTGAAACAAACAACGTCATTGGTAATCTTGAACGCATAATCAACGATGAACGCCAACCGAGGTACATAAAAGAAGAATGCTTAAGGGTACTTGAAGATGCTTTTTTAAAACTATCTCCAGCAACAAATGAAATAAGAAAAAGCCTTGAATTTGCAATTCAAAACGCACGAGCTAAATTAGCTCCACGCTAAAAACAACAGCTTTTTAAAAACAAATAAAAAAGACCTTAGTTAATTAACCAAGGTCTTTTTTTATAACTTTACGCGAAACAATAATCATAATTCAAAATTATGGCGAGCCGCATTTGCTTATTCAATATTTTTCACGGCGTAGCCAGCCGAAGCTTTACGCGAAGGCTGGTGCAAGAGAGGGGACTTGAACCCCTACGTCCTATTAAGACACTGGCTCCTAAGGCCAGCGCGTCTGCCGTTTCGCCACTCTTGCATAAAATTGTTGGTGGGTCCCCAGGGACTCGAACCCTGAACCTGCAGATTAAGAGTCTGTTGCTCTACCGATTGAGCTAGGAACCCCCACACGCAGAATAATAACAACAAATAAAAAAAATTAAAAGACAGAACGGATAGAAAAGGCTTCCAATTGGTCAAAACTTAGTCGAATGTACGCAAAGCTTTGGTTGGAGCAGAAAATACTCTGAGCCTATTATCGTGAACCGATTGAATTCTGATGTTTTTCGAATAAGCCCTCATCGCAACAACTTTCTAACTGAAACCCATAACAAACAAAAAAACGCTAAAATGTCGTATTTTTCAAAATTGCCAAACAACAAAATAAAATATTTAAATATTATAGAAAATAATCTGCTCCCTTCTTTCTTTGCACTTTGATATAAAACTATGATTTTTAAAAAACTTTTAGCGCTCGTTATTTCCCTAAGCCTTTTTTACTGCAATCAGGCTCCTGCAGCTCCTCTTACTATAGAATTTGTAGAAAAACTTATTACCTATTTATCTCAAAGAAAAGGACCAACACCTCCCAAACTTCTTACTGCTGGCGGAGCATCTGGAGAGACAACAGAAGATCGAATTGTCATTTTTAAAAAAGGTTCTAGCGAATACAGTGATGAAGAAGGTCTTGCAATAGAAAGCATTACAAAACTTAAAGTTGCTCTTGATCTATTTTTACAAAAAGCACCTTTTGATAATAAAAAACCCTTCTTAATTGGTTTATATTCAGGAATTAACAACACCCAACTACGAAAAGCCTATCTAAGAAAACTTAAACAAACGGAAACATACCCAATAGAGAAAGATGCCGAAAATCTTTACTATTTGCTTCTGCAAACACTCAACGAAGATCGACACAACGAAAACTGTCTATCTTTGATAGCGTTTACCTCAGGCTTTTTAGAAGGTCTTGAACTTGCAAGACAATATGATGATGAAATACGTTTTGTTGAAATCTCCCAGACAAGTATTCAAGAAAAATTTGATGGTATTTACACAAGTTTTTTATGTGCTCCAATCCTTACAATAAGCAATACAGAGTATGTTCGAAGTCAACTCTCTGTAACTTGTAATATCGATAAAAAAACATTTTTTAATAGTTGCGCGATTGCGGGACAAAGCGTTTTAGACCTTGTGACGTCAATGGGAGAATCTACACCCACCTTAGAATCAATTCATACTAAAAGAGTTACCAGGTGGAATAACGCTCTTAAGGCAGTTGGGATAGCCCCAAGAAGACTTGTGCTAAAAAGCTCTACCGACCTAGTACGTGCACCATCTGGTGGAGCTGGTGCGGGCGCCGGAAGTTCCGGACGACCATTCGCTGAAACAGCAATTGCAAGATCCGCTCAGGATGATCCGTATGATGAAGAGACCGTTTACGAAAAAACCAAAATGAATCCTGATGAACCTATGTTTGTAGCTGCCTATGCATATGCGTTCTTAAGACCGACAAAACCCCTTGCACACAACACATTTATTGAAGCCTGCCAATTATACATCCGTGGAATAAGAACCAAAAGTATAAAATATTTATCCCGGTATGATGGCCTTGTAGAAGGCGCAAAATACTATAACTCTCCCACATGGCTCAAGCCAAGCTACGACAATTCTTATAGAGATGGGTATTTCAGCACATGCCTTGAAGATGTAGAAAATGCCTTTATAAAATCTAATGTTAGCAATCCTGAAAATGCTATTGATATTGAAAGCCTGATGTTTTTAAGAGGGTTTATTACAAAAACACTTAGGACCAACCCTGAGTACAATGGCCTTGCAAATCGTCCATCAACAGAAGAAATTCCACAAATCATTAAATTCCTTAGAGACAAACCAACGAATGCTCCTCTTGCAATAAAAGACTCACAACCTAAAAAGAAGAAGGGTATAAAGAAACCCTCAGGAAAAACTTTAACTAAACAAGAAATTGCTGATGCCGACGCGGCCGCACGTGAACTGCTGCTCATCGAAGAAGGAGAAAAGGCAGCGCTGCTCAAGCAAAAAGAACGTGAAGAAGAACTCAAACGCATCCAAGAAGAACACAATCAGCGACAAAGAGCTGCTGCTGCAAACATGCGCAGAAAACCTAACGTGGCAAGCGCAGAAACTGCCGATGATTTTGCTTCAGCACAACGTCTTACAGAAAGAGCTACGCATGATTACCTGCAAGAACTTGATGCACTCAAAGAACAACAACGTGCACTTCAAGAACAAATTGCGCTGATTGAACAAAGACACAAAGAACATGCCGAAGAAAGAGAACGCCGGCAAAAACAATCTGAAGAAGAGCGCGCACGCCGACTAGCCGAATCTGATGGAGCTGCGGGAGCTGCCGAAGGAGGGTCTGAAGACAGGTTGCCAAGCTTTGTTGAAATGGTTGCACCAGCGGCTGCAAGCCTCTCTACCCCACATCAAGCAACACTGAGACAACTCGATCCAAAAGCGCACGAGGAAAGAGAGGAACCTTCTCATGAAAAGCCATGGCTTTATCAAAACCCCTTTATTGCAGGAACAAAATACGGTGCAGAAAATCTTGTCGAATGCATAAAAGATGATTTATACATTTATATTCAAAAGAAAAGCGGCGCTCTTGATGCTAAATCTCAGTGGGCAGGATCAAAAACGCCCCAAGCAAAAGCTGCAGTTTCTTATTGGAATGGCGTTATCTCTGCGTATGTAAAATTAGCATCCGATATAATCAAGAGCTTTAATTCGGGAACAATAAAAGGGCTCGAGCAAAAACGGATCGATCCTTCAAAAAATACTCATCAAAAAAATATCATTGAATGCATAACAAGAAGATTAAAGCGCCAATCTCCATCACACAAAAATATTTGCAAATACTATCACCACAAAGGACTGTTAAGAGCGTATAACGCGCAACCTGGAGAAACCTTTAAACCTGCTTTTACCACACATGAAATTGCACTTATTTTAGAAGAACGACCGCCATTAACCGATCAATCTCGCAGAAGCCACACCACGCGAGATTACCCTTCAACCCATGAAGCTCCTGCAACCAGAACATACTCAACCTCTGCAGACACACCTTCTGATGAAAGCACGTTTCCACACTCGCACCCTGCTCGGACGCCTACAATGTTTTTTGCACCGCCCCCCATCGTTTCTTACCAGATAATAAAACACCATTTTGATAGAGGCTTTTTAATAGGACAAAAAACACTTGCTGGTGCACTTTTTGAGAATCCTTATGCATATGCAAGTTTTGCACACAGCGCGCATGGAAATATTAGTCATTTAATTCAGAGCGCCCCCCACAACATCTGCGTGATAAAAGAGTGGGAAGGCTTTTTAGCTGGATGCTATGATTTAGAGAGTCGCTGCAGAATAGCTTGCCAAAACGGATTTGTAGCAGGCTATGAAACATTTAGAGCAATAAGCGATGATACCTATCTTGAATGTTACAAAACAGACATTGCATCAAGAGAAGCATCAATTAGAACAACAATTCAAACATCTGTTACGACCGGCACTCAGATCTCAATAGATCCTGCAGTAATTATTGATCTGTTTTACAGAAAACAATTTTTTATGGGATACCAACAAGCCCGACAAGAAAACACCGTTGCTGAATCATCGACCCTTCTAATGCGCGGAAGTGAAACGAGATCGCTAGAAGCGATTATGAGTGCATCTATCGAAGAACTTATATCAAATGAAGAAAACGAAGCAATTGGAAGAGGTTTCTATTATGCCAGAGGGCTCTTTGCAGACGCGTTTTTTGAAAACAGAAACGCTTATCAAGAACTCAAAGAAGACACTGAAAAAAGGCTTCAAGAAGCAATGAATGCTGAAGAAAAAAATATTAAACACATTCAATTTTTCCAGGGAGCACTTAAAGGATTAGAGTCTCTTTTTGAGCCCCTTAAAAAGGCAATTCAAGACGGCATAGATTTCTGTAACAATACCTCAATGAGAGATGATGTAAAAGCTGTAGCACTCGCATCACTACAAGAAGAAATTGCTACAACAAAGCGCGCTATTGAAGAAACACCTCAACATGTAACGCATGACATGCTTGAAAAGCTTAATCTTAATGAATACTTCTTAAAAGCATATGAACAAGCTCTCGCAGAAAACGCTTTAGAAAGAGAAATAGAAACAACATCACCTCATGAATTAGCAGAAGCCGAAACAGAAGTGGCTCTGATAGCGGTACCACCACATTTTACAGAAGAAGCTGTTGTTGTTGAAGAGGCAACTGAAGCAGAAGCAGTAGTTGACGAGGCTGGCCCTGCAGGAGCAGGAGCAGGAGCAGGAGACTCTGAAGGAGCAGAAGCTCCACTTACAGACTATGGATACGCCGAAGATTTAACAAACGTGCAAGAATTAAAAGAATTAAGAGAAGCCGAAATCGAGAAAGAAGTCTTACGGCTTCGAAAAGAACGTGAAATTAAACGAATTGTTGAGCTACAACGCCAAGCAGTCATACATCGTCAACCAATAGAAAGACACCTTTTAGAAAATTATACCAAGTACATACAAGTGCTCGAGAGAGAAACTATCAAGGGTACCGAAGACCTAAAATGGCAACTCATACAAAAATCTGACCAGATTTTGCGAAACGCACCGGATGATGCTCTTGTAGGAGAGGTAAAAACAAACTTAAACAGGCGCTTAAACAATCTTGCAATTTCTTTCACGCGCGGAATCGGTTATTCATTCGATACAACAAAAGAAGAACACACAGCAAAACTTACTCAAGCGCGTAATTATTGCAAAAACTTTTCGAAACTTTTAGACCATGAGGATTGCACAGAACCACTTAAAGCACTTATTTTTTTCTTTGAGAACATGGGCTATATCTATGGAACTAAAGAGGCAAAAAGGCTGACAGCAAGTGCTTATAAAAGAAGTCCTAAGCCAGAAAAAAAAGTTGCTCACCCAACTAAAAAAACTGGTCCAATCACAGAAGAACAAAGAACGCAAAAGAGAATGAACGAACTTATAAAAGCTGCTGGAGAAGACACCTTCTCAGCCCCAGCAGGCGCTCCACGTGGAGGCGGAGGTAGCGCTGGCGCTGGATCACACTAACATTGTAAGTTAGCAAAAAATATTTGAGCTTAGAGAAAAAGCGCTCAATATAATTACGTTTTTTAGAAAACTTTGTCACAAACCTAAAGAAAATATATTCACAGATTTAATTGGGCAGACTTATCTGCCCAATTAAATCAAATATAGAAATTAGAAACTACGATGGTTCTTCGTGCATAAAACCACCAGTTCTGTCAAATAGTTCTTTGGTATAGAATCCGTCGGCAGGCGACCCTACGCGAAAATAAGAACTCAAAAAAACATTCAACGTAGGACTCCTTAATGAATACATCGTAGGCTCTTCACCTTGAGTAAACCAATCAGGCCGTGGAGGAAGTCGAAATAATTGGATAGCCGCTGCTGCAGGATCATGAAACGAAGTAACATAAGGCACCTGTAAAGATAACATCCTAAGAAACAGAAAACTCATACTTACGGTGTATTTTTGAGGCACCTCGCCCTCCCACCCCATAACAACAGGAATCCCACATTCATTTTGCAACCTCATGCAAAGATCTTTGGTATTGGATGCATTCAAGAAAACAAATTCAATTGTCCGTCTGTCGCTTGCTGCATCGCTATTAAGCCCTCGCCCCGTTAGAGCAGCAACAAGTTCATCATCGGTTAAAAATTCTTGATTGCCAGTTTCAAGCCGAAAAATAAATCTGCCTCCTTCATACGTTGAATCAATAACCAAAGCATTAAGTTTGCTTCCTGCTAATGCTGCAGCGACTTTAGGATCACTAATACCATACACAACATCATCCATTAATCTAAGCTTATCGCCAGCTAGACAATGAACAACCAATGTTGGACGATCATCAGCGTTTATATACTGAGATGACACCAATAAAGATTTTGCTGAGAGATCCACCTGAAATAACATCATCGATAGACACGTTAAAAGTATTTTTTTGATTTGTACCATTACGTTATTTTCTTTCATTTGTTTGGTTTTAATATTGTTTAAATTATAACGGAGAAAAAAAAATATTTTCACCGCGAAATAATTTAAAATACATATTTTTAGAAAAGAGCTATTTTTTTAGAAACTATTTTTTGCATTCACCATAATACGTTCTATCAATAAATTATATTGCACAAAAACTTTTTCTTTAGAAGCAGAAAAAACCCCATGAAATACCACTTTTTTTTATTTCTTTTCCTTGCAGCTTTATCCACTCACAAAACGCAGGCTTTGCCAACAACAAAACATATCGAGCAGGTTAGATCATGGCTTAGCGCACAAGAATTTAACGTTAAAGTATTTCATTGCGAGGACGTTGGGGCGGAAGTTGAAGTTACAGAAGAAAAAACTGACTTAGCGCAAAAAGAGGGTCCCGAAGTTAACATTTTTTACTGCGATCACGCAATCCTTAAAGACCCATATTTTTTTAAAGATTTTGTAAACGATAAAATAACGCTGAACATATTTTTTGTTTCTAATTGGCAGCCAGATCCAAGGGCTTCTCGAGTACAACAAGCAACTGAATGGAAAACATTTTGTGCACAATTTGTATCGCCAGAGAACAACAGAATTATCTGCAAGCTCACAACAGAAGACTTCACAGAAACAGAACGACAAATTATCTCGGCAAAATTACCTAAAAAATTGATGGCGCTTGATGAAGAAGAAACCTCATCGTCATCACCACAAACAAAAACGTCTAGAAAAAGAGGTCGCACAGAAAAGCCTTCGCTTGATGCAGTCATTCCAGATGTTAAATTGGTTGAACCATTAAACTTGGAGAGAATAACAACACATGGAGAACGACTCAAAGACTGCCTTATTGAAAATGATCGTCGCTTTGTTATTTATCATTGTTATAATTCAACTCTTACAGCAATAGCGCAGGACGTAAGGGCCATGGGGAAATGTGTTGCAATCTTTTATTGTGATCCTGCCTCATTCAAGAACGATGATTTTCTAAAAAAATCACTCTGTAGCGACGCAGATCTTAATATCATTTTTGTTCACGGCTGGAGAAACGAACACGCAGATCGTTCTGACACAGATGCCCAGAGTCTTTTTGATCAACGTATAGAAACGGTTGAAAGGATGGACCTAAAACCCTGTGTTTTAGGATTGCCTACGGAAAAATTTACAAAAAAACATAAAAAGGAAATCTTAAGAGAAAAGCCATCTCGAAAGAAAAAGGCCGCTCAACCGGTTGCACAACTCCCTCCAGCAACTGTTGCTACAGGTGCTCCGGGAGCTGGAGATGGCAGCATGGCAGATTCTGAAGACGATGACTCTGAAAGCGCCGCAGTACCCACAGATCGCAAAGACCAAGAAAAGATCTTTTTTTTAGAAGTCGAAAAAGAATATAAAAAGCGAATCTTACAAAACGAGTGTGAATTGAGGCAAGAGCACCCTCATCTCAAAAAAAAACAACTCTCTGCTCTCTCTCGCAAGTTCTTTTTTGAATTTTTTGAAACCCCAGCAACCGTTAAAGATCAGGTTGATGAGCATACAAGAACAACATCTTTATACGTTGAGGGAGTTGATAAATTCTTTGCGGTTTCTTCATCTTTTTTGCACGGCAAAGAATTTAATGACCCAACGGTCAAAGATTCATTTCTAATCAGTTCCGGGAGAATGCGCAACGTGTTTAGATCTTCTGCGGACAGGGTTAAAGATAATGCATTCTTCATTTTTTTTGAAAGCGAAACCCCTGAAACAAACGATGAGTTAGAGAAAATGGAGTTTTTTTTTAATGACCCTTTCTATGATAAATATGAATACAACGGAAGCGGGAAATTTGCTCCAATTATTTATCGAATAAAACACGAAACACGCCTTGATACACGCGCTGTAATCAAAGCAGAAGTTAAAACCTTTTTGGATCTCTTTTTTGCAACGCTTGAATTGAATAAAAAAAAGCTGCTCAACCCTGCAGAAAAACCCGCTCGCAAAAAAATAAAAAGCTGTTCTGACGCCGATGCAACCGAAGTCGAAGACTCAGATGCCACCGACTATGACAAAGACGAACATGAAGATTCAGATGCTGCTAGAAAAACATTTAGTGACAAAAAAGAATCAACATCAATGCAAAGCTTTTTTTGTGAAAATCTAGAAACAGAGTTTTCCAAAGACCTTAAGCAACTTAAATCGATTCCAGAACATGCTCCATATCTTGAAACAAACAGGCGCGTTTGCTTTGACTTAATAGAATCCCTTACGCAACTTGAATATTACGGAAAAACACGTCCAAAAAACACACTTACCCCAAAAGGGCTTGATGTGCTTATTGTCGTCTCTTCAGACATGTTTAACACCCCAGGGTGCAGCGTTGAAGCTGCTTCAGAGATATTTAAACCGAGCAAACATTCAAGAAAACTGAATACAACGTTCACCCCATCAGATGATGTGCTGAATAAAAACATCGTTATTGTTTTGGTAAAAAACGGCACAGATGATAAACACAGCGAAAAAATAGATGCTCTTGCAGAATTTCTAAGAAATGCTGCAAATCCTCCCCTGGTGTGCGTGGCCAACGCGCAAGACGCCAAAGATTCAAAAAGAATCTCGGCGGCAATTATCGTAAAGCTTTCAACAGCGTTAACCCTAAAGCAAGAACATACCAGAATGGCTGAAGTTTTAAGAGCCCAAGCAGAAGTAGAGCGCCAACTTCGGCTGGCAAGAGAAGAACAAGAACGTTTTGACGCACGAGCAGCCGAAGAAAGACAACGGAAAGAAGCTGCCGAACAACAAGCAGCAAAAGATGCCAAACATCAAAAACGCCGCCGATTTATAGCGTCCGCCTTAACAACAAACCCCTTTGCCCACAAAATTCTGTTATTTGATGAGTCAAAAAAATTCTTTTTTCGCGAAAGAACTCTAAATCTTGAAAAACAACTAAGAAAAGAATTTCAGAATCGCTCATTTACAGCCATTCGATACTTCAACTTTTCATCCGTTATATCATATTTCAACGCATGCTTAAAAAAGACACCTGGCGATAAAAATTTCACCGAATGGCAAAGAACCTCTGCGATTGGAATGATCTCTCTTGTTGGAACAACAGATGAAATTACTGAAGCACAAAGCAGCCAGGCTTACACAGAATTATTAAAACTGATCACAGCAGATAGAATCATTAGATGCGATACAGAAACTGTTTTGGTTGAAGATCTCGCCCGATTGAAAGAGAGATTCACAACAGATATCGAGGTGTATGCAACAGAAGATCCAGAATTTCTAAAGCCCCTGGAAGATGGCGAAGAAATTAATCTTGTAACTGACGACGGTGATGATTGGGCAAGCCTTTTTTCCTAAAAACAGGTTCCCGTTTATCTTTCTAGATAAAACGCAGATCTTTAAATTGCATGAGAATAGTTAATATATTTTGCACTTTTTTGTGCTTTCAGGCTTTAGACAAGCATTATTCTCATGCAATTCTTTTTCTCTATGAGTTCTGCAGGTGCCTGTTGAACGTGAAAAGTCTAAATAAATTTTCTGCATGAAATGAAACAATACAAAAAATCAAATACTTATCGATTTTTTTGAGCGTTTTAGGCTTTTAACACCACTGTTGCTAAATCTCTTAGACTGGAAAAGTTACTCTGTATTGTTTGATCTATTTTTGGGCTTATGAAATTTAATCACTTTTTTCTTCTTTTATTGCTCGGCTTGAATCTTGTACCCCCTCAGTTGATGGGTGCTCGAACAAGATTGACAGGGGTGCACACAACAAGCTTGGCCAATAAACTCAATCAAGTTCCTGGAGAGCTCAAAAGAATCCTCTTGCGGCTTGACGCCAATCCACAAAGCCAATTTAATGTGGCAACCTTTCTGTTATTAGCAGCTCCCTATTTGGATTATCAATGGCAAAGACTTGGATCAGGAATCACCGGTGCTTTTAAACCTGAAGAATGTTCACGAAGTGGATACGAAAACTCAAAGAAACTAACCGCAAAAGACTCTCCTCAGCAATGCTCTGTGACCCCTCTCGCTGAATGGTACGCACCTAAAACAAACCACTATGTGAGTTTGCCATTTAACTTAATCTCAGATTTGTCTTCTATTCTTGCAATACTCAAGTTCCCTGTGACTCGATCTATTAATTCAACCCTTTTTCCAGATACAAGCAAAAAGGCTACACCAAGCGTAACGCCAACAATTTCTTCGAGTTCAATTGTTGATTCATCAACTGAATCTCAACAGAACGCCACTCAAAGAAATATTATTTTAAGAGGATTATCAGCAGTCACCATAGCGCCACTGTATAGATTTTTTGATCTTATTCTTTACACTCTTTTGCTCGCCGGAATACCGCTTGATATCATTTACGGCCTTCTCAGATTTACTTTTTTCATGGTTATTTTTGCACTTAAAAATCCTGCGTTTTCAACTGCGCTCGCCCTCTGGGTCCGCTCATTAATAAATTTATTAAAAGCCGCGAATGCACGGTCTATTCAGAGAGTTGCACCTCCAAGAGTAGAAGCACCTCCAAGAGTAGAAGCACCTCAGCCCACTGCGCCCCGACCTGGACAACGATTTGAAACGACTAATCCTATGAGAGCCGTAGCTCAGGCAAGCGCCGGAAAAAGCGATCGCGTACTCGCTACAGTAAGCGCTGAAGAAAAAAAAGAGAAATTAAAAGAATTCTTAATGTACAAATCACCAGCAGTGAAAGCCCAGCTACAAAAAGCAGCAGCTCTAAAAGCTGCTGCAACCGTTCTTGAAGAAGAGGCCTGTCGAGAAAGAGAAAGAAAAGCCACTTTCGAGCAAGAAAGAATCCGTCGTGAACTAGCATATTTAGAAGAACCTCAAAATCCTGATGACTTAAACTCAATCCGCGTAGCCTATGAGGTCAAAGTACCCGAAGGGCAAGAATCAAGCTTATTAGGTTACTTCTTTAGCTACGCCACCGGAATCCCAACAGAAGACAAGAGCCGCTTGCACGCAACGATTACAAGCACAGGGCAAGAGGATCAACCAGAAGTGCTCATTGCGGGAGATACAACAAGTCCTGCGGGAATACTCCTTGAGAAACTTACGGCTGAAATGTTACCAGGCCTCACCATAGAAGCAATTGATAAAGCTAAAGATCGCGCCAGAGCACTTGCTGAGCGAGCGCTGCCAAGTGCAGCAGTTGAAGCCCTTGCAGGAAGATCTGAAGATGCCGAACCATCACCTTCAACCAACGACGCAACAACCTTGCTTGATCACCCAGGCGAAGACACAATGCCAACATCATTGAGTGATTTTGTCAGAAGATGGAAAGAGCACAAAGCAAGAATCAGCGAGAGAGCACGTGTCCAAGCAACAAGACCACCAAATACAACACCACATCCAGATCCATCAGTCACACATCCAAAACTGACTGCAACCTCCAATGTTGTAACAGCTGTTGTCAAAGCTCCTTTCCAATTAGTCGGATGGCTTTGGCGGGCAAAAAATAGGAAATATTGGGATGACTTAAAGGCTGAAGCTATTATTTATGAGCAAGCCAAAGCCGAAAGAGAAGCCGCAGAAAAACAGGCTCAATTAGTCGCTAACGCTGCTGAGCTACAAGCAAAAGCAGATCGATTAAATGCAGAAGCTGATCGACTAGAAGCTGATCTTCAAAGAGAGCGTGCAAGAGTAGCCGCAGAAAGAACTCAAAGAGAAATTGAAGAGGCGCCTGCTCGATTAGCAGCTCAAGAGCAAGCAGCTCGAATCGCTCGTGCAGCTCAAAGAAAAGACACTAAAAAACGTAAGGCTGCAGAAGCCAGAGCCGCCAAAGAAACAGTCAGACGAGCAGAAGAAGCCGCCAGACGAGCAGAAGAAGCCGCCAGACTCGCAGCTCAAGTTGCAGACGAGGAAGCAGCAGAACTTCATGGGTTTAAAGCTATCACTGCAAAAAGCGAACCTGGCTCATCTAAACGATTTGCTCACGTCTCACCAGCTTAGAGCGAAGGCAGTTCTGACGAAGATTAATTATTCGCTGATACAATGAGCTCATCAAATGAAAATGCTGAATAAATATCAACGCTATTTTGCTCTGATGAAAGTTTAAAATGCGACAGGAATCTCTTTTTAAGCTCTCTTGTGTATTCTTTGGTTTCGGTAAATGATTCTTCTGTTGCAAGATGTAGTGCATTTGAAATCGATTCATTCAATAATTTTTTTATAACGGTTCTTTCAATCGTCGCTATTTTTTCCTGATTTAAATTTGTCCTGGTTGGTGAATACATAGCCATAAATGATTCAAAAATTGAAAGTGCTATGCCGCCCTGCGTTGAGAAACTTGCCATGTCAGATCGATTTTGTATGCGTTGTGCTACAACTTCAAGCGGACAATAAACAAGCTTTCTGGTAACTTTCAGGCCCTGAATAATTTTTTCTATTTCATCATATTGTTTTTGTGATTCTATGATGACATCGATAACAACCAATTCATACTTTTTGCATGCTGCGGCAATCGCCTCATAAAAGGGCGCATAGTCGAGAAAATCTGTGCGAATTTGATAATCAAACATCAGATGTCCCGTTTTTTTCGTATAAAAATCTTTTAAAAATTCCCATTCCGCAACAGGATTTTGAGTTGCCCATCCACAGAGCTTTGCATGGTTTGAAATTATTTTTGAAAAATAATCATCAAGTCTGACGATGCAGCAATCGTTGTCTGACGCTTTTTTGATACTATCAGCCATGGTTGATTTTCCCGCAGAAGAAACGCCATTGATCACAACAACTTGCACACTTTTTTTGGTACTTTTTGTGAGCTTCAATGCCCCCAAAAAAACAAGTGCTATGCCAAGAAAACAAAGAAGATAAAAACTCATTTTTTTCATGAAAACAACCATTAACAGAGCATCTTTAAATCTTTTACACCTTAGCTCTTTACCCGAAAGCCACGCAATAAATACGAAGATCGTGAGTTTTAATCACAAATGTTTTATGCTCAGAAAAAATAAATTTTTAAGGATTCTCATGATTGAAACAAATTTTCCCATTTCTTGGCCAGCAAGAATATTAAACTCACTTATTGGGTTGCTCATTGGCCCTGCCATCATTTTTGGTGGATTCTTTCTGCTCTACATGGTTGATAGTCAAACAAACTATGCTGCACTTGCAAAAAAAGCGATTTATCTCAATGCCCATGAACTCGATGCAAAGAACTCCGAATACCCTCTGGTTGGACTCACGGGAACGATTAAAGTGACAGAATCGCTCTCTGATGGAATGTTTTTAAAGCCTGCACCCTATCTTTCGTTCTCACGAAAAACGTTGATCTACGCGTGGGAAGAAATTAAAAATATAAAAAATACTGAAGATGCCAGCGGAAAACCAGTCCAAGAAACAAGCACAATCTACAAATCAGCCTGGACCGATAGGCCAACTGCAACCGAGCTCTTCGAGCATCCAGAAGGACATCAAAATCCTGCCGAAAATCCCCACCCTGCAATCAGGCGCCACCAAAAATCGTTTAATCTTGGTGAATATCTCGTTGCTGGAGCAGACCTACAATTACCACTAGAAGAACCATTAACCATTTCGGAACAAACAGTTAATGCAGTACTCCCTGATGTGCTCATTGATAACACGATTTTTTCTGCTAAAAATCCACCAGCAACGCCAATGCATCCTCAAATTGGCGATCTTAAAACAATGTATCACGTCATTGACGCACAAGGAAAAACAGCCACTATTTTTGGAAAAATACAAAACAATAGTATCGGAAAAGCGCTCGTTAAAGACATCCAACAATCCGATTCTGGTGAAATTTTTTATAGATTATTTTGGGAAACTCCTAAAGAGGCCATTTACAAACTTGAGCAAGAATACAAACAAAATCTTTTCTGGGGACATGTAATTGTTTTTGCACTCTTTTTCTTTGGGATTATGATGTTTCTTGGGCCAATTTCCGCATTAATGAGCGGCGTTCCGATTCTTTCGAATATTTTGGATTCAACAATATTTCTGATTTCATTGTTGTCTTCGGGAATACTTTTTTTTCTTGCGCAATTATTGATTCAATTTCTCATTTCACCAATTAAAATTGGGCTTATTGTGATCGCTCTGCTGTGGCTTTCAACTCTTTTTATAAAAAAATTAAAAACTACATAAAAAAAGGACGGGAAATATATGCGAATGCACCATATTTCCCGTCCAGAAAACTGTAACGTGCACATTATTCACATATTGCCGGGGAGGCTCAATTATGATGCGCACGTACAGATACAAAATAATTTTACGCGGACAAATAAGAAATCACTCCTCCCCAAAACCTCAATTTAAAAAAGGCTGTTTTTTGAGAAAAAAGCATAGCCGTACATTTCTATTAGAATCGCAGGTCTGTTTTGGCAAGTTCAACACTGAAGTGCAGCACCCATAGAAAAAAAGAAGCCAAAAAAAGGGTTAAATGAAAGAATAGTGCTTTTATGGAAGTCAGAAACCAAAAAGAGGTATAAAACCTATGCACTAT
>Ga0209107_10000043_pt1 | contig 76903 bp, 65 predicted proteins | sample LakErihyJuly2011_2_FD_187460 | JGI IMG/M metagenome (GOLD analysis project Ga0209107, IMG submission 187460) | Freshwater microbial communities from dead zone in Lake Erie, Canada - CCB hypolimnion July 2011 (SPAdes) (version 2) | ecosystem: Environmental > Aquatic > Freshwater > Lentic >...
GACCAAAATCCCTTGATTAGTTCCAACTTCATCTATTACCCCCACATCTTCCACCACAAACACACGAACAGTATCACCTACACCATCTATTACCCCAACCCCATCTACTACAACTACACTAACAGTATCCCCTACACCATCTATTACCCCAACCCCGTCTACTACAACTACACTAACCGTGTCTCCAACTTCATCTATTACGCCTACACCCTCTACTTCAATTACTATCAGTCCTACCCCAACCCCATCTGAAACACCAAGTGTATCAACAACATCCTCTCCTACACCCAGACCATCCAATGGCCCAATCATTGATGTGCGCTATCTTGACCCTCATGGAACAACATCTATTCCAGTATCGTTTTCTTTAGCAGATTGGTTGCCATGCTTTGAAGTGTTTAATCATGACCTGCAACAATGTGAGTATGAATTTGATGTAGTTGCGAGTACATGGATGCAATGTGCTTATCAAGGTTGTATGTCTGCATATGAACAACCCTCTTCTAATTTTCAATATTGTTATGACTATGTCAATGGTTTTGAAGGCACACTTTGGAGTGTTAAGAGAGAGGCGACTATAATGCGAAACTGGGGATGTTGGGGCTGGATGGATATGCCTATTAAATGGAATCAGAATCTTGTCTTGAGTGGTGGCTATAGAAGTGCAAACTTTGATACTTGTCAAGGTACACTTGACAGGGGGTATTATAATTGTAGGATGATCAAAGAGGATTCAGATAGCGCGTATTCTGAGTGTGGTACGAATGTCTGTAGGGCTCGCGAAGGCGCAGAGGAGTATCTAGAATTTGCCAGTGAATGTCAATATGTTATTATGAATAATATAGATATACTAAATGGTGAAGATGGTAAACTTGCGTACGAACAAGGACAGACGGTTGGATGTGAAATCTGTAATAATGATGGTACATGTGATGAACATGAATCCTATGCGGAGTGTTCCAATGATTGTAATAAATGTGTAGAGGATGGTATATGCGATGAAAGAACAGAGTCTCATGAGAACTGTCCTAATGACTGTATCTGTGTACAGGATGGCGTCTGTGATACAGCGGCAGGAGAAAATATCCACACATGTCCAGGAGACTGTCCAGCTGGATGTAATGGCAATAGTATATGTGAGCTTGACCAAGGTGAGGATGAAAATACGTGCCCACAGGATTGCAGCGGGAGTGATAGTGGAGGAGGTGGCGGTAGTAATGCTATAGGTTGTGGTGGCAATCTATGTTCTGAAGGAATACTAACGTGTTGTTCATACTATGGAAATCAAGTATGTGCGAATTCAGATGGAAGTTGCCCACAAGAAGGAAATCAATGTGGGGGAGGATATTGTAACTTGGGCGAATCTTGTTGTTCAGGAAGTGTATGTAGTACAAATGGCATCTGTCCTGATTCTGGTGGAGGGGGCGGCTGTAATAACAATGGAATCTGTGATAATGGAGAAAATGCGGATTTTTGCTCCAGCGATTGTGGTTGTAACTATGATGGAACATGCCAAAGCGAGCGTGGGGAAACAGTGGATACATGCGGTAACGATTGTGGATGTAACTCCAATGCGATATGTGAGCCTGGGAGGGGAGAAGCCTATGGAAATTGTGAAGATTGCTCAGGTAATAGTGGAGGAAACAACCTATGCCCAGGAGGGTGGATGGGACCGTATGGCGCATGTGAATATCCTCAGCCAGGGTCTCACTGTGAGAGTGATCTTCAAGGATCCTATTGGACTGGAGCGGAATGTGCTTGCCCTAGCCCTCTACAGAATCTAGGCAACGGACGATGTGAAGATGGACCAGGTGGCGGAGGATCAACCCAGTGTAATAGTAATGGTATATGTGAGGAGGGAGAGAATCAAGAGGGATGTCCAAGTGATTGCCCCTATGGATGTAATAATAATGGAAAGTGTGAGACAGCGAATGGAGAGGATGAGTATAATTGTCAAACAGATTGCAAATCATTTAGTGGAGGTGGTGAAGAAGATTATAGCACATCAATATGGACTTCTTCATTGAATAGAGAATTACAACTCCAAAAAGGATATGGATATAATGCGAATTGGGAGCCCTGCTATCAAAATATGGAAAATTGTTGGTCGTATTGCGGATATGAAAAAAATTCTTGTATACAAACAAATTATCCAGAATGTGCTCAATCCAAATGTGTAGTCTATAGCGATTCTATTCAAACAGGTTGTATAGATGAACTTATGAGGATAGCATCAAAACTAGAGATATCTGAACAAGCACAGGAGGCGTTTTATAACGCACAATCAAGATGTAATCCAAATGTTCGTCGTTTGGCAAAAGCAAAGCCACATGGGCATTTACGTAAGTAGATAACTTATAAATAAATACTTATATTATTTTCTATATAATACGGAAAATAATATAGTATACTTACTGTGACTCTACTCACCAGGAGGGCCCATGGGTGTTTCCTTGTAAAAATCAAGCACGAGATCATGATTTGGCGCCGAACAAGAATCAGGATACTTGTGCTGATAATTGTTAGTCATTTGACGATAGGAGCCTCCAGGTTCCAATGTTCTGGACCAGTCCACGTTGTAGCAGCCCTCGGCGGTGGGGCCACGCGCCACACGGGGCTCTGGCTTGCCTCCAGGAAGTAAGTCATAACTCTGGAATGGTTTACCAATACCGGCCTCGTATTTGCCCGCAGAGTCTAGCATGGAATAGGATTCCGCTGCGCCTCCATCACTGGAGCGCGTAACACTCTCGGGAGAGGGCAGCCACGTTTTTAATTCAGGTGTTGTGATTCCCTGCGCAGAAACGAGCCCCATATTTCCAACAAACCCTTCCTTGGCGCCAGGATACATGGGCCACGTCGCATTCAAACGTGGCCTTACGATAGGCCATGTATTTAAAAGTTGAATCTGGGATATGGCCATCAACACCGCAAGGACCATAAAGAGTATTAATATAGTACTAACCTTCATCTACTTTGAGATTCTATAAAATTGGCGGTGATCCCGCCCCCCTACTGCACTTAAGACTGCAGTGATAGAGCAAACTAGAATGACTGACCTCGCCGCAATTTCTCTCTTTTCAGGATGCGGTGGAGACACGCTCGGGCTTGAGCGAGCCGGCTTTAAAGTAGTCGCATTTAATGAATTTAAATTGGCCCCCGTGAATTCACATCTTGCGAACTTTCCTTCTTCTATTCCTCTTAATGAGCCAAATAAGAACATAGGGGATATTACAAAACTTCCTGATTCTGTGTTTGAACCATACAAGGGTCAAGTACAAATTGTCTTTGCTGGCTTTAATTGCCAAGGGTACAGCAAAGCGGGTAAGAAGGATGTTAATGACCCACGTAATCAACTCTACAAGCAATTTGTCCGCGTCGTGAAAATCACGCAACCGCCATTTCTAATTGGAGAAAATGTGAGCGGCCTTCTTGCTATGAAATCAGGACCTCGCGAAGAAGACCCCATGGTAATTGAAGCCATCCGCCAAGCCTTTGCTGAAATTGGTTACAGCATCTCGTATCAAATCCTGGAAGCGACTGAATTTGGCGTCCCGCAGAGCCGCAAACGTCTCCTCATTGCGGGCTGGAAAACAGCCCAGTTTCCTGAATTTGATACAGCGAGTTTCTGGGCGGCCGTCCAAGCCTGGGGAGCGCAGCAAACAGTTCCGAAACTGAATTCCTTTGTTCAGCCGACCCTTGAGGGCGCACTGAAACTGGATTCCCGCGCGGTGCCGCCGCACTTTGAGACTGTCGCAATTCCAGTAGCCCAGGATGCGGAGCCTACTGGAATGCCGCATCCCTATGTGACGCTCAAGGCCACAACATTTGATGAGACCTATCAAGAGAAGACCTATGACCGCCTCCTATCTTGCGGAAAGCGTGATTCTCCCATTCATTCAGAAATTCTGGACCTTGCCAAACCCAGCAAGACTATCATCTGTACATATGATCATCAGCCTCGCCTTCTTGTTGGACTGAGAAAGCCAGATGGAACCGCCTATGCGCGCTGTCTGCTTCCAGACGAGCTCAAACAAATCCAGGGATTTCCAGCAGATTTCAAACTCTGCGGAAACGTGAAGGAACAAATCGTCCAGGTTGGAAATGCCGCCCCGCCAAATCTCGTCCAAGCCGTCGCGCAAGGATTCAAGAAGTATATTGACGGGCTATCGCCACTACCGCCTCCAACCGAATCCAAGCCGAAGCGCAAGTACAAGATTATCAGAAGTTAAATTATTATTAAGTATTGATTAAAACTTTATGAATCTGTATTTTTCAATGTAGCCGCTAAAAAATTGGCCCAACAAAGGCCGCAGAAAAGCGGCAAGACCGTGCGCACATACCATCCAAATGGCATTCTCAAACCAGTTTAGCATGCAGGTCATCAAGCGCGACGGACGCAGCGAAGATGTGAGTTTTGACAAGGTCCTTGAGCGCGTGCGTCGCGCCTCTGAAGGCCTCGCCGTTCATCCGACGCTCGTTGCGCAGAAAATCCTCGCACAGATTTATGATGGTGTCAAGACCGCGGAGCTTGATGAGCTTACGAGCCAACTCGCCGCGAGCCTCTCCACCGTCCATCCGGATTATGGAAGCCTCGCAGCGCGTATTACAATCAGCAATCATCAAAAGAATACGGACCCGTCCTTTACAAATGTTATGAAGCAACTCTTCAAGCAAAAGGCGCCCAAGACTGGCGAGCCCGTGTCCTACATCAACGAAGAACTTCATACTCTTGTGCTGGAGCATGGTCCTGAAATTGACGCTCGCATCAACCACGACCGCGATTATGTATTTGATTACTTTGGCTTCAAGACTCTTGAGCGCGCCTATCTGCTAAAGGATACGAGTGGACGTGTTCTGGAGCGCCCTCAGCACATGTGGATGCGCGTGTCTCTTGCTCTGTGGTCCAACGACCTTGACCGCGCGTTTGAAACCTATGACCTGATGAGCCAGAAATACTTTACTCACGCAACTCCTACGCTCTTTAATGCTGGCACTAAACACTCTCAGCTGAGTTCTTGTTTCCTTCTTGCCATGTCTGATGACAGTATCGGTGGGATTTATAAGACTCTAAGTGACTGCGCGAAGATTAGTAAATATGCGGGTGGCATTGGTCTTCATTGCCATAACATTCGTGCCAAGGGAACTATTATTCGTGGAACGAATGGTACAAGCAATGGTCTAATTCCTATGCTTCGCGTATTTAATAGTACTGCGCGCTATGTTGATCAAGGTGGGGGAAGACGTAATGGTTCCTTTGCGATTTATCTGGAGCCTTGGCACGCAGATGTAGAGGACTTTCTGCGCCTCAAACTCAACAGCGGTTCTGAAGAAGAGAGGGCACGAGATCTCTTCTATGCGATGTGGATTTCGGACCTCTTTATGAAGCGTGTGGAAGCCGACGAGGACTGGACTCTCTTCTGTCCCGTAGAGGCACCTGGTCTTGCGGATGTCTATGGAGATGAGTTTGAGACCCTCTACACTCAGTATGAACGCGAAGGCCGCGGGCGGAAAACTATCAAGGCACAAAAGCTATGGTTTCATATTCTAGATACTCAGATGGAAACGGGTACGCCCTATCTGCTTTACAAGGACCCCGCGAATGCCAAGAGTAATCAGAAGAATCTTGGTACTATTAAATCTTCAAACCTTTGTGTGGCCCCTGAGACACTAATTCTTACGGATAAAGGCCATCAAGAGATTCATACTCTAGAGAACCAGAGTGTTCGTGTATGGAATGGAACAGAATGGTCTACTACAACTGTACGTAAAACTGGTAAAGCACAGCGACTAATTAATGTAAATCTTAGTAATGGTGCATCCTTGAATTGTACTCCCTATCATAAATTCATTATTCGTGATAGTTATAATGATAAGGGCCCGCTCGATAAGGCAGAGCGCATCGCAGCGAGCGAACTACAGCCAGGAATGAAACTTGCTAAACATGAACTTCCTATTGTTGAAGGTAATCCTGATGAAAATATTCTATATCCTTATACTCATGGATTCTTCTGTGGCGATGGCTGTAGTTATAAGGGGAAAAAGCTTCTATCACTATATGGTGAAAAGAAACTACTGATTGAACATATCATTATTCATTCTTCTTCATATAAGGAAGATGCGATGGGGCGCATCAATACTGTACTACCTGATGAACTTGAGGAAAAATTCTATGTTCCTATGAATGCGTCTATTAAATGCCGCCTTGAATGGCTTGCTGGACTCATAGATTCTGATGGCTCAATTTGTAGGAATGGTGATAATGAATCTGTACAAATTGCCTCAATTAATCTACCATTTCTTGAAAATATTCGCCTAATGCTTATGACACTTGGAGTAGCTGCAAAAGTCGCAAAGAGCAGAGAACATTGTGTGAGGCCACTGCCAGATGGTCGTGGCGGTATGAAAGAGTATGAATGTCAAACTATTTGGAGACTGCTAATTAGTTCAAGCGGTCTTTACCGTCTGGCGAATCTAGGCCTTGAAACGTACCGTCTACAATTTAACACGCGTAAGCCTCAAAGAAATGCTGAACAGTTCGTAACTGTAGAATCCGTTGCTGATTTGGGTCGTGTTGATGATACCTATTGTTTCAATGAACCCATGAATCATGCTGGTATCTTTAATGGCGTTCTAACTGGAAATTGTACTGAAATCATCCAATACTCTGATTCTAAAGAAACAGCCGTTTGTAACCTGGCTTCTATTGGTCTCCCCGCCTTTGTAGACCAGACTTCTGGGACATTTAACTTTGTGAAGCTGCGTGAAGTAACGGCCACCGTTATTCGTAATCTGAATCGTGTGATTGATATCAACTACTACCCCACTCCTGAAACGGAACGCTCCAATATGCGCCACCGCCCTGTTGGTCTTGGCATTCAGGGTCTAGCGGATGTGTTTGCGATGCTGCGACTGCCGTGGGACAGTGATGGCGCTGCGGACCTCAACCAGCGCATCTTTGAGCACATGTACTTTGCCGCGGTGGAGGAATCTATGCGCATCGCACACTTTGACTCCAACGGCTCCTATGAAACTTTCAAGGGCTCTCCCGCCAGCAAGGGACTCCTACAGCCAGACCTGTGGGGCGTGACGCCCCTGACGCAGACCGATGGCACTCTGGACTGGAAGACCCTGCGTGAAAACGTCCAGAAATATGGTATGCGCAACTCTCTTCTGCTCGCGCCGATGCCGACCGCTTCTACAAGCCAGATTCTGGGCTACAATGAGTGCTTTGAACCCTTCACCAGCAACATTTATACTCGCCGCACTCTTGCTGGTGAATTCATTGTAGTCAACAAGTATCTCCTCAAGGACCTTGTGGAACGTGGTCTCTGGAATGATGATATGAAGCAGATGATTATTGCGCGCAACGGTTCTGTTCAGGGTATTCCTGGAATGCCGCAGGACATTCAGGACCTTTACAGGACCGGCTGGGAACTCAAGATGCGCACCCTCATTGACCACGCGGCCGCCCGTGGCGCATTCATCTGTCAGAGCCAGAGCCTCAATCTCTTTGTGGCCGACCCGTCCTATGCGAAACTGACGAGCATGCACTTCTACGCGTGGAAGAAGGGCCTGAAGACTGGCTGCTACTATCTGCGCACCAAGGCCGCCGTCGCCGCACAGAAATTCACAATTGACCCTAAATTCCTGAGTACGCCGTCTGTGGCTATTACGAAACAGTCTTCCGATTCCATCCAGCACAGTCTGACACGCTCTGAAACTCGGGCAGAGCGTCTAGAGCGTCTGGCTCGCGAGTATGAAGAAGAGCAAGAGAAGGCCAACAAGGCGGCCGCGGATGGAACGGGCTGTCTGATGTGTAGCAGTTAATGCTGCGGTGTACTGAGCCTTGTAAAAGTTCAATTGTCCCAGTAGGATGGCGACTATTCCTGTAAGTCAGGGGGAAGTATTACGTCAAATTGATAAAGTCAAACAGTATTTGAAAACACATGAATCTGGTGTATCAGAATCTATTTTTAAAGCTATGGATGGGCTGAGCCGAACATTTTTGTCTTATAAAAAGGGCTCACCAAATTGGGCCACCGAAGTTGTAAATGCGGAAGGGAACCCCTTGTGGCTGCCAGAAGAAGCGACGGTCCTATCTGAAACTCTTCCTCTTGCGGCACAAACGGGCGGTGGTTTGGCCAATGGGGATCTGAAATTCACAGCAGACAGTTCTTTTGTAAAACCCGCAATGCCCGATTTGAATTTTAGTATTGATGAAATTGCCGATTCTGTAAAACAGTACATTGCCGCTATAGACGAAAAGAACCGTCAATTGAGTCAAATCCTTGGCCCCGTCGCAATTGTAAAATCGAAATACCCCAGTGGCGATGTGCCTATTGGCCCCTTCCCACCCTATCTTCCAACTGAAATTCCAGTTCCCGTAAATATGATTCTTCTAATGATAAATGCTGTTCTTGAAACGTGCCGCCTTCTTGTAAGCAACCATTTTTTTGACGTTTCCATTCTTCGTCAAATCTTGTCACTTGTTTTATCTATTTTTGATGTCTTGCGAGGAAACTGGAAAGACGGTGTTATGACCTTCATGGGTGTTTTCAGTTCATCGTGGATGGTGTATGGTATGGTTGGAAAAACCGCGAGATGGGTCTATAATTTCATGGCGCCAGATATTCAGCAGCGCATTGAATCCGACTTGTTTGCGGGTGGCAAATCTATGATACTTGGCGCATGGCTCTGGATGGCAAGCGTCGTCAGCCCGTCCTATGTCCGCGACGCAATAAATCAACTTATGGAGACTGCGAAGCAACCTCTAGAAGAATTGAATAAAAAGATTGCGGCGGTTGAGCAACAAGCCCAAGCCAGTGTGGCAGCAATTGGCGCCAAGGTGGAATTCCCCCGCATTCCTTTGGATAAGCTACCAAGTTTTGATGATATACAGAATTTCCAGACGATTCTTCATCAACCAGAGGTCTATTGCTCACCTGCTTTCAAGGAAGCAATGAAACCTGCTTTGGAGATTCCAGTCATTCGTGTTGTATTTGAATTATTAAATATTCCTACAACCGATGAAGGATTTGCGAAAGCGTGCGCCAATCAACCTGCGTCCTTGGCGGATGCTATGGTCGATAAACTCAAGCCTACAGTTACGCTTCCTCAAGTAAATCTGCCTCAAGTAAATCTGCCATCGCAAGCTGGTGGAAAACTACGACGCAAAACTCTGAAGCGTTCCAACTCTAAGAAAACCAAACTATCAAGACGTAGAACCTAGGCCTCCTCAACCTTGATGCCGATTAGACCGTGGAGAAACTCCAAAAGAGGGCGAGGAAATCCCCAGAAGCAAGAGGGCTTCGCATCTGGCATCGCGCGCGTGCTTATATTTTGACCGTGATTCAAGGCCACAATCATTTGTTGGGGCGGCATTTCTACAACCTGGGACTCACGCCCGCTCAAGAAGGTCTCGCCCTCGGCCATGCTCACATCTTCAAACTTGCGCTGATTCCAAAAGTTGCGTGTAAAGACCATAGAAGCCTCGCTTACACGCTGCGACAGGGGCAGAGTATACGGCGGCACATTCACGGCACTCGTGCCGTTGCGCAGATCATACATCGCAATTGTAGTACACGCTGCGCAATCAAATTGCTGGCGCCCTTTGAGCAGATAGGCCGCGCGTCTACGGAAACTTGTGGTGGGATAGTGGTCATCATCATCCATCATCACAAGCACATTGTGCTTGGCTCGCTCAATAGCCAGATTGCGCTTGAAGCCAATAGAGCGCTTCTTGACAAGTGGGACATATGTCACGATGCCAGGAGCAAACTTTTCGGCAAATTGTAATACGCGGTCGCTTGGGCTCTTATCAGGATCCGAATCGTCCACGACAACCCATTCAATCTTCTCGCGAGGATAATCGCTGCTCAGAAGATTCAGACACGCATTTTCAATAAACTTGGGTCGGTTATAGACAAGCGTAATTACACTTATGGGAGGGCAGTCTTGAGGGTTCAGTAGAGGGGGCATGTGTTTGGGCAGAGGCTCGCGCGCTGTCTCCCCACACTCTTTCAGCATATCTCCAAGAAGGGTTACATGGGAACGAGGTTGAGTGTCGCCAAACGCAAGAAACATATCTCTAGCGTCCTCATCGTCAAACTTGGCGACGTCAAAGGAATCCAGATAACTCGCCCAGGCCTTGTGATTCCACGTGGCAGGATTTACAACAATCACATTTGTTCTAGCCCAGGGAAACCATACCGCGTAGGGCACGTGAATGTGGATACAAATGTCGCAGATAACGGGGGGCTCGCGACCATCAAGAAGTTTTACGGGCGCAACGCGATGACCGACTTCACGCCCAATGGCAGGAAGAGCGTCCGCAATTTGCTTTGCGACTTTTGCTACTTCTGAAATCGTCTTGTCAAAAACTAGAGTAACTTGTAATGCTGATGCGCCCGGCATTTGTTTGAATACAAAATCATATGTTTAAGCGCCTCCTCGGTTAGGAGAGGGATGATTCGGCATACGCCGTTTGCGTCCTGGAAAGATCCAGACGCATGGATGGAAGAAATGACGGGACTACGATGGCTGTCCGTATTAAAACAAGAGGCCGACCACGTCAATAAACAACTTGAAAAACCGGAAATTCAGCGTCGCATTGCCCCTTTTTTGGCGCAATTCAAATCCGCTAGCGAGATGGCAGATAGTATTCCATTTGAGTGTGGACCAGTAACAATTGAATGGATCAGCCAATTCACCAAAGTCTGGAAACTTAACGATAAAGAGCATACAGTTCGTGATTTGGTCTGTAAAGATAAAACAGTATGGTGTGCGCGCGATACTGGAAAAGGCGCAGAATCATTTCAGTTGGAATGCTGGAAAAAGGACACTCTTTCCTGGAAAAAGGGGCCTGTGGGACCCGATGTTGCTTTACAAGGCAGCAAGCTGTATTATTTGGGTGTCAGAAACAAGTTGATTTATCATGAATTATGGGTATGTGATGCGGCTACTGGAAAGAATCCTACGCTGCTCTATACTGAAAAAAATCCAGAAGTGAATCTCAGTCTGGAAAAACAGCCAGATGGGCGCATTGTATTGATCAAGGACTGGTCCCAGGAAACTGAATTCTGGGAGGTGACTGAAAAGGGTCTGAAAAAAACAGTTCGTCATGAAATCCCCTCGGCATGGCACAGACCCTATGGGGAGTATGGAACTGAGTTTATTTGGCCTAGACTAAAATTGCTTCTAACAAAGCGTTATGGAACCAAAATACTCTGGAAATGTTCTACAACCGCTCCGCCAAAACGCCTCCTGGAAATTCCAGCGGGCCAGCTATTGATTGATCCATTTTCAGCCTATGCTGGAAATACAGATTGCCTCATCCGCCTTGTCGCCCCAGACCGCACCGCCTTTTACAGACTGAATTCAGCTGGAAATCCAGAACCTGTAAATCCAGTCCAACCCACAGGAGTCGTAATAAAACGTTATTCAGCAACTTCTAAAGATGGCACTGGCGTATATGGCATTTTGACACATTTAGGAAATACAGTACCTGAAAAACTCTTAATGATAGGATATGGCGCATATGGAATTGAAACGGCCGTTCCATCCGTTTTAAAACGCTGGGCGCCTCTTGTGCGCAATGGATGGGCTATTGGATACACATTTGTAAGAGGCGGTGGAGACCACACAGAAGAATGGGGAAAGGCAGGGCGGCGTGAAGGAAGACAAAAAACAATAGAAGATTTTGAAGCCCTTATACGCTCGGCTCAAAAAGCGTTGAACATTTCTTCAAAGAAGACTGCTATTTATGGTCGTTCGGCGGGTGGACTTCTTATGGGCGCCACACTTGCCAATTCCCCGGACGGTTCCTTGATGGGAGCAGTGTATACGGAAGTTCCCTACGTGGATGTGTTGCGTACCACAACAAATCCTAGTCTTCCCTTGACGGTTTTAGAATATGATGAGTTTGGTAACCCTCTGAAGCGTCTTGAGGACTTTATAAGCATCGGTTTAATGAGCCCGGCAGATTCGGCGGCAGCGATTGCGTCTCCCAAAGTGTTCGTATTAACCCGAACAGCCGAAAATGACAGTCAGGTCTATGCGTACGAATCTGTAAAATGGATCAGACGTCTTCGGTCTCATGATTCTGCGGACTCTGCGCCAAAACTCTGTATTGTGGAGCGTGGGCAGGGGCATTTTACTCCTCCCGAAAAAACCCATCGTCAGTGGGCGGTGGATTGTGCTCTTTTAGATGGTTGGATTCAGGGGGCCTCGCGTTAAAAAATGTCTAGTCCAAGTATAGAAAGACATGGAAAACTTCATGAGCTCCCCTGCCCCCGCCGAGCGCAAGAACCGCAAGATGGAAGGTGGCCGCCGCAGCCGCAAGAACCGCAGCAGCCGCAAGAGCCGCCGCAGCACCCGCCGCAACAATGCTGGCATGGTGGGTGGCAAGCGCCGCCGTGGCAGCCGCAAGGGCTCCCGCAAGAGCCGCAAGGGCAGCCGCAAGAGCCGCCGCAACAACCTGGTAGGCGGCAAGCGTCGCAAGGGCTCCCGCAAGAGCCGTAAGAGCCGTAAGAGCTCTCGCAAGAGCCGCAAGGGCAGCCGCAAGAGCCGCAAGCAGGAGGGTGGCAAGCGCCGCAAGGGACGCAAGGGCTCCCGCAAGAGCCGCAAGGGACGCAAGGGTGCCCGCAAGTACTAAACTGGAATACTAGTTTGAATCCTCTTCTTCATTAACAATCTGATACCTCGATACAACAATATCAGGTATTAGTTTCCGAAGATAGAGCCTTCTATGAAGGTCCGTATAACCATATTTTAGAATTCCCTCGCGATGTTTCGCAGTTCCATACCCTTTACAGCTCAGCAAATCATATTTTGCCGCGGCGGCGATATTCTCCTTACACCAGTCTGTAACCCATTTATCATGCGTCACTTTGGCAAGAATACTTGCCCCAGCAATAGACATATAGTTGGCATCGCCTTCCACAAGGATATGAATTTCCTCCCCAGGCTTCTGGTCATTGAGTCGTAGAATCCCATCAATAAGAATACGTTTTTCATCAAGTTCCTTATACGAATCTTCTAGAGCTTGAACAGCTCTCCGAAATGCGAGTTGATTGGCTCTCGTGGCACCAAGAGTATCAATTTCTGCTGCAGTTACAATACCTACCCCGTGCGCAACGCACAGCTCTTGGAGTTGTTTTGCCGCCGCTTCTCTCTTTTTCGCAGAAAGCTTTTTACTATCTTTGATGTTTGGAACAAGCGCTTTGAATGATTCCGACCATGAAGACTCGTCTGGAAGAATCACCGCCGCTGCCATGAGAGGTCCCCATAGAGGCCCACGACCGGCCTCATCTACCCCGATTTCTACTTTCGCATCGGATTGAAATCGCACTTTTAGCATTTTGGGTTTGCTCTAGAATCGCACAAGAGTGCTCCAATTTTAGCAAACTTTACTAGAGAGGGAGTACGATGGCCTATGCTAATGTACTCGTTTTAGTGTTAGTATTCTTATCAGCTATACTCCTTCATTACTTTTTTAGTAAAAAAGAGGCCTTTCAAGCCGCACAACGGACACCCTTGACAAGGGAAAATGTCCAAGCCGCAATTGATAAGGTTATACAAGATTTAATTAATAATTACCAGAAATTTAAGAGAGAAGGTGAAAAATCAGCAGACAAGCGTATTCGCTATCGTCTAGTGGATATTGGAAACTTTATTAATTTTATAAATGATTCTTATCCTCAACTAGAATATACTATTCAAATACAAGATTATAAACAAAATCCATCTGTAACTCTTGAGGATTTGAATCTAGTTTTGGATTTCTTCACTACACGTGTTGGTCTAACAGGTGAATCTTCAATTACAGACCCCGCAAATATATCTGATTTAGATATGTTGTCAAGTCGTATACAAAATATTACAGGTGTTATTTCACAAAAGGCGGCATTAATACGTGGTGGAACGCGCATGGTTGAAGATTATATGCCGACCATACGAAATACACTTACAAGTTTATCTGATTTGAAGAAAAGCTTGGGTGGTATGAAGCCGAATGATATTCCTATTTTACGTGCTGATTTATACTATTATGCTATATCCGCTGCGGGCGCGAATTTTACAATGAATCCTGAGACAGAATCTGCGCCAATTCCTGAACTGAGACTGGGTAATCTCCCTGCTGGAAAATCATTGGCGGCTAAAATTGTAGGAACAATCACATCCCCTATCACACCAGCTTCTATTACAACACCTGCGGCTACTACAGTAACCGTAACTGAAAAGGTCATCCCGCCTATAACAACTGCTTCCCCCACAGGAATGAAGTTTTCAGAACTTGTCAAGACCCTCATGTCATACGGACCCCTTCAATCCGTACAAGTCGAAACAAGGCCCACATATGTGCCGAATGTTACAGAGCCCAAGGAAGTGCTTGCCGCCGAAACAGGTTCTGCCGCCTATTTGAAAGAAATTAAGTCCACTATTCGCGATGAAATAAAAACTCAATTGAAAGATGTCAAGTTGGGGCCCAAGGACTCTGTAAATAAGGACCTTGCCGAACGTTCTACAGAACCTGTTAAGCCCGCCCCCGCGCCAAAGGCGGATTCAGATGCGCTACAGCAAGGCTCTTGGTTCCGCTCTGCGGCGTCCGAGGGTTGCCCCTATGCGCAAGGACAGGTTTCTACAGAGGAACCATTGCCCCCGTTTGATATGAGTCAGTATATTCGTAAAGATAAGATTCCTTGCTGGGGATGTACCCTGAAGTGAGAAAGCAAAGTAAGAAGTCTCCGTAAAATCTCATTGGGCCAGTTAGGAAAGCACCGGCCCGATGCAAAAGGCTTTGTATTTTTGTATAGCTCTGGTCATAATTCTTATTTTGGCCCTTGCGAAACCAACAGAGGGGTTTACAACACTCATGGGCATGACTCTAACAGAAACAAATGCGGGCACACCCCCTGCGCTTTACAGTAAACTCCCCATCAATCAGCCCAAGGTTGTAGACCTTGCTGAAGCAGGTATTGGCAACGTCCAACCATCTCCTCCCGCTCCTGGGACTCTGCCTTCAGCCCCAGCCCCTGAGCGCTCGAAGGAAACACCCAACCCCTACCGCGACCCCTCTACCGAACCCGCCAAGTACATACGTCTGCTAGGCGTGAAGGAAGATTTACAGGCCTTTTTTGGATTCCAAGCCTTCATGCTTGAGCAGCGCAATGACCCTGCCATCCAAATTCCTCTTACGCGCGCCCGCGCCGATATGGGCGAACTCATCAATGTTCAAAGCGTAATGGAGCGCAACCCCGGATTGCCAAGCCGCATCAATAACAAGCAACTTGACGATATTCAATCTAACTTACAATACTTGCGCGATATTTTACACGATCTTGAGGCAAGTGGCGCTATTCAGCCCCAAGCCCTAGAAGGATTTGAAGATGCTGGTGCTCCAGCGAGCACATCCGCGCCCGACGAGAAAAGAGCCACCCTCAAAGAACTCCAAGATTTTCAAATAAAAGTTGTTGTTGAAATCACGCGCCTCGGCGCATCAGGAACATCCGACCCCGTTATTGTTGGACGCTTGAGCACGCTCAATCGTATCAAGGATGATGTGGACCAAGTGATTGAACAAATACAAAGCGGTGCCTTGACTCCTGAAACAGTGCCCATTTTTAGTTCTGATATTGAGCGCGCGCTTCCTTTACTGGGTAAGCCGTCTGACCCTCTCCCCCAAGTTCTAAATCAAACAGGTCTCCCTCCCGCTATCGCCAATCTGTTTCCTGGCGGCATGTCGCCCAAGGACACCGAGCAAGCGCAGCAAATTAACAATATTGTAAAAGGCTACATGGGTAATCTGTTTGAGGGCGCTTCTTGGGGCGTCAATCTGTCACTCAAGTATGATAATCCTAATGTGCTCAAGTTACAAGCGGAAGCTGCCAAGGGTGGTCCTGCTCTTGATACGGAACCGCAAGAGTATCCTATAACTCCTGGCCTCCCTGGCGCTCTGCCCATCCAATCCAATATAAAAGTAGTAGGTCAGAATCCTACAGCAGCGCTAGTAGGACGCATTGCCGAGGCCACTCTTGACCGCACGTCAACGGGGTATGAAGCGGGCCTCCCTGGCACATCCATGTCTCGTATGCTCCCTGAACCCAAGGTTGGAAATCTGGACTGGAAACAGCGCAGTCAAGAAATCAAGGAGCAGGTTCGTCGCCGCGGTATGAACCCTATGGATTTTGGCGCAATGCCAGATGATGCGGTCGTGAGCAGCGAGTTCAGTTGGAAGGGCTACACACAAATGATGTGCTCGCGTCTCAATTCCACGACCGACCCCGGTTTGCCCACAACGGTCGGCTGCCCTCCTCAAACTTGGCAAGGATGGAGAGAATAAACTTCTTATGATTCCCTTTTATAGAGTGGTGTCCCGATGCCAAAACCCGTAGATATTGTGATACCAGGATTAACGCTGCTCGTTGGCGTTCTTCTGGGTATGATCCTGAGCAAGGCCTTCACAAAGACCCGCGAAGGTTTCAATACAGTTGCCGAATTACAGGCCAAGTGCGGCTCTTGTACTAGACCTGCGCCTTGCGGCTGCCCTGCGCCTCGCCCAGTGTGCGCCCCCTGCCCTCCTTGCCGCGAACCTGACCTGAGCAAGTATGTGTTAAAGTCTACCGTGCCTCCTTGCCCCGCAATACCAGATCTGAGCAAGTATATGCTGAAGACTGAGTGCCCTCCCGTACCAGACTTGAGCAATTACGTGCTGAAGAGCTCTGTGCCTAAACCGGTGCCCACAATCCTGGATTGCTCCAAGTGTACCAAGCCCAAGGGTGAGTGCCCGCCCTGCCCCCGCCCTCGCTGCCCCGAGGTCAAGTGCCCTGAGCCCACCAAGTGCGCGCCCCCCGCACCCTGCCCCCGCCAAGTGTGCCCACCCACCGTGGTCAAGTGTAAGGCGGAGGATGCGCCCGTACAACAGGTGCGCCCTTACTTGGCGCCTCTTGGTGTAACTGGGTTTGGTATGTAAATACTACTAACATTAAACCCATTATAAGACTCATAAATCATGTGCCTTATAATAGGAGATGGACACCCGATTTTGGGGGCCGAGTGGATGGCGGCTCTTACATATGATCGCCGAAGGTCCAAACGCAAATACAAATCGTACATTTTGGCAAATGTTGCCTTATGTACTCCCTTGTAAATTTTGCCGCGCAAGTTTATCAGAATATTATAAGACACTTCCCATTCCTACGAAACAGGAAGACTATTCAGAATGGCTCTATAAAATTCATAATCTAGTCAACCAAAAACTTCGTGACCAAGGACAAACCTTGCCTCCCGACCCGCCATACGATGCTGTAAAGGATCAATATCAACTGGAACTAGGCCAAGGATGTACGCGCACTGAATTTCCTGGTTGGGACTTTTTATTTTCAGTTGCCGACAATCATCCTGATAGCAGTCCATCAAAACCCATGCCAGATACTCCAGAAGTGAAACCCGTGTCACTTGCAGAACGCAACCGCTATAATCTTTTAACACCCAAAGAGCGCAAGGATGCTCTGCGCAAGTTCTGGGATGCGCTCCCCGCCGTGCTCCCCTTCAAGGAATGGAAAAAGGCTTGGAAAACACATGCTGGCTCTCTCTTAAAGGTGACGCAGAGCCGCCGTTCTGCGATGGCGTGGCTGTGGGCTATACGATGCGGCATGGATGGCGATTTACAAAAGATGGGCAACACAAACTTTTATGGTCTCTGTAAGCGCATCGCCACGCACAGAAGTGGCTGTTCTAAGAGTTTGCGCGCAAAAACCTGTAGAAGAATCCAACATGCGGGGTCCAAAAACGGAGCGAAAACCCGCCGCCACAAGCAGAGATGACCGAGTGGTCTGGGCCCCAAAAGGCTGTCTTGTTGGTATTAATCCTTTTATGTCTAAATTATGTAATTCATTTGGGCATTGATAAATTACAAGGGTATAAAACAACAACCACAGAAGGGTTTGAAGATGCGGTTGGCACTGTTACGCAAATCCCGCGCACGGACAATACGCTCTATACATGGACTGCTGATCCACAATTAATTTATGATGAATTCTATGCGGGCGTGTATGACCAGCTATGCGCACAGACTCAGCGCACGCAAGCAAAGGTTGCTCTTTTATCGAGTATCTGGAAAAAATCATCCCCCAATACTAAGGAGTGGTCTGTATTAGATGCTGGTTGTGGAACAGGTCATGCTGCTATTTCATTTGCCAAGCAAGATGTGGGAAGATGTGTGGGAATTGACTATTCTCCTGCGATGCTAAAACACGCCGAAACCAAAGTCCTGCCAGGAGCAAAACTCAAGCCAGAGCAAGAGCAGGTCATACGATGGCGCCAAGACTCGCTCGTCAATCCGTCCGCATGTGCGGCAGGTGAATTTACCCACGCAGTTTGTATGTATTTTACACTGTATTATATCAAAGACCAAGAAGAGTTTTTCAGACACATGAATCTTTGGATTAAACAAGGTGGAAAACTCGCAGTAGAAGTTGTAAATAAACATAAATTTGACCCTATTCTGGAATCTGCGAGCCCCTTTTTAGGATTCAGCGTCCAAAAGTATAGCAATGAGCGCATTCGTAAAAGTAAAGTTGTGTTTGATAAGTTTGATTATGAGGCTGAATTTATGTTGACCGACCCTAAAGCTGAATTTTATGAAACCTTCCGTTTCAAGAACGGCCATGTGCGGAGACAAAAACATGAATTTAATATGCCCAATATTGAAGCCATCGTTCAAATGGGAAAACGAGCGGGTTGGAAGTATATAGGATATCAAGATTTGAATCCGCTCGGATTTGAATATGGTTACCTGCTCTTATTTGAGAAGTAGTTATACGCCACTCGCATAACGCAGTGTCCACTCTCTTGCGGTTCTGTTATATGTTTCCCTATCGTTTACATATTGATTGGCTACATCAGGAACAAGAGGATCTTTAGGATTAGGGTCAGTTAGAAGACTACAAATGCTAAGAAGTACCTTAGCAATTGTAAGAGCAGGAGACCACTGGTCTTTTAGAATGTCTAGACAAATTGCTCCACTAGGTGCGATATTTGGATGATAGATCCTCGAGATGAAATTTACCTTACAAGGCTTAAACGGGTAATCCACGCTAAAGTGAATTTCAAGTTTGAAGATGCCTCCCGCAAAGGGAGAGTCGCTCGGCCCCATAATTACAGCATCCCACACATACATATTGTCACCGCGAGGACCCGCGCTACAATTATCGGGCGCATCCTTCTGAAGGTCACTGAGTTCCTTTTGAATACGACGAAGGGCCATTTTGATTTGGGTGTACGTATCCTTCCGCTCCCCGCACAATCAATTTTTCGCGTAAAAGTAGAGATGCCGAATAGTCCTAATAACGAGAATGAAAATGTATGGGAAGTAAACACTGAATATAATGTACCCGTTGGAAATACAGGAAATGTAACTGTAAAACATGGTCAAGTAAATTATTTAAAATACAACGCGGCCACTCCTAAAAAGCAAAAGCCCGTCGCGTATGGTAAACCTCCTAAAAATCCTAAAACACCCACTAGCAAAATATTCAAAGTTGCCTACGGCGGTAAGCGAAAGACCCGTAAACACCGCCGCTCTTCCCGAAAAACAATTAGACGCCGCAATTAGGGTATGACAACTTCTCCAGGAGGTTTACTCAATGTATTTGAGCCCGGTCTCATCCGTGGCGCAGCAAAGCTTGACTTTGCTCCCCATAAACGATATTTCTATGTTGAACACCCAGTTGAAGGATGGCGTGTATACTTGCGCGCAGCGTGTTTTGTTCACGAGGCTGGCGCACCCTTTGATCCTCAACGTTTCCTAGTTGTGAAGCGCTATGGCGCCGATCCTAAAACAAAGGCGTGGGAGCCAACAAAGGGGCAAATGGAAGGGAAGGATGCCAAACCCGAAGGAGCGCCGCTCATTCAACTCATGGCTGAAAATGTGAGACGTGAAGTCCACGAAGAATCCAAAGTAGACAAGATTCACAATCTTCGTTATACGGGTCTCGTTGTTCAGAGTCGCGAGCCAGACTATCCTAAGAACCATTATTTCCAATATCATATCTTTCAAGCCGTCGCGTCCCCTCAAGTTCTGGCCGCGGCAGAAGAGAAATTCAAGTGGCTCAACGAGCACCCAGCCTATTTTGCAAAACTCCGCGCAGATAAACGTGAAAAAGATGCCATCCGATGGTATGATGCGAAAGAGACGCGCCTCATGGGTCGCTGGTCTCCATCTATCGTGGCGCTCTATCTTCAACAAGTTAACACATTCTAAATCTTATCAATCTTCTCTCCTACTACTCGCACGAGTTGTGTCTCAAGACGCTTCTTGTGTTCGTCCTGATAGTTATAACCGCAGTTATGACTCTCAGACATGCGGTGTTCGGCGCAGAAATTATCGCCACATTTACACGTGAAACCAACTAGGCCCAGTTTCTTATTACAACAAGGGCAGCGATTCTTGCGTTTTGCGGAAGTCGGTGACGAGAACTCGGCGACAGTAATGGTGCTAGGGGGAATTTCTAGGTGGAGCATTCTATCTGGAACTATTACTGCTACCTACACATATAGACGCTTAAGCGGTCAATTTTATGCTTCTACAGTCTATGGCCACCGAGCGCCATTTCTTCCAGGAGGCCCCTGCGCTTTCTTGGTTTCAATGGCTTGGTCGCCGCATATATGCTCCTGAAAAAATACAGCCAACTGAAATTCAGCCGCGAACTGAATTTCCAGGACCTCCCCTACGGGTCCACGGCCTCCTCCCAAATCCAGCCAAACCAGAATCCGCCCAGGAATACAGTCTGTTTTTACAGACCCTATTTTACCCACAATCATCTGGAATTCAGTTGCGCATCCCACCAACCTATCTAGAATATTGTCTCCGCTCTAAAACGATCATTGGCGTAGAAGTTCGTGATACACGTAAAACTCTTATAGGATGTGTCTTTGATATTTACGCAGGGGATTTCCAGCAAACACCTACTGGTCTTGTAACATGGCTCTGTGTTGTACCTCAATGGCGCAGTAAAGGAGTTGCCTCCGCAATGCTGTTTTCTTTATACAAGTATAGTGAACCACGAAGAATCCATTGGTGGCGCAATGATGGATGGATGCGATCTCCAATCCCACCAGTTTGGAATGAACCGAGAATTGTCCGAAAAAAACAGTTCAAACGCACGATTCTCCATGGCCAGCGCCAAGTTCTTCTGAAGCGCGCGCCCCTACAAAAATGGCAGCAAACTGGAATTCAGCAATGGAAGGCTGAAAATCCAGATGGCATTGTCTTATCTGGTTCAAGCGCAGGGAGCTGTATGGAAGTTTGGGAATGCCAATTGACACCCACCCTTACCGCCGCACTGTATATTCAGCCAACGTTTGAAGTGAAGCAAACTACGCAGGAATTATACTGCGAATGTATTACTTGGGTCTGGCATCCTAACCCTCCTGCTCAATACGAACAAGCACACTTTTTAGAAAGTATGATTGATCAATTACCCTATGAGTATATTGAGGCACCTGCCACTATGCCGCACTTGGAGGGCGCGTGGCAGCCATCTGTACAAACTTGCTGGTCTGCGATTGGTCTTGACACAGGAACACCCGTTCTACGAACGATTTTGCCTCTTTGTTCCGCCTAAGGACCCCGCCTTAACGAACGCGAGCCTGGAGCACAAGTTTCACGCCCTCTTGATATGTCTTCTCGCAGCCTTCATAGTATTGGACGAGAATTTCGCGCGCCTCTTTGCTAAGTTTGGCAAGTTCGGCCAACCCGCCAGCCATGAGTCTGGGATTAAGGCGGTAGGATACATCTGTGCCACCAGATGGACTTTTGACGCGAACAATCTGGAAAAGGCGCGTTCTGTAAAAATCCAGCACGCGTTTCGTGTGCGCAAGTTGACGACCAAATAACTGACCCACTATTTTAACGATGGCAGCGATGGCTTTGGGATCTGTAATATTCAGATACTTTTTCGCAGCATCCGCCACGCATCCTGGATTTTCAGTTACCTGAATTCTTTCTATGCCTCCCTGACCCGCGCCACTGCGGCCAAATAATCCAGCCATAGTTTTCAGAAATTCAGCATAGGCGGCAGTGTCTTCTTTGTCAACTCCTATTTGACTCTTATCTTGCTCAATGTATGGCGCAGTGTAATACAGTTGGTCTAGCATCTTCATTCCAGTCATTTTATCCAGAGTCTTGCCAACTTCTGGCGCAGAACTAGGGCGTGACTGGAAACTTCCAAAGCAGACTCCAGAAACGGCTGTCCTAATTTGGCTAGAAAACAGGGAGGATGCGTCTATGAGTTGAAGAGCCCGCGCCACACAAAAGGCCACAGGGCGATTTGAGCCAATGGATTTCAGTGTGTTTATGATATATTCATTCTGAAGGCCTTTGGGAACAAACATATCTCCGCGGGCAACAGGCTGCCCTACTGCGCCATACGCACGCTGAGCTCCTACGCCAGGTGCCGCCACAGCAGCAGCCCGCTTCTTGACGGCCGCAATATCCTGTAATTTCACTTCAGGATTTGTTTCTAATTGTTGGACAATTTCCTGTACACGTCCCGCAATTTGGTCAAGTTCTTCTACAACACTTAGACGCTTCTTATCAGAGCGCCACGTCTTTCCACGGTCGTCGGAATAAATCTGTAATTCTTCTTTATAATTCTTCAATTGTAAATTAATTTTAGATAGAGCCAACCTATCCGCGACAGCGGCGTCTTTATAAAGAAAATTTGTAAATATTAATTTATAGTGCTGAACATCTGGCAGTAGACCAATTTTGCTTGCGGTCATTTGCGCGTAAATGGCGCGATCTTGATCAAGCGTAAGTTTCAAGTTTTGATTGCGGCTTTCATATTGGCGACCAGGAATCAAAAGAAAGTTTGTATTGTCGCGGAATGGAAACATGCGCAATTGTTTTTTTCCTGCGGCGAGAAATTGTGGATTATCAAATAGTTCACGGAGTTGATAGAATTGCTGTGCGGGTCCTGTAAAATAGCCAGAATCTGCGCCGCCTTCTTGTTCGTATTCTTCTACAAATTCTATTTCTTCCTCTTCTTCACCACCTCCACGCATCGGCAAGCGCCCTGGTGCTCCTGGCGCAACAGGTCTCGGTGGTCTCACGCCCAGAGGAATTCCAGGGCCGACCTGTATTCCTGGCAGACGACGGCCAAAGAGGCCCATTGGGGCTTGAGGCCCCGCTACACCAATGGCAGGGCCGCCAACTTGTGCCGCGGCCAACACGGAGCCAGCGCTGGGGTCATCAAGCACGGTGATGGCGAGGGAGCCAAAGATTTGAAAGATGCGAATGTAAAAATAGGCAATGATGAGGCACAATTGTTTTGTTTCAGGATTTTGAGTGCGAAGAGCATCTGCCTCTTCAAAGAAGACAATACCAGAATCGCCAGCGCGTCTCGGCCGAATGCGAAGCGCGGTAAACATGTTTTGAATGCTATCGGCCATCATAAACACAAATGTTTTACATTGACTCGGGTTTCCAAGTTTCAAAAAGTCTTCGGGTGTTAATTTGGTGCGCATAACTTCAAACATGTCATTTATAAGTTTTTGGGCCCCTGCGGTATTTCGCAGAAGCGCTTGACGACTTATGGTCTGTGGTTTTGTGATGCCACCGCCCATTCTCCTATTCGGCATCTAGAATTCCTTGTAGGCGGCGCAAACACTTTTGAAGAGTCGCAACGCTCACATCGCACGCCGTCGCAATGCGCGCAAGCGGTATTTCTCCCTTGCGCCACTTTTCGCACACATACGCCACCACGCCAGCAGCAAGAGAGGGCGGAGTGTTTTCAGGACTCATATTTTCAGTCTCAGCACGTTCGGCGAGTTCTTGGGCTTGTACGATGAGTTTCTGATAGTCTGCGCGGCTGATGGGGAGTTTACTCAAGGGCACGGCAACATAATCGGCTGCGCGTGTGCTCGTGAGATTGCTCGGCGTCCAGTTTTCACCGAGAAGACCCTTTTGAGTAGCCTGCGCGAGAACCTCTTGGAAGAACTTGAAGGCCTTTGTGAAGGATGCGTGGCTCAGACTAAACATGGCGCCAACATCCTGTGGCTTTCGGGGTGACCCTGCGCGCTTCAGCGATGTATAGACACAACTCGCAAGTAGACTATCTCTTGAGAGACCACGGCGGTCACAGAATCCATTGAGTTTCACGTAGAGATTCTTGGCGTCTTCAATGATGGCTCCGCCGAGTCCATGATTATTTGCGGCTAAAGCGAGGCGGTCAAATGCGCCCAAGAGAGCCCGCTCCTTGTAGGGTAGCATGTTCCATTGATGGTAGCGCCGAATCTTTCCCATATTTTTCATATTTCCCTGGGGGAGAATCACCGTGCCGAGACTGCTCTCGGGCAAGCGCGGATCTGACGGCGCACCAATGCGGCTCGGGTCGCCCCCCCCGCGGTCTTCAATGCCAAAGTAGCGATATTCGGCAGAAGAATCAATGGGCCGAGCTAGAACTTCTCCGCAACCTTTACAGACAATGACATCTTCTTGAAGAAGCATGTCATCTTCTGCTCCACAGCCGCCACATTTCTTGAAGAACTCCTTCTTTTCATATCCAGGATCCTTTTCGGATTCGGTCCACGCATCCAGCAAAGCATCTTCTGTGCTTATCTCCTTCTCCGAGTGACGGAGTGTAAAGAATGCGTTATCCATAGTGTAGAAGGGGTCGTGTACCACATATAAAGGATGGCAGACCAATCAATTTTATTTGAACCGGCCGCGCTCGCAACCCTCTCAAACGAACATGCTTTGAAAGACTTGGAGTTATTCTTCTTTACACTTGCGCTATGGAATTCTAAGGCACCTACAGTCTATTTGTATTGTACGAAAGCAGTAGCGGATTACTTGCCTAAATTCAAATATCCTGGCACGATTCATATAGACCTCGCTTTAGAATCCTATAAAGGGCTCAATCGCCAGCAAATGGAGCGCGCAGAGAGCCGCCGCCGTCTTCCGAATCTATTTTATGATTTTACAATGGAAAAGTGTAAGTTGATGGAATGGGCTTTGAAGTCACTGCCCTATGAAGAGCAAAAACGCGGTGTCTTATTTTGCGACGCGGATATTTTATGGCTCGGCCCTTTGCCTAAGATTCCACAAGGAAAACGTCTGGGTCTGAGTCAGCATATGATTATTCATAGAGATGAATTACGTTATGGAATTTATAATGCTGGTTTCTTGTGGATGAATGACATCACCTTGCCACCACTGTGGGATGAGACGAGCAAGACCTCGCGCTTTTTTGAACAAGCGGCCTTGGAAGACCTCGCGGAACATATTGAGCCGACTGCGCTGTATCATTTTGGTCCTGAATTCAATTACGGCTGGTGGCGCATGTATCAGAGTGATGACACCCCACAACGCAAGCAGTCTGAGTGGGCCTTCAAAAGAAATCCTAGCGGTGAACACTCTGGGATTACAGTAAATGGAACGCCATTGATGTGTATACATACCCATATACAGACCAAAGATAATACGACTCTAGATTTCAATCGGTTTGTCTTGTCAAAATTAGTGATTCTAAAAGCACAGTCTAAAGTGCGCGCCCTATTGAATAAACTCACTGCTTGTTGACATAGGAAGCAATACCGTCGGTTCCGAGTAGAAACAGCCCCAGGGAAACGAGCGCAATTCCTATAAATTCCTTGAGACTCGGTCTCTCCTTAAAGACAAGAATGGCAACAAGTCCTGTAGCAATGTTGGACCAGCCATCCCACGCAGAGTTTGTCCACGCAAGCCCTTTGACAAGAATAGATTTTTGAAACAGTTCTAGAACACCAATGTAACACAAGTAACCTAGAAGTTTGTAAAAGATGTGCTTTTGCCCTTCTTTTATGAAATGTGTGAAACTCCAGTCGCCGAGGGCTTCAATGCTCACAATCGGAATGATGTATTCCATGTATCACCTATTTACTCTCTATACTTTTATGGAGGACAGAGATAGGAGTGGTGCGCATGCAGCCGCAATTAGGAAATGAAAAACGAGAGCAAATTCTCCCTTCAAATCCAAACCTATTTTCTAAATTCACACCTCCGAATTACGACTTTGCGGGCCAATTAAAGACTCCAAATCAAGTTGGTGTGCGTCGTGGAGACAGTTTGGGAAGCGTAGTTGATGCCGCAAAGGGAATGATGTATTACACCGATATGATTGGATTTGGCCAGTCTTCAAGCAGTTTCACGTCTGGTATGGATTTTCAGAGGCTTGGTATTAACTATTTCATGCCTTCTGGCCTCAAGTGTAGCAATGGCGCAGATATGTGGACGTATTTTGAAGGAATTCCTAAAGGAGACGCCTTGGGAACGCGTATCAAGAATGCGATCAGTGAAATGGGTTTGCCCGAAATGCGTGGCCTCGCGCCAGGAATGATTGAGGACTCCAAGGCGGCTTTAAATCCCCAGCCCATTTTACAAGCCGCGTTTGGGAATGTGTATCCTGTGTGTGAAAAGAAGCGCCTCCCTGTTGGCGATGACAAGGGGCAGATTCAAGACCCTGTAACAAAAGACATGTGGGTCCAAGGTGAAATACAAACTATAGATGGCCGCCCCACGCAAGAGCGCTGGGTCCAAGCAAAAGACAGAAACGGCGAGCCTATCTTTGTTACGCAAAAACAGTGGGAAGATACACCAAAGACAGAAGGGTTTCAAGACGGAAATGGTAAAAAAGAGAGTCTCCTTCTTGCTATTGTATTTTTAAGTGTAGCATTTGGTATTCACTGTAGGCGATGACTTAAATCTATAGATATATGAAGTTTAAGAACAGAAATGGCAGATGAAACTCATACGCCCACTCTTGAATCGCTGTTATTGGTAATTGAATCTCTTAAACAAGAAATCTGTAGATTGGAAAATGAAAATTATGATCTTAGAGAAGAAATTCGGTCACTCGAACAAAAACTACAAACAGAATATTTTAATTAGTTGTTATAAATACTATTTATTAAGGTATATTATCTTTTAATAAAGATTCTATATCTTATGCCACCACAGAATACGCCCAGGCCGCCGCAAAGCCGCCGAGGAGTTGTATGAAGGAGTATAAGAGGAAATTGGCGCCATTCAAACTGCCGGAATAATACATCGCGGCAGAGATGGCGGGATTCAGGTTGGCATTGCTGATGCCGCCCAGCAGGAAAATCAAAACGGCCAGAGTTGCGCCGACGATGAGGAAGTTTCCACCACTGGCCATGATACTGAGGACCAGAGCGGCAGTTCCGATGAATTCAGAAAAGAGTTTGATAGGCATAGAGGCGGCCATTTATCGTCTTCTACTTCCATGGCGCTTTTTTCCCCGCCGTCTTGTTCGTCGGTGATTAACTCTTCGTTTCCCTCCTTCCAGAGGAGCAGAAGCAGCAAATGTTCTAAGGAGTTCCATACATTTCGCGATACTTTGGTCTGGGTCTGGAACAGGTGTGGTACGATTTACAGTTCCACGTGTTGAAGATACCAAGAACTGCGTATGGTATTCCAAAGCGCGCACAGGTGTCATAAACGTGTATTTAGATGAATCATTTGTTTTGAAATTATCTACAAATTCAGATAAGCCAACATCGTTACCTTTAAATGCCTCCATAACCGCATCTTTATAAATGTGCCCTACGCGTGTCGCAGAGGCTTTGAATGGATATTCCATCATTCGGACAGTATGTCCTTCAGGAAGTTTCTTTTCTAGCATATGTACTTGGTCGTCAAAAAAGTATAGTTTATCCGGTGTCAAAGTCGAAGCATCTGCTGCCGTAGGTCCAGTTATCATGAGGTTTGTCAAAACAGCCCATGTCTTATTGGCACTTCCTTCACGTGTTGGAATCGTGTGCTCTATTTCACGACCTTCGCGGTCCCAATGGATACAGTCACTGAAAAGCGTGGAATCGTCTACCACATGCTGTATAACATCGCGCGCAAATTCTAAAGATTCTAGATGGCTGTTGTTGCTGTAAATGACGAGCGACTTTACGAGACCAGCGTCTTTGAGTTCTTTGAGTTTGCGCATGACGGTCAAAATCCCTGGCCGAATAATGCCAAGAGGATTCCCTGAATCTTCAATAGCCGCGACAGCGGCCACAAAGTTCTTATAGGCCGTTTGGTCGGCAATTGACCGTAAATCTACTAAAAAATAGTAGGGCGTATGAAAATTCCCTAATGTTTCATCTAGATCAAATACAAAGTAGGCCATGGAGACCGACCTTGTTTCCTACAAGCATAATCCGAAATCATACCGCAGAGTGCTTAACTTTAAGCACTCTGCTCTGCTGGCCAGGGCGATACGATTAACACACTCCTACGTCATAGCCCGCTGTTGCGGGCTATACTAAGGGAGATCTTAACTTAAGCACTGGACGGTACAGTGGGTCTCATCTCGCGCGTATGCGCTTTTAGATTTGCTTTTTCTGCCTTCTCTTTTAGTTTGGCCTTGAGATGGCCTTCTGTAATCATGCGGGTGCTAATACACATGCTCTCCAGTTCCTGCATGAAGAGTTTGCTCGCATATGGAATCTGAATGTGGCTAAAGTCTGACGTGTTGCCACAGCCGCGACACAGCCACACATTTTCTTGGGGATTTGCGATTGCCAGCAGGCCGCACTTGCGGCACGTGTAGCACGGGAAACCGTCGCTACACTCCACCAGGCGCTCCTTTGTGAATTCCGCCACACCGTGCGCGCACACGGCATCACGCTCCATTTCACCAAATCGCAATCCACCTTCACGCGCGCGTCCTTCAGCAGGCTGGCGCGTGAGCATCACAAGCGGCCCAGAGGCGCGGCTGTGGAGTTTATCAGCAGAACAGTGTCGGAGGCGCTGATAGAATACCGGACCCATAAAGATGTTTACTTCCATCTGTCGTCCATTGTGACCGTTGTAGAGAATCTCATCACTCTGCGGCTGGAGCTTGTACTGGTCTCGCAGCGTCTCGCTGATCTTGTCCACCGTACAATTGCTATTGAAAGGTGACCCATCACCCAGAGAGCCCATTTCGCAGCTCAGACGGCCCAGCAGCGTCTCCATCAGTTGCGCAATCGTCATGCGGCTTGGTAGCGCATTCGGATTGATGATGATATCTGGAATAATACCAGAGGACGTCTGGGGCATGTCTTCAGGGTTGAGAATGAGACCGCAAGTACCTTTCTGACCGTGACGCGAGGAGTTTCCAGTCCATACACAGCGTCCATTGCGACGCACCAGGAAGACTTCACTCGGCACGCGTAGACAATAGACCTTTCCATCAAAGTCAGTTAGTTCTTCCTTTTGTCCTCCTTGCGTTTTGGCATGACCGTGATTTAGAGTGGGGCGCAGACGCGTCTTGCGAATCTGAACACACCACGCATCTGCCGTGCTCGTAATTACGCGCCCATCAGCCATAGTGGCTTGATGTCCTGCCTCAGAACGCTTCACAGTATACGCAGTCCAGCCCGCATGCTGGCACAGTTTCTGGACGTCGTCACGCAGTTTGATAGAACTCGTAAAGTAATGGCATGAGGTTGCCGTTGTATGACCGTCGCCCAGAAGCATACCGTCCAGTAGAATACGACACTGACGCGCGCTCAGAGACCATACCCACGCGGGGAGAGTCTTGTTGACTGCGCCCACACTCAGTTCCGCAAAGTATTCGGCCATTTCATGCTCGTTGATATACATCTTTTCCGTCTGTATGCGCATATTGTACTTCCATCCAAGCACTTCAAGATCTTCTACGAGCGCCTTCTTGACACGCTCCTTGTTTACAGCAAGTTCAAGGCGAGCAATGTAATCTTTTTCTTTGATGTAGGTCCAGCCCTCGGCATACCAGACACCCATGAATCTCAGGAATGCGTCGGCCGCCGCGCCCTCAAAGTGATAGGACGCCACATCAATGCTCTTATCCGCATAGTCCACGGGACCATCGCACTGGAAACGCACACGCTTACCCATCATATTCTCGGCAGTGATGAGTTCATACTTGTCTGAGTTGCGTGTCTGGACCCACATGCGGTGATTTAGTGTCGTCTTCAGACTCACGCCATGGGTTTCCACTTCATACATTTTGCCCGTGTGGTCAAACATGAGCGTTTCAAGAGGCTGTACGTATTCCATCTTTCCAGATTCGCGATTCAGTTGCGCAACCTTGTCTTCCAGAGTCACCTCGGCGATAGGCACCCAGCCCCGCTTCTCCGTGAGTACGTCATGGTCATCCGTGAGGCAGAATTTGTCGCCCACTTCTGGCACACGGTCCTGTCGCATTCTGATTTTTACGAAACTGTAGCCCTCGCCATTTCGGTTCCGAAAGATTCTGTCCACCCAGCCCGTTTCATTGTTGCGCATCGTGCGCGATACATCACGATACTGCTTGGCTCCTGCGGGAAGTACCATACCGGTAGGCACACGTAGCGGCACCACCTTACCAATCAGAATATCACTACTGTCTACAAAGGTGTTTTCGGGCACAAACCCATCCGCTCCGAGCTTGCTGTAATTTCCGTGGCGGAGCTGTTTGGTGATGGCAGGGTCTGGTTTACAGAAGCGTTCCTCTTCACCGCTGCTCTGGTTCTTTTTTTCTTCATCCTTGTACGTGCGATAGAAGACGCTGCGGAAGAGGCCACGCTCAATTGATGCGCGATTCATCATGATAGAATCCTCTTGGTTATAGCCGCCGTACATGGCAATTGCCACAATGATATTCTGGCCACTCATCATTGTTTGCCCCCCGTAGAATTTACTCATGTATGGCGAGACGAGTGGCACGGTGGGATAGCAGAGGACATGTGACATGGCGTCAAAGCGCTCGCGAAAGTTGAGCGCGTAGATGCCCATGGCTTGCTTTCCCATCGCGCTCTGGTAGGCATTACGAGGAGACTGATTGTGATCAGGGAAGGGGATGTTGGACGCAATCGTGCCCAGAACAATAGACGGATGAATTTCTACGTGCGTCGTATCAGGCTTCTTCATACAGTCTTCGTGGGTCATGGCGATAAAGCAGTACTCGGACTCGCCAGGATCAATGTATTCCACAAGATTCTTTCCAGTGGGCGACTCCCACAGAAGAATACGGTCCCAAGTGGTAATTTCACCAATCTGCTTTAGAAGCGCACCACTCGCATCTCCTAGAATCTCGCGTACGGCGGGCCCATAGAGCACGGGGCGAAGTAGACGACCCGGTTCCGTGCTCATCCAGAGTTCGCGCATATGGCTCTTCCATACTACGCTAGTGTGGATATGAATGCGACCAGACCGCTTGGCTCTGCGCAGCGCATCAATAGTCTTGGCCGTATTTTCGCTAGACAGGACGCCAATCCAGACGCCATTCAGGAAGACGCGCGTGCCCTTGTATTTCTCGCTCGCAGTCGTCTCTTCTAGGCTTTGTAGGGTTTCTAGACCTCGTAGGAAATCACGGACCACCATGGGATTACTGCCGATGCTCGCAATCGCGGTAGAGCACATGTTTTTCACCACACCTACACTGTGACCCTCTGGAGTTTCAGCAGGGCACACGTAGCCGAAACTAGAGCCGTGAAGTTTACGAGGAGGAATCAGTTTGCCCGTCTTTTCAATAGGCGTGCTGGTGCGGCGTAGATGGCTTAGACTGCTCGCAAAGTTGAGACGATTCAGCACTTGACTCACGCCAATCTTGGTCGGCCCACCCAGTTTAGCAGAGCCAAAGTTGCCCGTGGCCAGAGAAGAGCGCAGACCCAGTTCCACGATTGTAGACTTGATGATTTTATAGATATTGCTCATGTTGACAATATCTTCAAAGTTTCCAGTCGCCTTCCAGGGACCATTGTGGATTTCCTTTGCCAGACTCGCCTTGATGTCCTTCACCATCTTCGTGCTGAAATACGTGCGGAAGAGATTAGCCAGGAGAAATCCAGGAAGGTCTACGCGCTTATTGCTATATCCATCACGATCATCATTTGTCATACGTCCATACGCCACCAGGAGCATTTTACGAGTCATGTGAGCAAGGAGACATGCTTTCGCATAATTGGCATTCTCGCCACCCACGTGGGGGAAGAGTTCATCATTCAGAATATCCTGGAGAACCACGGGCTTCTGGTTCTTGATGCTCCAGGTATTGATGTGGTGGCTAATCCATTCAACCGCTTCGGCTTTGGTACGAACCACGAGACCTTCAAGCATGCTCTCGTCAAAGATGGAGTTGTATGTCGTATCCACGTCTTCACCTAGAATCAGCTGTACGATGGCCTTATCCGTTTCAACACCTAGAGCACGGAAGAGGATAAAGAGGGGAATTTCCTGCTTGATACGCGGCACACCCGCTCGCAGCAGCAGGATGCTAGAGTTCTTAGGATGATATACGATTTTTACAGTATTGCTCTTGGGAACCTGCTCGTTCGTGGGTCCAATGGCTTTGATTTCCACCACTTCCATTTCCTTTGCCGTATTGCGATTGTTGCGGAAGACAAAGGGTCTGTTTTCAGACATGCGCTCCTGGCTAATAATGACGCGCTCACCGCCCTGGATGATAAAGTAGCCTCCAGGATCCTCGCTACACTCGCCCAGATTCATAGGGTTAATATAACGCTGGTCCTTGAGGAGGCAGTATTTAGAGCCGACCATTACAGGAATCTTGCCCAGATGAATGTTGGGAAAGGTGCGCGTCTTGCTCTGACGAATCCCATTCTGCGTATTGTCAATAAAGGTAGACTTTACCTTTACGTCTACGTATAGGGGCGCAGCATAGGTCAGATCACGCGGCCGCGCATCACGAGGAAGCATGGGCTGCGTGGAACCGTTGTTTTCAAAGATGGTAGGTTTACGAATTGTAACATTTTCAAATTCAATCATGACTTCATATTCATGATTTGCCTTTACCGCCGTCACGGCCGAGTCTGCCGCCTCATGGCCCATGAGCGCATTCGCCGCACTTGTGGAGAGCCCCGTTGCCGAGGCGAGGGCCGACCGAGGGCCCGCAAGTGGAATTTCAGGACTCCCTCGTACAAGAATGGGAGAACTCTGTTTAATAATCAAAGGCACCTGAACTTCAAGAAAGTCATTGAAACTTTCAATCTGGTGCGCAATGATTTGACGTCCCTCAGACTGCTTGAAGTAAACGTCCAGCAGATGCTGATAAGGAATGCTTGAAGACATTTCTCTCAGTGATTGGTGTGCCCCCCCAATTACTTCCCCCGCACACCAATTTTTTTGATTCGCGAGGAGCGACATACCTTATGTAGAGTATATACGCATCTTTTAGGCACACACTGTAGAGTAAACTATGTATATTCATGTAGGAATTGTTGTCTTTTTATGTTTCCTATTCCTCTACTTTTCAAGTGGGCGGCGCCAGGGATTTCAGCCTTATATTGACACATGGAATTGGGATGTGAAGGGATTTCCAGGACAAGGCGATCCTTATAAAGTCCAAACATCTGGAATGGATACATTGACGCCGCTGCCATTTTATGTAAAATACAACTATCCTAGATACTGGCAGACAGTATCAAGTCCTGAGTGGTTTTATGACACAGCGTCCGTTGGACCGATTGCGAAACCATGGGGGCCAGGAAGCCGCGATATGCTCGTGCGGTTTTAATATATAGACTGGCTAGAAATGTTAAAGTCATATACTCTAAGTAATGGAACAGAGTTTGAATCAGTTACAATTCCAAAAGGGACTGTATTGTTTCGTGGATTAGTTTTGGAGGAAGGAATGCCCGATTCACGAATATTCACAGACATGCTTGGGTATCACAATGGTGAAGCTTATAGCATTCCTCCAACGCAAAATGTATTCTTTTATCCAGCGCCATATGTTTCGCAAGTTGTAGACCAGTTTAATATACATATAATTTATATTACAAACTATGATTTAGAATTATTGTTACTTATAAAGCCTTCAAAACATCATAGAGGGGAGCGTCATAATGATGCATCAACTATTTCTGAACTTATAACAACATGTACAAATATAAGCGAAAAAGACAAGTGCGGATTTCAGATGAAGAGCGATGACGCATGTTTTACTGATATGTGTATTGAGCAATTTGAAAATATCAAAGGATATATAGCAATTACCAATACAGATAGTAAAAAACTTAAACATCAACTTAAAGGTTTTTTTAAAAATAATATAAATAAAATACATCAAATAATGCCATCCATTTCATCAAATGCCAAGGATGATGTAGGAGTTCCTGAAATAGTAATACATCCGTTACATTTACGTAGACCTGAATGTGAAACTGTTCGTAAGCGTTTTATAACAAATGCGGACTATGTTCAATATTGTGTTAATACACGCGCTAAATATAATTATTTTCCAATGTTATATTTTACAGAAAAAAATATTTATAGTTTTGATGACCTTCGAGAAAAAGATTGTATTAAAAGTATGAGACTACCTTTGCCTAATTTATATTTTACTGATATTTTTGATAAATTAAAAGTTGTACTTGAGCAATTATTATCACCTAATGGGTATAAAATAGGTAGGGTTCCTTATTATTTTACTATAGATTTGCGAACTGGATTTTACATAATTAAGAATAGTTCTCGCAATTCTAGAAATAAAACAGCGAAAACAAATAAATCAAATGGGTATTCGTTTCTTCATTATAATCCTCTTTACAAGGAATCTGATTCGTTAATATCAGAAAAATTTATAATTCCAGTGCGATTTCCAAAAAAAGAAAAATATACTATAATGGAACTTATTGGTCGTAATCTAATAACTACAAAAGAAAGTGATTATGATGATTTGGATAGTATTGAAAGAAAATTAAATAGCGCCAATCTATCACTGTCATCATATGTATTAAATAAAGGGGGCGTCCATAAGTTGCTATTTGATATTTCTAAAGCAATCGATAGACCAGAACTTTATAAAAGTCATACGCCAGTTAATAATGGGCGTAATTTAAAATATACAAGTTATGATGAATTTATTAATAAGCCCTCTAAAACTAGAAAAATAAAATCTATGAATTTAAATACAATAAATATAACAAATCTTTACATGTTGCCGCTTGATAGCGCGGCCTTTAATGAAACGGATGGCGCGGAAAAATAATAGCCGCGGATAGAATGGAAACGCTCCAAGCAATACTATTAGCGTTGGTTGGGGCCTTTGTGGGTATTTTTATCTATCAACGCCAAGTGCCTCAAAGACAACAAACACGCGAGGTTGTTGAAGTTGTAAGAGAACAACCGGTGGCGCCGTATTGGACCATGTATAGTCCCGGATATGACTATTGGCCTCGTTGGATGGATTCCTATTGGCTCAATTATGTACCTTTTTATGGCCCTATAACTGGTGGGTCTTATAATCAATGGAGCGGCGGTCGTCATAATTACTTGCCAAATCATTGGGGCGGCATGAGAAATGGCCACAGCGGCGTCGCGGTAGGTGGAGGGGGTGGCGGTCATGGAGGTGGGGGGGGTCATGGAGGTGGGGGGGGTCATCATTAGGTAAACTAAACTTTGTAGGAATAAGTAGAGGGCATTTTTGATGTCAGACCCAAATGTTAAGGAATTTAAAGTAACCGGTGGCGCTTTAGCAAAACCCCGCGGTCGCCGCAGTAGCACTCGCAAGAATCGCCAAGAGGGTGGCGATGGTTCTGGAGCCCAGCTACAACTGGTCGCCCAGCAAACCAGTGCTGGCCCGGTGGAAGGCGGCCAAGCCTTTGTGGGTCATGTGAAGGATATTTTAGCCGGTAACTTTGGCCCCAACAAGATTCAGCAAGGTGGTGACAACAGCGGCGCACTTTTAAGTCTTAGCTCTGTGCCCCAGATGGGTGGCCCGATGAATACGCAGCAACTTGATAAGGCTTTCCAAGCCGCCGCCGCCAACGCCATGAGACAACTTGGACCCGATAAGATTCAGCAGGGCGGCAAAAAGCAACACGGTGGTGACGGCATCGCGGGAACTATCCAACTGTCTGCCAACAGGGGCGGCCCCCCTACGCTCCCAGGAGCCCCCGAGCCGACCCCCGTCGTGTCTGGAATCAATCCGAGTCAGCCCGCACCCGTGGGCGGAGGCGTTCGGCTCCTGCCGCCCAAACGCAAGACCCGCATTGCTCTCAAGGCCAAGAAGCACCATGGTGGGTCCGAGTCCGGTCTCGGCGAAAAGACTAATGTACCACCCCTCGCGGGCGGCGCACACACGCGCAAGGCGCGCAAAATTCATCTTCGTGTCAAAGGTGTAACTGCGCGTCTTGTAAAAGCCAAGAAGGCCAAGAAGACCGCAATGGCCGCGCCTATCTCTGAGGTGCGCCACAAGTTAGAAGCCGCGGGCGTCATCAAGAAGGGCTCCAAGGCCCCTGAGTCTATGCTGCGCAACATGTATGCGGACCTCTTGATTACAAAGAAGGGGCTGTAAGCATTTAAAGATTAATGTTAATCCGATATTAGGGGGCTGTAGCTCAATTGGGAGAGCGCACGACTGAAGATCGTGAGGTAGTGAGGTCGAAACTCGCCAGCCCCACACCCAAATAGGTATATTTATTTATTTATATATATACCTATTACCGCAGAGTAAACACTCTGCTCTGCTGGCCAGGGCGATAAGATTAACACTCCCACGTTATGGCCCGCGGGCCGCGGGCTATACTAAGGGAGATTTTAACTCAAGCACTGGACTGTATACCCAACCGCCTAAAGAATTTCAGCAAAATCTAAGTAAGAAGACACAAGGCCGCTATCAAGAATGGTTCATAGCCACGATTTCTACACGCAATATCAAACCGCATATGAAAAATACACGGCCCTGTATGGTCAAGTCTGTGTATTTTTACAAAAGGGCTCCTTCTATGAGATTTACGGCCAACAAGACCCTAAAACGCTCAAGTATTTGAATACGGGCCGTCAAATCATGGAAATGCTTTCTTTACAAATCCACGTCTATCCTGAAGACGGACCTACTGGCACCACTGGATTTTACGGAGGCGTTCCAGTTCACACGCTTGACAAGTGGGCTGGACGTCTCACGGGCCAAGGCTGGTCTGTTGTTGTTATTGACGAACTGAAAAATGGTGCTGGAAAAGTCTCTAAACGCGAGGTGACGCGCGTGCTGAGCCCAGGAACGCATGTAGACACCGCAGAATCCAATAAAGCATTTATTCTTGCGTCGCTTTGGCTGGAAACTGCGATTGATGCGCCACCGTCCTTTGGTGTTGCTGCCGCTGATCTGACGACGGGCCAGGTATTCATATATGAGGGACGCGCAACTGGAAAAACAGATGTGTGGCACACGGACGACCTGCGCCACTTTTTTCAAGTGTATGCGCCGAAAGAACTCCTAGTCTATGTGCGCGGTCCTCCGCTCGCATGCGATGAAGATACGCTCCGTCGCACCTTTTATATTCCTAGAGCGCCTATTCATATCGCCTCTGCCGCGCCAGACCAGCAGGGCGCATTTGAAAAGCCTCTTGTGCGCGAAGACTATCTGCGCAAACTCTTTCAGCCCAAATCCTCACTGCCTCTGCGCACATGGCTTCGTTGCGCAACAGAGTCTCAAGAGCGCTCTCTCGTGATGCTACTTCGTTTCGCGGAAGACCATGCGCCTAAACTCGCCGAGTGTCTCCAAGCCCCACAACTCTGGCATCCCACGCAGAGTCTTCAAGTCATCAATAATGCGCTCACCCAACTGAACCTTATTGGCGGTCAAGAACAGTGTGTAGAGGACCTTTTTGCCACGCCTCTAACTGCGATGGGCAAACGAAGCCTCACGGCCCGCCTCTGTAGCCCCGTAGCCGATGCTCAGCAAATTCTGAAACGCCAAGAGGAAGTTGGCTGGATTCTGGGTATTGACGCAGCCCTATTAAAATCTATGGAATCTGCGCTTACAGGGGTCTATGATGTATCGCGCCTCCATCGCAGCATTGTGCGCGGAACTGTAAAAGCAAGTGATGCGCTACAACTGTATCAGTCCTATGAAAGTGTTGTACTTCTGTGCGACCTTATCAAAAAGGCCCCCTTTTCAGACACGCAGCAAATTCAGCAAAATGCCAGGGCGTGTGTGAAGGGATTTACAGCACTCTTTGATATTCAGAAAGCAGTCAAGGCACAGGAGAAACCGGACGAACTGAGTTTTCTTCTGGATTCCGTGGGGCCAAATTCAGCCGTTGCGGAGGGGAGGGTGGCTGAAATTTACAGCGCCGCGGCCAAATGGCTGAAAACTCTACTGGAAATATGCTCTATTGAAGGTGCTGCCGTCTGTTATAAACCTACAGAAAAGAATATGTTTTTAGTTCACTGCCCAAAAACAGTTATGAAAACCATGGAGCAAAATTTGAAAACGGCGCCTCCAACTGCTGCGGCCAACTATAAACAAATTCAGTTCAAGAGTCTTACGAGCGCGGGGCGATTGGAGCATCCGCAACTGGAAAAATTCCAGGAGCAACTGGATTCTGCTACCGCCGCACTGTCCCGCGCCGCTGCTCTGGAAATTCCAGCAGCCTGTATTCAGTATATTTCAGCAACGCGCACATTGTGGCAGTCTATTGAGGACTGGATTCTGAATCTGGATTTGGCTCTTACGATGGCAAAGACGGCAAAGGCTCAGGGGTGGGTCCGACCTGAAATTCAGATTGAGGAGGGACCGTCCAGACTGAAAATCCAAAATCTTCGCCATCCACTCATTGAAACACAAAAGAAACAGAGTAAATATGTAACGCATGATATTTCTCTTGGATACGAGGGCGAACAAGGGTGGCTCTTGTATGGTATGAATGCGAGCGGTAAATCGTCTCTAATGAAGGCAATTGGCTTGGCAACCCTTCTTGCGCAGATTGGCTCGTATGTTCCTGCGACGGCCATGACGATTCGCCCTTTTCGGCGCATTGCGACCCGCATTTTGAATCAGGACAATCTCTGGGCGGGTCTTTCCAGTTTTGCGGTGGAGATGTCAGAGTTGCGTGAGATTCTTGCCGTCGCGGACGAGCAGACGCTTGTGCTCGGTGACGAACTGTGCGCAGGAACGGAATCCATTTCAGGAACTGCGATTGTCGCGGCGGGAATTCAGCACTTGTACAAGGCTGGTGCGCGTTTCGTGTTGGCTACGCATTTACATGATCTTATGAAACTCCAGCCCGTCACTTCTCTTTCTGCGCTCAAGGTGTGGCATCTTCATGTTGAGTATGACCCTGTGAGAGACTTGCTCGTTTATCATCGTACGCTGCGCGCGGGGCCAGGGTCGTCCATGTATGGGTTGGAGGTCGCAAAGGCACTTCATTTGCCGCGCGATATGATTGAGGCGGCGTTTGAGATGCGCCGCTCTCTGCTGGGCACAACGGCGGCAGAAGATGCGAGGGATTCCTCTTGGAGCAGCAGTATTGCGAGGCAAATCTGTAGTGTATGTGAAGCGGATGTAACTGATCTGGAGGTTCATCATTTACAAGAGCGCTCAAAGGCTTCAAACGGAAGAAATCAAGACGGCACTGCCTTGAATCATGTCCGAAACCTGGCCGTGCTTTGTTCATCTTGTCATGACAAACATCATGGTGGTCATCTTATTGTGGGTCCTGTGGAGGACACGTCTGACGGCCCGAGACGTGCTGTATTAGATTTGAGTCGCTTCGCTTATGAAGAAACCACCACAGTAAAAAGCACCACTAGTGGAGGGCGTAAGAGTCCTTTTTCAGATGAACAAATACAGACAATCAAACAACTCGTTCAAGCAAAACCGGGTCTGACTCCGCGCCTCTGGTGTTTTCAGATTCGCCAAGAACTTGGAACTGAAATTACGGAATCTCAGTTCAAAACTCTTCAAAAGAAGGGTCTACTCTAAAGTATTGTCAATCACCTCTTCGGCCGGCTTTGGTGTGCCAATACAATATCCTGCGACTATCCATACAATCCAACTTAGTATGTAGTTTATAAAGGCGCCTTTTGTTTTTCCAAACGCCTTTATAAAAAATGGTAATGTTATAAAAAAGTAAAGCCAACTTATAATATAACCACCCCCTAAGCCTAGGGCTAGTTTCTTCAAGTATTCAATGTCCATTACTGTATACTAAGATTAAAACCGTCCGCCGTAGCTGCCAGTGCGTGCACCAGAGCCGCCTACGGGCTGGCTTTGGACAAAGCGCTGGGGCTGGTTGGCCGCCGCAGAAGCGCGCTGGGCCGCCGCGGCACGCTCCTCCGCCTCTTCCTTCAGACGGGTGTATTCAATGAATACTTCAGGGGCCTTGGTTTCAAGGGCCAGCAGCAGCACCTGCTTGTCCTTTCGCTCCGCCTCCAGGGACAGTTCCAGACGACGGATTTGGTTGCCTACAGGGTTGTTTCCCATCACGCCAACGTTGAGTACAGATGTCATTTGCTTCTAGCGAGTTTTCGGAAACCAATCCAGGTTGTTTGAACGCATGGACCTAAAAAATTGGTCGGAAGAATACCAATAGGTTAGGTACACACAAATAGAATGATTATCCCTATGCGTTGTTTTAATTGCGGATACGTGCTCGGCGACAAGTGGCGCTGGTATCAGAAGCGTGTTGCTGAGTTGCGCATTCAGCAGGGGATTACTGCTCCTGTACTTATTGACGGCAGTGTAAAACCCGACATGGATAAACCTACACCTGAGCGCCAGGCTCAAGATGAAATTGGTATTACGCGGTATTGCTGCCGCAAGACGCTATTGACCCACCGTGATCTTATTGATAAAATCTAAGAGCCACTTAGATTAGAGGAGACCTAGATGGAATTATTTCTTCCAGGGATTGCTACACTTTTGATAATCGGCTTGATTGTTTTTCTAGTCTTGCCACGCCTCGGAGCACCCGTGCTGGCTGCGCTGTCAGTTGTACTTTTGACTTACGGAGTCTATAACCATATTCAATTGTTTTCTTCTGAATACCGTTTGAGCACATGGCAGGATCGTCTGAAGGAATATGGGTCCTTTATAATTATTGGCGCATTAATTCTGGGTATTTTGCTATACATGGGATTTTTGTATGCGACCCAGGGGGCCTCTGCTCTTCCGGCTTCCAACGTCCCTGTGGCAAATGCGGTCGAAGTAGTGAATACGGCAAATGATGCGATAAATGCTGTTACAAATACTGTTGCCAATGCCGCCGCCGCTGTTACAAATACGGCCTCTAACGCAATGACTGGCGTGACGAATGCGCTCGGTATTACAAACAGACGCAACAATGGTAATTATCAAAATCGTCAAGGAGTGTTGAGTAATCTGGGAAAGATTTTAACAACCCCTATAACAGCCGCAAATAATGCTATACGCAATATTCGTAACAATCGCCCTGTTTTCTAAGAAGTAAGTAGGAATGGCGCGTGGAAAGACCCGTAAACAAAATACAAGGTCAAAATCTCGGAAGTCAGAGTCTTCGAAGGTTTTGAGTATTCCTGAACTGAGGAAGAGTCTAGAGTATGTATCTGAATATGCCAAGACTATGATACATGCTGGTGGCAAATCCATGGATGCGCTCGCAAAAGACTTTGCTTCCGAATGGAAGAAGGTCTTTGGAAAGAGTTTGGATATTGGTGCGGCAAAGGCCTATCTCCAAAACATGACTATTTTGTCATCAAAGAAGGGTTCCCGTCGTACACGAAAGATGAAAGGGGGTGCGCAGAGTACAATGATGACAGGAGCGCCCATGGATTACATGACGCGCCCTGGAACAGACATTCCTTATGGCAACTTTTTAAGTTATGTAAATAAGGGGTTCTGGAATCCAGAGCCCGCCATTTCAGGAAGTCCTATACGCCCGCCACCGGTTCTGCCGTATGCTGGAACTGGAAGCAATCAGGTGGGCGGTGGAATGGTAGGCAACTTTGTAAGTGCTCTTACAATGCGCCCCTTTAGTGCCGAAAACCCCCCTTCTGTTGGAAATGATGCGCAGACCGCGTGGAAAGGACAACCCTTGGGCCCCGGTCCAGAGTCATATCAGACGGCATATTCTTATAGATCTGGAGCAGCAATGCCAACAGTCGCTTCAAGTCCTGTATATACACGCGCATTGGCCGCCGATGTTATGACCAAATAATTTCATTCTTTTTTTAGTATCCGTTTGATACCGCCGAGTGCTTAAAAATTAAGCACTCGGCTCTGCTGGCCAGGGCGATAAGATTAATACACTCCCATGTTATGGCCCGCATCCGCGGGCTATACTAGGGGGTTCTTAACTTAAGCACTGGACGGTACTGAGGAAAAGACTTAATACGGAAACTATAAGATTCAGTAGATTCATTAGATGGAACCCGGGTCGAGTGGCTCTGAAGCATCTGAGACGAATAGCAATGAGTCTGGAAATAGTCAGAATAATCAAGAAGGGAATACTGCTGAAGGAACCAGTCAAGAGAGCAGCAATTCTGAAAGCAGTACGAATGATTCAAACAGCAATGAATCTGGTCTTGCATCCGCTCAAGCACCCGCGCCCGCTCAGGCGCCAGAACCCGTCTATATGGATGCTATACCCCCCCCGCCGCCTGTGGAGGCTTACGAGCAGCCTTTTAACGCAGACCGCGCCCGCGCCCTAGCAACAGATTTAATCCACAAGTATTTTACAACACAATTTAATCCTCTCTCCAAACATCAAACGGAAAGTTTTGATCAGTTTATTGGACATGATTTGCCGAATATTATTGCCGCGCAAAATCCTCTCGTTGTTTTGAAAAACGAAAAGGAGGTTCAAAAAGCCGGCGCCAGAGACTATAGATACAAGGCCGAAGTATATATTGGGGGTCTAACTGGCTCTGAACTTTTTGTGGGCACGCCAACTCTTCAACTGAATCAAGGGCATGATGTGCGCCTCTTGTATCCCAACGAGGCACGTCTTCGTAATTTGACCTATTCTTTACAAATTCAAGCCAACATCCTGGTTCGTGTTTCTGTGCGTATGCCCGTATCAGAACAGTATCCTGAAGGAAAGTTTGAGAAGGAAATACTGATTGAGAAACACGATCTTTGTAAGTTCCCTCTTATGTTACACAGTTCCTATTGTCTCCTCAAAGGCCAATCTGCGGCAATGCTGACTGAAATGGGCGAATGTACACAGGATCAGGGTGGATATTTTATTATTAATGGTTCTGAAAAAGTGCTTGTTACACGCCAAGAGGGGGCTTTTAACACGCTCTGGATTACTGAACAGCCCAGTGACCCTAATGTATCCTATTATGCGTCCATTAGTTGTTTGAATCCCAAGACGCATGATGTGAAGCGAATTGCGTTTTATTGGACTCGTGAGCAAACTCGTATGCCCCCAGGATTCGGCGCAAAACAGTCCGTATATAAGCCGTCCGTTTTGGAAGTAAGTATTCCATATGTACTGAAACCTATTCCCCTTTTTGTATTATTCAGGGCGATGGGCGTACAAACTGATAAAGATATCCTTCAATTAATTTTCCCCGATTTTAAGGATCCTAGTGCGAAACTCATGGCGGATATGTTGATTCCTTCTATCAATGCCGCAAATCCATTCTTGGATACCTTCTCTGCGATTCAATACATCAAAACGCTTACAAAGGGATTTAGTGAATTCCACGTGTTGGATATTATTCACAACTACCTTTTTGCGCACGTAGATGATCTTCCTGGAGCACGCGTAGCCTTCTTGGCTGATTGTGTTCGTAAATTGCTGCGCACTATTATTAAACTAGATGCGCCACCCAGTCGTGACGATACGCGCAACCAGCGCCTCTTGACGAGCGGTTTCCTCTGTCAAATGCGTTTCCAGTATCTTTACAAGGAATTTGTAAAGATGGTGAAGCGCTCTATTGCCGAGAAATTTGTATACAATGAATCTATTTATAAGGATGTGAACTTTGAAAAGATTTTTAGTCCAGCCAATCAAAAGGATATTTTACAGTATGGATTTTTGTCAGATGGAATTACATCTGGATTCAAGGGCAAGTGGGAAACGGGGCCCAATCAAATGCAAGCGGGTGTTTTACAAGAAATGAGTCGTCTAAGTTATCTGGATTTTGTAAGTCACACACGCCGCGTAGTCCTCAATTTTGATTCAAGCATGAAACTAACAGGTCCTCGTCAATTGCGCGCAAGTCAATATGGGTATTTCTGTACATCCGAAACACCAAGCGGTGCTCATATTGGTATCACTAAGAATTTATCTATTATGACATCTGTGAGCACAAACTGCTCTAAACTAAAGTTCTTGGAGTGGATTTACTCAAGAGGAAAAGTAATTGCGTGTACGTATATGACACCTGAACTTGCCGCATCTTTTGTTCCTGTATACCTAAATTCAGGTATTATCGGATACACAGCCCAGCCAGATTTGCTAGGAAAGGTTTTGCGCTACATGAAGCGTTCTGGTTATTTACCGCCTCTCAGCAGCAGCGGATTTAGTATTCCTGAACGCCGTGTATTTATCTATATGGATGAAGGCCGTCCTCTGCGCCCTCTTATTATTTGCCAGGAACGTGGTCACCTGCCACCCATAGAAATGTTTGATCGCAAGACATGGCGTGAATATGTTGTAGGTACTCTGAGACCTGATATAGAAATTGACTCGCGCACATTTACGGATCCTCTTGAAGAAACCCCTCATGCTGGTAAAGTAATGCTTGAAAAATACATAGAATTCTTTAAAAGTGAATCTGTAAAGAAGAAACTTGCGCTTATTGAATATATGGATCCCTTTGAACAAAATGAGTCGCTTATCGCAAACTATCCTGAACATGTTATTAAGGAAACAACCCATATGGAAGTTCATCCTAGCACTATTATGGGTCTATTAGGTAATATGATTCCCTATCCCAACCACAATCAGAGTCCTCGTAACCAATTGTCTGCGAGTCAGAGCAAACAAGGACTGTCCCTCTACGCAACGAATTTTCAGAATCGCTTTGATAATACTGCCAATGTACTCGTGTATGGCCAAGCCCCTCTGAGTCGCACTATCTATCAAGATTATGTGGGTTCTGGAAAAATGTCCTATGGTCAAAATATCATTTTGGCGATGGGAATGTATGGAGGCTATAACCAAGAGGATGGTATTATTGTAAACGCCGATGCGCTCGCAAGAGGTCAATTTAGATCTATCAATTACAGATCCTATGAGGCGTTTGAAGAAGATGATAAAATGGCAAATACGCGCGTTCGTATTGGAAATCCAAAGGAGGTTGCGGGTTGGACGGAACTCAAGCCAAACCTGGATTACAGTAAACTAGATGAATCTGGAATTGTCCGTGTGGGCGAATATGTGGACCAAAATACAGTTATTGTCGGTCGTTATTTACAGGGTGATTTCAGCGGCATGCGTGATGCGAGTGTGACCCCTCAAGTTTGGACTCGTGGCCGTGTAGAAAAGGTTGTTTTGACTGTAAATAATCTTGGGCTTCGCCTCATCAAGATCCGCGTGGTCCAGGACCGTGTACCAGAACTCGGTGATAAATTTTCAAATCGACATGGCCAGAAGGGTACTGTAAATGTTATGTATCGAGGCCATGACATGCCACGCACAGTGGATGGCATTGTTCCAGATATGATTATGAACCCTACCGCTATCCCTTCTCGTATGACAATGGGGCAAATTCTGGAAATGATTCTTGGCAATGTTGCCGCAAACATGGGGGCTATTGGAAACAGTACTGCGTTTATGAATGATGGCTCTCCTCACGAGGCTCTCGGTAAAATCCTGGAAGAAAAATTTGGTCTCCATAAACTTTCTAATCAAGTCCTCTATAATGGTATGACGGGTGAGCAAATAGAGGCCGATATCTATATGGGACCTGTGTATGGTATGCGCTTGAAGCACATGACAGAAGACAAGTGGAATGCGCGTGGCCAAGGTCGCAAAGAGCAGCGGACACGCCAGCCCACAGGTGGTCGCGGAAATGAGGGCGGCCTGCGCATTGGTGAGATGGACCGCGACACACTTTGTGCGCACAGCATTTCATCCTTTTTACAAGAATCCTTTATGGAACGTAGCGACAAGGCAGAGTTTATTATCTGTAATGGATGTGGCACAATACCCTTGTATAATGAAAAACAGAATTTTTACATGTGCCCCATGTGCGATGGTCCAATTCAGTTTGTGGGCGGAACCGCCGACAGTTTGGAGCCTATTCCTCCTCAAGTGCGTAGTGCGACCACATTTAGTAAAGTATCCTATCCCTATGCGACCAAGTTGCTATTCCAGGAAATGGAGACGTATTTGAATATGAGTTGTCGCATGCTCACAACAAGAGATACGCAGCGTCTGAAGGGGTTGGACAGTGTACAGCAAATTACTGCGACAAATGTGAGTGGAATTGCGCAGCCTTTACCTGCGCTTATTACACCAGAGTATTCTGTTCCAGAGTTGCCCTCCAAACCGACAAATCTTCCAACAACAGCCCAATTAAGTGCGCAAATGGCGGATTTGGACAGAGCCCAGGATGCTGCGGTGGAGGCCTTTAAAGTCAAGACGGCAACAGAGGCCGCTGCTGCCGCTTCTATGGCGCAAGCCATTCCAGAATCTCAGCGCATACCAGTCCTCATCCAATCAGCAGTTCCACAAACGAATGCTATAGGTGTAACGTTAGCTCCTGGGTCTATTGCGCCTATTCTACGCGCACCGGTAGTTCAAGCGCCTCAACCAGGAGCACCTGCTCCAACCGTAGTCCCTGTAGCGGATTATCAAGGGGCAGTGGTGGCGGAAACAGCGGATGGTGTGCCGATTATTCAAGTCGCAACGGATGAGTCCACATTACGTCAATCTGGTCTAGTCCAACCATCTGACGCGGTAAGACCAGTGGGTCGCCCCCCAGGTCCGGCGCCCCCGCCAGCGCAACCACGTCGTTATGTACGCAGATATGAAGCACAGCCTCCCGCATTTCAACAAATGGGTCAACCAGAAGATGCGGAGGTGCCTGAAGCAGCCCCTGCGCAACCTCCTATGGGTCCAGTAAGGGTTGTCAAGTTAGAATAAAATTGACCGTCAAAATCCCCCAATCCAGTAGTAGAGCCTATTGCTAAGAATGCAGACCACGACTCTTGAACATATTCTGATTCAGTCTCGTATTACGATTCTGGATCTGCTAGAACGCCGCGGTTATGATTCCACCCCCTATCGCAAGACTCTTGGCCCAGAAATGAAAAAGTTCATTGGAAATGACTTTACAAAGTTTGTTCATTCTCCCGAACATCTTCGTATGGTTCTAAAATCCAAGACGGACGCTTCAAAACAGGCCATTGTAGAATATGAATTCACGGATATTCGAACCAATGTGGGCAAGGGCGATTATGTCATGAAACTTCTAAATGATCCTCCTGAAACCAAGGGAAGGGCGGGCCCAGTTAAAACTCTACACAACATTGATCCTACCACTACTGAGATTATCATTCTGTATGAGCCGCGTGGTGTTACGGATGACAAGGAGGCCTCTCCATATGACAGGGGCGCTCTGGACGCTTGGTTTAAACACAAACTTAAGATTCAGTTCTGGCCTATGAAGCGTCTGGTCTCAAACCCTCTGGATCATGTTCTACAGCCCAAGTTTGAGATTGTGCCGCGTGAAGAGCATGCCGCAATTAAGAAGGAATGGATGGTGAAGAGCGCAACGGACTTTCCTTGGATTAAGTTTCATAATGATGCCGCAGCACGGTGTCTAGGGCTACTGCCGCAAGACCTTGTGAAGATTATCAGACCGTCCCCAACTGCTGGCGAATATGTAATGTATCGCATTTGTGTCCCGTAGACTAAGTAGGAAGGTCTAGGGCAATGTCGTCTTGGAGTGCTCAAAAGGCAAATCTATTACAGCAAAAGACGGAAATTGATGCCGCCTATAATGATGCGCAAGTGACAAGCAAAATTAATGAAATGAATGCTGCCCTGGCACGCTATACGAGTCGCGCAGGGATTTCTGCGAGCCCGGATTCACAGTCTGATGTTGATTATGCGCAGTCGCAGCGTGCTTTTTCCTATTTATCAAACGGTATTACAAGATACACAGATTTGAATAAAAATGTTTCTAGACAACTCGCCAACATGTCTGGAAATGCCGATGTTCAGGCCAAATTACAGCAAGTGGGGCAACTTCGCCAAGAGTTGCCTAAGTTGGAAAAGGAACTGAAAGATTTGCGCAACGATCTGGAAACCTCCCACGCCCGACAAGGAAATACTGAAAAACCAGAGAAGGACCTTTCTTTTTATCAAGGATTTGGTTCTATCGTTGGCTTTACAAAGCCCATTCACAAAGTGAGCGTGCCTATCCTAATTGGATTTGGCATTTTGCTCTTATTTCTTAGTGGCCTTATGCTGCGCGAGTTTTTCAGTGTGCCTACAATGACGGGCGCTCTGAATTCAGCCTATACCTCTGGCGGCGTGATGGCCTTGTTTACAGATTCCAGATTCTATTCAGTTGCCGCTGGGGCGACACTTGTTTTTGTTGTAGTGGGAATTCTGGCCTTTTCTGGCAAGTTGGGCAAGACAGTGTAAGAGTTATAAATTTCAGTCGTTAGTTTAGGAGTGCTATGAGTAGTTTTTGTGGAGGCACAGGATCTGTCCCCGCAATGACACCATCAGAAATCGCAGAGAAATTCCCTAATGGATTCCTACCTGAATCCTTGCCGCCGATGGAAAATGGTTTGGCCGCGCAGAGTTGGCTCGCACAGTACATTTCATCTCTTCAATCTCAAGGGCGTCTGCCAAGCCCACCTGCGCCACAATCTCTTCAAAGCACACCGCTAGCCTCCCCCGAAACTAGCGACCCTATGAAGACATTTGTACAAAAAGAGAATGAAGTTCAGACAACCCTGAAGAAAGAGTATTGCTTTTATGAACGTCGCTACTTTGCCGCTCTAGATAGTTTTTTACAGTCTGTGGCGAGCAAGAGTCTTGCGGGCAATCAAGAGACGGTTGTCCAGGGACGCCTCGTTGCTGCGCGCATGTTGAATCAAAAGTTGACGCTGCTGACTCAAATTACAAATGGGATTTCCAAGAAGCGCTATGCGAGCACATCGGCGCTTCAATCTGAAATCAACGCAGTCAATGGAAGTCTCGCCAAACGTCGCGAAGATTTGCTGGAACAGCGCGATATTCTTCAGCGTGAGACCGCCGCCGCCGATTTACACAAGCGCATGGCTGAATATACTACGGAAAAGAATAGAGCCAATCAGAATCTCTTGACGCTCTATGCTGTTCTAAATGTAACGGCACTTGCTATGATTTTCTATATTGCTCGCACCTAGAAATGACTCTAATCCTCAACTAAATAGATTCTCCTAGCATAATCTATTTAGGAATCTAAAATAGAATACAGGGAATGTCTCTGGACAAGAATATTCAGGATACTCTACGTCTCCAGGATATTGAATTAGCCAATGCCATGACGGCGCTGAGAAACAACCCCGCACAACTGTCTCAGTTTATCGCCCAGCAAAAAGGTGCGCTTTACAGTACAGTCACGAAGGAACATTCCGACAATTTTGAAAAGGTGTATGGCGACCTCGTAAGGTCTGGCGACACCGTAAAGAATATCTCTTATTACCACGTGCGCAATAAGGATCTGGATAATACACAAGAGTCTGTATTTTCAAACGCCCGCGCCGCTGCCGATGCTGCGACGTATGATAGTCAGATTGCCAAGCGTCAATTTGAAATCAATGAGTGGACGGCTGGAAATAAGCGCGACACGCTGTTTTTCATGCAACTGCTTTTCATTGCGCTGACTATAACCGCACCAATGCTGTATTTGACACGTGCTGGCGTCATTCCCATGTCTGTATTTTCCACGATTAGTTTCCTTATCCTTCTGGCGCTTGTCTTGACATTTGTAGTGCGCTACCAATACACGGATAAATCACGCGACCTCCGTTTCTGGAATCGCCGCCGCTTCCAGCAATATGGCGGCCCGCCCACGGCCCCGACTTGCGAGTCTATACAGGGCCTCTATTCCAGTTCCCTGGCTGCCACGGCGAGCATGGCAGAGCAGGCTGGTGCCGCCGCGCAGTCAGTCGCATCAAAGGCGAAAGACGCATTGAGTTCCTAATCAATAGAACCTTTCTAGAGATAAACAGAGAGACCCAATGGCGGGAACAAGCCCCTTACAAGCACAGTGTTTGACGAATACATCCCAGACACAGACATTTAATTCTTATATCGCAAGTTGTAGAACAAATTCAGATACAGTTCGCGCCAATAACCTCTTCAGTCCTTCTATAAACGATTTTAAAAATACGTTTACACAAATGAGGGCAGAATTTGACAATTTATTGATTGCGGGCGATAATGCTGCGGCCATTGCGAGCCTAACGGGTTCTACCACTTCTGAAGCCAATACCCAGTTGAGTGAATTGACAAAGAAGAAGGACATGTCAATTGCGGAAATGAAACAACTGAGGGCTAAGATTGAGGCATCTGATCGCACCTTTTTGGATACAGTTATGAGCGGACCTAATGAAAAACAGAATGCGCCAAGTTTACAGGATGTTGCTCTCCTCATCTTTTGGTTTGGCTGGATTGTAATTACAGTTACGATTGTTGCGGTGCGCTGGACATCACCTGGCGGCGGGTGGCGTGCTGGATTCTTCACACTTGGCCTTATGGCGCTTGTAACGCTCTGCGTATATGCTATCCTGGTACAGGTGGCCTAAGATTTACACCTATAGAATAGTAAATGAGTCTTGGTGAAAAATTTTGTACGGCTGTAGGAATTGTCATAGGGGTGGTATTTTTTCCTATTACAATCCCACTTTATATGTGTCTAGCCGATACAAGTCAGGTAGAAGACCCGCAGCCCGTGTCAAATCCCGTATATAAAAATGGCAAGCCGTCACAAGAGCCTACGCCGAATGAAATTGCTGCTGGAGTAGTTTAGGCCTCGCTCAGTTCCTTGTCATAATCTTCTGCCTCCTCATCGTTGCTAAAGAGGCGCAGGTGTAGGTAGGTTTTTCCGTCCGCAGGAGCCTGATAGAGCTCATTCAGACGAATACGCAGTTCATTATCTGTGAGTTTTTTACCAGATTGGTCCATTTGCCAGTTCTTATACGTGTGAGCAATAGTTTTAAACATGGGCGGCTCGTCCCATCCAGGGGAGCGGCGAATGCGCGCTTTGATGAATTTTCCAAAGGTATCATAGTTGCCCTTGTAATTCTCGCACGCCTGTAGCACCACCGCAGGAACCTTCTTGATGCCGTGGGGGCAGTATTTGGTCTCGTAATAGTGGACCAGCAGTGAGAAGAAGGGAACGCGCCAAGCCTTGATACGCTCGTCCAGCATATCATCGCGCTGGTAAATGTGACGGCTGTGGTCAATCATAGGGTCGCCCACAGGGAGGAATCGGCTGTCAAAGGGAATCACGCGGATGCGGCGCCAAGTGCCGCCGTCCATGCTGTGAATCGGCGGCATGCGGTTACAGGCCAGGAAGATCTTGCCCGTAATCTTGAATCGCTCCTGGTCTTTGAAGAGGCCGCGGGCCTCTACGAGATCCTCACCGCTAAACTGCTTCATGCGCGCAGAGTTAATCGGCTCGCCCTCATCAGGCTCCTTCATCTCCACGAAACGGCACCCTTTGATGCTCATGATATCAGGATTCGCCGCGCCAGATTCGGGCCTCTTACGAGTCAGCGCCGTAGAAGACAGAGAGCCCGCATACTGACCCAGAACATCCGTCATCAGCGTCACAAACTTGGATTTACCATTGCCACCAGACCCCGTCATGATATAGAAGCACTGCTCCTTGTTTGCGCCCTCCAGACAGCCCGCCGCAAGTGTCAGAACATACTCGCGAAGGTCATCGGCAGGAAACAGCTTCTTGAAGAAATCCATGATTTCCTTCTGAATGGGGTCATTAGGGTCATAGGGTACATAATCAATCGGCTCCTTTCCATCCGCAGTGACACCCGCTTTCAGGGTCACATAATCCGCAGCGGATCCAGGGTGGAGCGTCGGCTTGTATTTAACAGGTTGACCATGGGCATCAAAGATAGTTTCGCGCAGGTTGAGGATGCCGTTGGCGCAGCCAATAAAGTAAGGATTCTGGTTGATGCGCTTGTAGAACTCAGGGTCATAGAACATCTGAACCGCCTCTTTCATTACAGCATCCTTAAAGTTCGCATTGTAGATATTTTCCTGAAGTTTTAGAAGTTTTGTCATATTCTCCATATAATCTTTCATCTTTGTCTCATACGAAGGGTCCGCACTCTCAGGAGCCCTTAGACTGTGGCGCGCAGAATCCACCTTCTTTGCGATATCATCCGTGATGGTGGTCTTAATCAGAAGGCCCTGGGGCATGGGATTCCACGTGTGATCCTTGAACTGATACCATTCCGTGCTACGACCCTCAACAGTACACTTGTATACGTCATAGTATAGTTTGTGGACCATGCGAGCAACGTGATGGTGCGTGCCGCCACGAAATGTTAGACCCGCTTTTGTGATGAATGAGATAATGTCTCCGTCCATGATTTCGGAGTATTTCACGGGGTTGTCGTCGCGCGCCCACATTTTCAGACTTCCCATTTTTAGACTTGGCGAGCCATTGACGCGCTTCATGGTTCCACGCAGCCACTCGCGACGCTGGCCTTCCATTGCGCTCGGATCATACTTGGCAGACTTTTGGCTAAACTTCATCCAGGTCTCAAACATTTCGTCGCTGGGGTCAATGTTGCGCAGACACCATCCCACCTTCATCCACGTCTCGTAGCCATCGGCGCGCTCGGTGCTCAGACACTCGAGGGCTAGCCGTTTCGCAAGATTCACCTCATCTTCGGTACATACGATCGTGTTGAAACTATCCATGATGAGGGGGAGCATTCCAACAAGTTCATCAGGAGTTGCCATGGGACCGTGGGCGGGGCTCTGGTGCGGCACAATAGCCGCGGCGGCGCGCGCATTCATGCGAGAAATCGCTTCCGCAACGACTTCCCTCTGCTTCTCCTGGACTGTCAGCGGAGACGTCAGATTGTAACGAATACTCATGAGGCGCAGAAGAGTCGCATCGTCGTATTTTGTCACAGTCTCAGCCGTAATCTTATCCGTTTTGGGCTTGTATTTAAAGACATGTGCGAGGGAATAGGCGGGAATATCCGGTTTCGACTCGCCATAGAAGAACCACCCATTCTTCCCGTGCGCGATGCTCTTATCAAAGACATCGTCATCCTTGTTGATGTAGCCCGTTCCATCAAAGCTCTTCTTTACGGCCTCGCGGTCTAGGAGGATATGCCGAATCAGACCGTGATGGTCGGCGCTCACGGTAAAGTCAGGACACAGAATGTGGATACCATCTTTGATTTCCTTTTTACCACCTGCGGGCGCTTTGCGGTCCTGATAGGCTTGGGGGCGCAGAGTCACAAAGAAGCGAATCTGATCGCGGTCTTTCAGATCAAAGTGCTCCTTCAGAACAGTTACGATTTCATTCACAAAGCTCTGAATGTGTTCAGTCGTAAAGACGCGCTCGAGGTTCTTTTCGCCAGGATACCGAAAGTCGAGGTCTACGAGAAGCGGCGTAACACCATCCGTGCGACGCTGTTCTACAAAGTTATTAGGTCTCAGTCCGCGCGCAAACAGATAGTCGTACACGAGTTCCAGGAATTTAGGATAATCGCCATCCAGGATATTCCAACATCCCTTGTAATTTCCCATCCCCGTCATCGTAACGGGTCCACCACGCCCACTCCGCCTCTCCTCGAGAAACTGCTGAAGTGCGGAACCAAGAAACGAATCCTGAGCCATTGTAAGAAGAGTATCTATTGAGTGGGCGGCCGCGGGGGTCAATTTTAGTCCTGCTCGGGCCCCTGCGGCGTCCATTTTTAGTCTATTTACCTTTACATTTCTCTCGAGTGCCTAAATGCGCGGTCCACTATATCTACAACGAACACATAGGCAGAATGGCAGTAGCGGCAACAAAAAGGGCGGCGGCAGATGCGAATGAACTTCAGAAGCCATTATACGCAGAATCTGGAATTTACTATTTTGCCGATGACTCTAATGTGATGCTCGGCAAAGCATGTATTTTCGGACCGCAAGGAACGCCGTATGAAGATTGTCCGATGATGTATGAATTCACTGTAGGGTCCACCTTTCCATTTGATCCGCCGTCTGTAAAATTTGTCACGTATGATGGGAATACGCGATTTCATCCCAACATGTATGTGGAAGGAAAGGTATGTCTGAGCATTTTGGGGACCTGGTCAGGTCCTAAATGGTCTAGTATTATGCGCATTTCAACAATTCTTATTACGCTTCAAAGTCTTATGGACACGGCCCCGCTTCGGCATGAGCCAGGATTTGAAGTGGGGCGCGATGAAATGTCGGCGGCATACGCGAAATGTGTAGAGCATTCATGTATTCAGTATATTCTATCCTGTATTGAAAAGCCGAGTAAACTTGGACAGTTTGAAGACGCCTTTAAAGAGCGTCTTCCCGCAGCCTTAGAACGGCTTGAGGCCCGCCTCATAAAGTTAAAAGAAGCAGGTGAACTACAATACTTAAATCTTCCATATAGTTTGTGTGGAAAAACGAATTATGCGCAAGCCCTGGAACGTCTCGTAAAATTGAAGTCCGCGGCAATTGGGGGGCCCAAGTAGGAGAATCAATACAATGTCGCTTCTTGAACATATGTGCCCTGTCTGTGATTATTACATGCCCCTGGCCCCCAAGGCCGCTTCCACCAAGGGCGGCGACCTTGCGCGGGTCTGTAAGAATTGTGGTAATGTAGAAGATGAGAAAAAGGGGCTTGTTATGGAAGTCATTGTTCAGGAAAAGGCATCCGAATCATACAATGTATTTGTGAATGAATTTACTGAGCAGGATCCTCGTCTACCCCACGTGTCTATGATCTCTTGTCCTAACGCGACAGGCTGTCCTAGTCGTACAAACCCGAGTGTAAAACCCGACATTATTTATCTAAAATACGATGCTGCCAATATGAAATTCCTCTATATCTGTACGCATTGCCACACGCAATGGAAGAGTCGCAGCTAGTCTAAATTCTGGAGTAAGAGTATGAAGACTCGGAAGAAGAGTCATCAATTGTTTAATGACAATCCCAGAGGCGCCCCACGCACAAGAGGGATTGGGTATGGAACAGCCGAAAAAGCGCGCAAGAGTATACACCGACTCAAGGGGAAACCTACCGCTTATCGTCATCAAGTGGCGACTACAATGTACTATCGTGCCAAGTATCACAAGTATCAGAATGAAGGTATGCGTCAAGCCATGAAAGTGTGGAAACGCTATTTGGATACATTCTAATTATCCGTCTAAAGTTTATTTCTCATTTATACACAAATGGGAAATAGCCAGTCCTTTCTAGGAAATGTCACTTGGCGTCGCGCGGTCAAGACCTTTGCGCCCGTGGATGGGTTTTTTAACGTATCTGGTATTGAGTATGCGATTGTAAATGCGCCGAGTTCTTTTGGTCTTCAGCCTTATACCGTTCTGGCAGTTCGTAATCCGGCTCTGAAGGAAAAACTCAAGGCAGTGAGTTTTGACCAGCCTCAGGTTTCCACGTGTAGCGTGCTGTATATTTTCTGTGCGCACAGTGACGTGAATGCGCGGGCCGAGGAATATCTGAAGCGCACTGGTGCGGAGTCTATCCGAGGAATGCTTATGGGATTTCTGGCTTTACTACCTGACAAGGTTGCGTGGGCGACCAAGCAGGCCTATATTGCGCTCGGCTTTGGTCTGGCTGCCGCGGCAGAACTGAAGATTGCGTCTTGCCCTATGGAGGGGTTCATGCCGTCAGAAGTCGCAAAGATTCTCGAGTTACCCGAGTCTCTAGTTCCGTGCGTGTATCTTGCTGTAGGGAAGGAGCCCGCTGACGGCGGGGTGCCGTTTCCTCGCTTCCGTTTCCCAGAGACGGACCTGGTGAAGCGTTATGATTAAAAATCATAAGTTGCTCAATATCTCCCGTATACGAGGAGATAAAGGGCGACCCATAATTTACAAACCCGTGTTTGTTATACCAATGAATGATGCGAGGATCATTTACTGGTATAAGCGTAGCACGTGAATTTGTCCGTAGACAATAGTCCAGAATCAATTTCAACAATTGTGTGCCAATCCCCCCCTTTTGACAGGAAGGATTCACACCCAAAAATTCTATTTTTTGAGTGTGACTTGCGTAACTCTTGGTTTGTGTAGTTAAGATAAATCCATGGAGGCTGCCATCTGGGCCAAACATGCCGTAGGATAGATTCGGATTTCGGTCCATCCAGGCATCCATGAATTCATCGCCGTACTTGGCTGGAAATACAGCCGTAAAGATATCCCATACAAGGTCAAAATGCTCTTCGCGTAAAAAAATGGGACTAGCGGTCGTCATTTTTCCTCATTGCTTTCTACTCTAGCTCCAGAAATTATTTGCTACGCCGCAGCGTCTTTCGCCCTCCACGGCGACGCTTGTGTGTTTTACCACGACGACCACCTGTCATACCGTTTAGCCTATCGTGATAAGAAGTCATTATGGGTTCCAACCGCCTACAGGCTTCGCGAATAGGTATGCGAGTTGAAATATCCAGTGCCATTCCTGGTCTTATTACATCTCTTACAAGTTCTTCAATTGTAGTTCGTATAAGAACCCTTTCTTCTTCTGTGTATGGTGTCCCATTTTTTGTTATGGTACTAAGATCATTATATACGGACCTAATTAATAAGTGAATTGTAAAACTTAGACCGTATAAATCAAAGGATGGTGCCATCATTCGGCAATATTGATGAAATTCACTGTTATAATCTCTTGGATCCGCGACAGATATATTTCCTTTAAAGTAAAGTGCTGCGTTCGTTAGAGCGGCTTGTAATTCCGCATCTTCTATTTTATTCCCTGCACCTTTTGAGAAATATTGATAGGCTTCTATTTTATTATTAACTGGAATCGTATCACCTTTTACAAAGTCGGTCCGTATTGTGCGGCGAATAGTTCCTTCAGTTATTCTAGGATCCAATATATAACTCAAATATTTATATTTTGGGCTATATTGCCTATCAACCATAAAACTATACAATAAAGATTCAGGAGGATTAGAATAAAATCCTAAAGCATCGTTATATTCCATAAAGAAAGTATCTATTGGATATAGCCAGCCAAAGTCAATAAGCGTAATTTTTCCAGTACCAGGATGAATCATAACATTTGTTTGACGCACATCACCGTGGATATAACCATTACTAAACAATGTATCAAACTGTTTATATATTCTGTATATACTATCTATTATAACGCCAAATGATACCGTCTTTGTTTTATTAAGAGAACCATCTCTATTTTCACTTAAATCTGCTATAGAGACTCCTAAATTCTTCATTCGTAGAGGAAGTAGGGGCATATTTCGATTTAATTCGCATGATTTGCGCATTGTTTTTGATATATTTAAGCCCATATATCCCTTGTATCTGTATGGGTATACTCTGTGAGAATTATTGTGTAATAAATCCACTATTTTCCTTGTATTTGTTTGCGCTTTATTATATTTATCTCTATTTTTATAGAGTTTAGTTACATTATCGGGGTATTCTTCCCATGTTGAACCGTTTTCTGAAAGATTTGGCAAGGCTGGCCCCACAATACAGCCTTCAGTGCCGCTCGCCAAGTATTCTGAAGTAATTCTAGGCGCTCCTGCTGCCATACTAACCTATTTAGGAAAGTCAAAATAAGGGATTGGTGTGGGCGGCCTATTCATTGTTGTGGCTTGTAAATAGGGAACAATCGCATATTTCGCACAAAATTCAATAGGGCGTCGAATTCCAGACTCGGCAGAATCAAACCGCAAAACGGGCTGAAGCATATCTTCTGGAATAGGATGGCGGCAAGCCACAAGACCCCCCACAATTGCCGCATTTGTATCTGTATCTCCACCTTTCAGAAGAGTCATGCGAATCGCCTCCTTGTATGATATTTCAGGATGGCGCAAGAAATACATGGCCATCGTAAATGCCCAGCGCACATGACCGATGCGTTCCGTCGCATCTAGCCCAGAAATATCCAGTGAATCCTTGTAATACCATTCCAGCACTTTTTCAGATTTAATTTCATCTTTTATGAATACATCCAGTTTTTCCAGCACTTCAATCAAGTTAAATCCACGTAGCACCAAGATACACGCGTAGACATAAATCGCATTGACTTCTTGACATACTTGGTTTGGATGCGATAAGCGCGCATCCTCTATAGCATTTTGTATGGTCATCCATGCGGGTTTCTCAAGGCCCGCGGCAACTATGGCAGATGCGCGCATCAAGGCCCCGTTGGCTTCAGAAAATGCGTTTCGCTCTTCTACAAAGCCCCTGTACCCCTCTAGTTCATCTTTTGTAGGTTTGCCACCTTTGAAGAGTTCGCTCGCTTTGCCAAATGCCGAGGCACAAGTGTGCCCTATATCAAATGCGTCCGAATCATGCCATTCTTGATAGCCTTGTAGGATGTCAAGAACCGGAAATTCGGGACCTGTATCGTATGTAATAAGTCCCTGCCAAAGTGTCATTGTCAATTCGCCGTCGTCTGTCACTTGACCACGGCCAACCCGCATACGCCCACCACCGGGCATTGTCATCGCATGCTCAACTTGTTCTTCTGTTGGCGGTCCCGCCATAAACTCTAGAACAGCCCCTGCGGCGTCGCCAACCAAAGCGCCGAGCATACAATTCATTTTTCTATTTAGTAAACACGCATAAATCTGGATAAGTATCCGCAATGTCGCGCAGTATATTTAACGGCGCACATGGTTTAGATGTGAAATGATCCGCATTTGACAATAAATACATGCCTTCAAGATTTTTTGAAGCCTCTTCTACAGCAGACATGAGCCAGTCTGCCCAATTTGTTACAGGCCCTTGAAGCCATCGTCTAAAAAGGTCACGCGTCGCATCCGTCACACTTTCGCGAAAATCTTCCACATTCCATAAATTAATAAGGAGTATAAACATATCGCGCCCCAACTTTGGGCAGAAATCAATCTCGGGTAAATGCTCTCCTGCGCTCACAATAGAACTTCCAGAAGGGTGTCCTATACACGCAAATCCAAAATCTATAAGTATGGCGCGCGTGCGCGCATGTAAACTCCACTTGTGACCGTTTATATCTACATGTTTTACATATGCCGCACAGTCAGCAATCATAAGTACATTCGTGCCCTTTATATCGCGATGATTAAATCCTATTGTGGATTCAAGAATATAGACATAGGAAGCCACTTGCGAAATAACACTCAGAACTAATTTGTCATTTTCTACACATGGATTGCCCCATTTTATTTTACTTTTTAAATAATCAGAAAAGATTGACACGCCAGGGCTACGCTCTACACTGAATATAAATCCATCTTTGGGATGCTGAAATATATCTATAACGCGCGAAACAGCCTTTGGAAAACCATAATATCCTAAAACAGAACGTGCTGTACACTGGAGAATAGCCTCCAGAAGAAGCGACTTTGGAAACTTAGGACATGTTTTTATAAATACATAATCTCCATTTCCATCAGGGGTTTCACGATAAGCAAGATAAGGAACTCCAAAACTGCCCGCTTTGACTAGCACACGCTCAGAAAATGAACATAGTTTTGAAGACCAGGTTTTATCCTTATGTATTTTTAAGATTGGAACATTGTGGATTAATGGGATTTTTCGCAGCCATGAATACAATTGTGTAAATGATTCTATATTGCCTTCAAACCCTAGACTTTTAAGATCCTTCCAAATCTCTTTGATGAGGTCCATGCCAAATTGGACCCCCCTAACCTATTGAAAGCCTAGGCTATAGTTTTCCAAATCGCCTTACACGGCGGATGTCGGCAGCGTGGCAAGTCGGGGTTTGATGGCTTGATAGGCCTTGTTTTGCTTTGGATTTGCGGCGACGAGATACGCAATGAGTTCATAGGGGTGTTCTCCCGCTGGTATATTTCCAAAATAATCCAGCCAACCTGGCGGCGGTGAGCGCAGCAATGTGCGCGACTTGGCGTCCCACCATACAAGGTCTGTTTCAGTCAACTTGGGTTTTACAGTTGATTTGAAAAGGGCCAGGGGCACCCAAGTATCTTTCCAGATAAAGAGGGGTACCATAAGCAAATCTGGATTTATGCGGCGACGCGTCTCAATATCGGCTGGAAGTGCGCCAGACCACGGTTTGAATTGCCATGTGTCTTCAAATAGCCCCAACCATGCTTTGGGGTGTAAGCGCTGACTCACATGAACGCGCTCATGAAGCAGCGTATTTGCCAAGTCGGCTTGGGGAAAATCTTTTGAAATACAGATTATATCCGGTGGTCTTGTATGTGGTAATCCTCCGTCGGCTGTTGGGTCCATCCATATAACCATGCCACTCGGCCACGGCTCACTCGCATCCGCAAGAGGAACGATGCGGTCAATTGAAAAAGGCACAGGGACATAATCTTGACCCAGCCGCGCGGCCCTGTTTAGCGGCGATTCATCCACACGCTTTCTGTATTGGTCCACTTGTTCGGCGCGAAAAAGGGCTTGAAGGCCCGCTTGGCCTGATATGGGCGGCCGATTGGGCCGTAGGGGTGAAACGTCTGACAAGTCCTGAAAGCCCGTTATAGTATTTCCCATCTATTCCTATATAGAGACTTGGTTTAAACTAACACTATATACGGTAATTAGGATGGCATCAGATTTGAAAAATTTTGGAACAAATATATATACCGCTCCGAATGGTCTTGTGAGAAGAACTGTTCGTAGTGGAAGTATGGGATTAATTAAAGAATTATATGCGCATGCGATGACTGTTTGTAGAAATCAAATTTCAGAACAATATATCGCAGATATATTAAATCCAGATAATATTAAATTCTCTAAAGGATATGCGTATTTTTTAAAGGATAAATTAGTGGGATTTGTAGTATGGTCTATTAAAAACTATGATAAATTAAATGCTGGTCGTATACCCATGTCGTCTCGAAATATTGTTACTGGACCTTCAAAATCATTGTTTATAGATTTAATATGCGCTAAAGAGACTGGAACTACATTGGGATATACAATGCTAAATGATGTTGAAAATTATTGTATTGATAATGCGATCCCCTTTATGAAATTACGACCAGCAGATGATGAATTAATACCTTATTATGAAAAATATGGGTTTACATTAACATCAAATGAATATGGAAATATTATGAGTAAAGGAATGGTAAAATTAATTGATAAAATGCCTAGTAATTACAAATCAGGTAAAACACGGAAAGCAGGTCGTATTAGACCGTCGATATCTGAGCGAGATAGGCTCGCAATTCAAAGATACTTACGCAATGCTGATAAATTATCTCGGAACATTAAAGAGATGAATCAATTTATTAAGAATTTGTCGTAGCTTTTTTGGCGCTCTTTTCAGCAGCCTTTTCAGCCTTTTTCTTCTCAGCAGTCTCCTCGGCCTTTTTCTGTTTTGTTGCCGCCTTCATCGCAGTTAGTTGAACGGTTGCCATGAACATACTGTCAAGAGTGCTTTGTTTTGCCACGGGCGCTTGACGCACGACTTGGCGGGCGACAGGTGCTCGCACAGGCTTCTTGACCGGCTCCTCCGTCGTCACGGGAGTGGCACCGAGCATCTTCGCAAATGCGCGCTTGGCGCCCGCGTTATTTTTATCCATCGCCGCACGGAAGAGCAGTTCATACGCCGCCGCCTCCTTCTGCGTCACAAGCATCTCTGGATTGTCCGTCTTCCAGCCCCCACGAGGTCTGTACGCTTCAAATCCAGGAATCTGCTCCACAACGACTCCAAACAGTTGGCACACTGGGTTCGCAATCTGGTGGTCAATGTAGAACATATAATCTGGCTTGAGACCTTTCTCTTTGATATAAGAGGGCGTCTCAATACGGTCACCCTGGAGGTCTGGTGCCGCTTGGCCCGTCTGCGGCTGAACATATACATACGGAATACGGTCCCCGCTCGCTGGCGCATTACCAGGGTCACGGATAGCCATACGGTCTGCGAGCGCCTTGTGTGCTATACGTGACGGGTCTGCGTACTCGGCGCGCAGAGACTTGCTGATGATGAGCGGCTGGAGACCGTATTTGCCCTCCACGAGATCCACCGCGGCATCCTGAACGAACTTGGCCGCTTTCGGCACATCGCGCTCATTCAGCAGAATGTTTAGCGCACCAGAGTAAATGCGCTTCACAATCGGCGCGTAATCTCGGCGCTTCAGTGCCACGCCCATAAACCAGAGCACATGCTTATCGGCAGACTCGTACTTGTATCCCACATAACGCTTCTTGCTAAAGATGATGAAAGGCCAGTAGACTTTATCAAACTCAAAGTCGTGCGGAGCCTTTAGCATTTTCGTTACGAATTTACCGGCTTCTTCAGTGAGTTCAATTGTCTTCTTTACTGCTTCCTTTCCCTCTAGAGGTTTGCCCGTTTCAGGGTCGCGAGGATTGAAGTTAATGAAGAGAGAATCCGTATTATGAACCACAAGGTTACCAGGGCCAACCGCAAAGTGGTGGTTTTCAGTCTGTAGGTCATATACATACACAATATCCGCAGTATTAATTTCATACATCTTTTTAATAGCATTTAGACTCTTACGTTGGTATGATTTAGTACAAGTAATGCGAAACACATCCGGTTTAGAAGCACGGTCATTGATACTGATTGAATACCCCAGACGCTGTGCCAGAATTACAAGACCGGCAGAAACTTCCTTGCCCTTTTGGTCCCAGCGATAGTTTCCAAGATTCTGCCCCACCTTATCACCATCGCCAGCATAGAATCCGTCCATGAATGATGTTACAATAGGCATAGGCGCATTTAGAATACAAGGAGGGACTCGCTTTTCACGAGCATTGTTGTAGAATAGTTCGCGATACCGCAGAGCAGGATCTTTGATATTTCCTACGGGGATCAGTTTGTATACACCAGAACTTTCCAGAGTATCTAGGATTTTCGTCTCAAACGGCAGACAACTTGCCGCTTTTTCTAGTAGTTCTTTATTTGCCTTATTAATCGCCCATGTATATTTAATTCCAGAAGATACATTATAAGCGTCAGAAGAACCATCCGCTAGGAAGAATCCCATCGCCCATGCTTCTTTTTCATTGATTTCACAGGGCGTAGAACTAAATTCCTTATTTAGTTTATCATTATGTAGAAGTTCAGAACCAACCGATACATCTGCGGGTTTTAGTTCATCTCCATTGATATTTACGAGACTATGGTCTTCAGTACAGTCTACTACACCCGTATGAGTAAGAATGCGATACATCTTTTTAGAGGGCGCCAGGCGGTGACGAATGATTCTTTCAACACGAGTCCATCCACGCTCCGTCCAAATTTGAATATTCTCCAGTTCAGACGCTTCCTTAGTTTCATGCCACACACCCCACTTATTTCCTACAAGTTCATCCATGCGAATGATTTCAGGATTGTTACCGCGCTTGATGAAGATAGGCGTATCACCCTTTACACTATCACCATACACCGTTTCAGCAGTAGCACAGCAGTGAGGGTGCCCAGAATTGGCTCCGTACCTATCTTCGATTGCGGCTTTCGCGAACATAATCTGCTTACGACCGTACGCCGTCACAGACGCTGCCAGCGGCTTGAGGCGGACTTTGAACGTCCCAGAGCCCAGCTGACCATAAAGGGAGTTGGCCGTCAGTTTATACGCAAGTTGCTCGGCATCCAGCAGCGCCACTTTGAAGGGGTCCGCCTCCTTTTCGGCTTCCTTGCGCTTGGCCTTTCGCGCAGCGAGCAGACCCGCTACAATCTTAGGAATTGTTCCAATCGTGTCCTGGGCGTAGCGACAGACGCGCGTACCCGCCTTGATTTTCCGCTTATGCTTGCGCATATCTTCAGGGTCGTCAATCATATTGTCGTATTCAATATCCGTGTAGCGCACGCCAGACAGGTTGTCAAACTCGTCCGCCCCCCACTGGAATGAAATCAGATTTCCAGCATCATCATAATCCTTCACCCACACCAGAGTATCGTGACTAATATTTTCCGAGATGATGGTACTCGGATACAGAGACGCAAAGTCTGCTACGCCTACGGGGGTCGTGTAGAATCCTGGAATAGGATCGAGCACAATGGCGCCTTCATAGGTTTCACTGTCGCCTCGCGCCGCAGGAAGCACGCGGATACACTGGTCGGATTCGTAGCAGTATTTGAACATGAGCGATTCAATCTTGATGCCCTGGCCGCGCAGGAAGATGTAACTGATGGGCACGCTACAAACGTTAGCCATGGACATGGCGTTGTTGAAGACATCAAGTTTCTTGAAGAGGTCTAGCACCAGTTGACAATCCTGTACGCAATAGCGCGCAATGATGGCACGCTCCGCGGGACCCTGCCCCTGCATTTTGAACATTTCCTTGGGCGACAGGTCATCCTTTACAACCGCCCATTTGGCTACCTCGTCAGGAATTACATCATCTGGAAGGCTCACCACAAGGTGACCAGGTTCATATTCAAGAACGTCCAGTTTCTCGCAGAGGCTGTCGCCATTCGCATTCAGGAGCACGACACTGCGACCCTGCGCAACATCTTGCTTCGTCGTAGCACCAATTACGAGTCCCCACGCGCTTGGCTTCACAACTACACTCTTTACGGACTCGCCAAGAAAGTTGCGAGATGTGTCATCCAGTTTGTAGGAAGGCAGCGGATAGCCGCGCTTGATGTAGTGATAGAGATCTACACGCAGACGACCGGTGGTAGTCCAGAGATAGAGGAAGTTATCGCCCATCGCAGAACTGCTGAGGCGTTTCGTTTCAAGACGCATCTGGCCCTCCTCGTCGCTGAGGCGATTGAGCCTACAGAGGTTCGCATCAACGGCAATGATATTGTCGCGGTCATCCTTCAGAGCGAGCCCAAGACGCTCGCAGCGTTCCATGACGTATTTCTCATCAAAACCAAAGATATTGTAGCCCATAAAGATGTCAATGTCCTGCTCGCAGAGCCATTCAAACCATTTGGCCAGAAGTTTCTTCTCGCTTGAGAAGGAATACACCTTTCCTTCAGGAATCTGGTCGCACGTGCCGAGAACGAAGATGTGCTTCTCAGGGGGCGCTGTAGAGCCGAGTTTGCTCAGAATCACGCCGATTTGGATGATGGGGTCATCCTTGTTGGCTACAGGAAATGCTCCAGTGGTGCTCATACACTCAATATCCCAAGACGCGACCTTGAAGGGGGCCGTCGCTGCTGGGGGGACCGCACAGGGACCAATGTCAGTCCAGTCACACTCAAGTACGGAAACATCTTCCGTGTCAAGCTGGTCCTCATCAATAGTTGTAATTGTCGCCCAGTGACACGGCTTGATGTTTCGCAGGTGGAGGAGACGAAGCATAGGGTCCAGATTGGCCTCGTAGACTGTGGGGGCGACGCCTCTCAGGAACGGATCACCAAGCAGGTCTGGCTTGCCGCCGAGCTTCTTAAGCTCAGGCTCCCACAGTCCATTACAGAAGCAACTCTTGACTTCGCGAAAGACCGCGAGAGACGGCATGGTGAGTTTAAGCATGGGCACCGCACGGTTGTTGGTAAATCCAAACAGTTCACGACGATTACACTTGGTAATTTCCACCTGGCGGGCTGAATCAGAGTGAATATGACGTTTCAGATAGTCGCGCACCGCCGCGACGGCGCGGCTCTGGGTGCTCGCACCGCCATCAGGAGCACGAATGAAGAAGAACGGCTTGTACCCCTTTACATCGGCGCGGATGCTATAGCCCTCTGCTGTCTTACCAAAGAGGTGGACGATAACTAATTTTTTACTGTGATCCTTTTTGAATTTATCTTCAGAGGACGCGAAGCGCTGGCGCCCTGGGCGAAACTCGTCGTCATCTTCTGCGTCAGAATCACGGTGGTAATGAACCATGATTTGATCATCGTTTTCGCTTACGATTTCCTCATCGCGAGCGAAAGCGTCCAGGATATGAAAGTGGACTGGCATTCTGTGTTGTAGGTACTTTTATGGCTCTAGACCACCGCGGCCAATTTTACTTGCGTTGACCTTTGCGTCCCTTACGACTGCGACCGCGGCTACGCAGACGGCGTCTTGTATTCTTCAGGGCGATACCTGTCGCGAATAAAGCCGCAGCAGGGGCAAGTTGTTGGGCCGCCACGGCCAATTGGGACCAGAGACCCCCAGCAAATCCACCGCGCATAGGTCTCGCCGTTTCCCGCACAAGAGAATTAGAAGAGTTAATAAGTGTATTATTTAATTTAGCCACTGTTGATTCAGATAAGCGATCCGCCACGATATTTTTAGGAATATTGGGTGTTGCTGTTGAGGGATTTACAGTCGCATTTGATGCCGCACTTAGGCTCGCGGACATTTCATTTGCGCTCGGCGGTTCCATGGAGATGGTTGTATTTTCCAGCAATGTGTTGGCTTCGGGACGTCCCGCCGTGCGCACAAGGGTGCGCAGACTCTCCTTGTCGTTGTAATTGGGTATAGAGTTTGTGACTTCTCCGTTTGAGTTTTTGAATTTTACAACGGAACCTTCCTCGTCAATTAACATGAGCGTGGGATATCCTTCAATCTTCTCAGCCGAGTACCGAGATTTGGGGAATACAGTGTCCCGAATTTTTACAATTTGTACAGACCGATTTGGGTCTTTTTCAACTTCCTCTAGAATGGGTTTTAGTCTCTGGCAATGACCGCACCAATCTGCCAAAATGGCAAATAATGTTTTGATGTTTGTATTTACACGCTTATCTAGTTCTGGTAATTGAGCCTCGCTAGTAATATCTACGGGCGGCAATAGACGACCCATTGTGCTTCGGGGCATAGATGAGCTCGCAACCGAGCCCGATGGAGATTTCTTACTAGCTCTTTTTGTCTTTGCTCTTCCTCCGCGCATCCTATTTGGAGATTTGAAAATCTTATGCTCAAACAGAGGTGTCGTAAGACATGGATATTACCGTACTTTTAGGAATTGCGGTAGCAGTCGCATACATACTTTTTTATTTACGCGGGCGCTATTACAATCGTGAAGGATTTGAGGATCGCAATTGCCGCACTGTCCTCGATACAAGTTATCAAACAAGACCCTATGTAACTACGGAAGACAAGCAGGGTGATTTTGAACAAGACTTTGTGTTCCAAAACGAGGGCGGCTATGATCCTACACGCGAGGCCATCAACATGGCGCGCCGTCGTTTCCCGTTTGATTGGTCTCAATTACCACCTAGCAGCAGTCTGTTCCAGGCCCAACAGAGTCTATTTGTAAAGGACGCAACCCCTATGGCGGCGCCTTATACGGAGGAGACATTTACAAATATTGATTCTACCAAGGTTTTACCACCCGACAGCGCGGCGGCTGCGGAGGCTGAAAAGGACGCCTTGATGGCCTATAAACCTGTCGCCACTGCCGATATGAAATCCGTAGATGAGGGTTCTGTAAAGGATCTGATTACAAAGATTTATGGCGAAAAGGGTCTTGTTGCGAGTGTTGCGAAGAAGGCGAATAACGTATATGAGGTATATGAAGTTCAGGAAAAGAACCCAATGATTGAATATGAAGATGAAGTGGTTCGTGGTGCTGGAGAAAATAATGCGTTAAATCCTATGGTAGATCCATCTCAAATGTTGGTGGTTCCTGGCGCTGTAAGTGATATTAATATGGGTGTGGCGCCTCGTGCGACTGGTGAGAGTATGGGTCTGAAACGTCAGGGGTACAGCGAGTACAACCCGAATCTGGAGGGTATTTTTGGACCCAAGATGCAGTGGCAGCAATGGGGTTAATTTCTGGCGTATAACTAGGAATTGAAGGATGGGCGGATTTTTTAGTGAACCACAAATTGAAGTCCCCAACGCGCCACCTGCGGCAGGAAACCAAAACCGTCGCAACAATAACGCACAGCCCGTGGTGCCTCCAAATAATAACCGTCGCAACAATAACGCACAGCCAGTTGTGCCTCCAAATAATAACCGTCGCAACAATAACGCTGCGCAACCTATTGTACCGGTAAACAACCGCCGCAATAATAACCGTCGCAACAATAACCATCAAACCACTCGCCGCAATAATGTGGTGCCCCAGAACACTGGTCCTATGAATCAACCAATTGTTCCTGAGCAGACCAATGAAAATCAAGCACCCGCCAATCAAATGACAGGTGGTAAACGCAAGAGCCGCCGCGTTTCCCGCAAACACCGCAGATACACCAAGAAGCACTAAAAGCGCAATAGAATACTTATCTAGGACTATATGGCTATTGTCTTAGATAATCGTGAGCACAGCCTTATTTCATTTCTTCCTACAGCGGCCGTTCAACAACTTCCTGTTGGCGATGCGTGGATTAAAGTCGCTGAGCAAACAAAACTTGTAGTGGAACGTAAAACTACAGCAGACTTTGAAGCATCCTTTCTTGATGGCCGCTATCGCGAGCAGAGGACGCGACTCTTGGCTTTTTGCGCGGAGCAAAAGGCAAAGGCACTGTATATTTTGGAAGGGGGGCTTGATGGACGTCGCCGCTCTCTTGATCGGCCTGCGCTACAAAAACTAATTCATCGACTTCTTTTGCGATATGGCGTCGCAGTCTATTTCACAAAATCTACAGAAGATACTGCGGCGACTTTGACTCTTCTGGCCCAACAACTTACGGAGGATGCGGCTGTATTTGAGGGGGAACAACTGAGTTATACGGATGTTCAACATGTGACCAAGAAGGCAAATAAGGATGACCCGAAGGCGTTTGCGTGTGCCGCGCTTCAGGGGTGCCCTGGAGTTTCCGCCAAGTCGGCGGCTGCTATTTGGGAAGTCGCGCAAACCTGGCGGCGCTTACTGGAAATGACTGAAAAGGAACTCGCTGAAATTAAAGTCGGCGAGCGACGACTGGGGCCCGCGGTTGCGAAACGCCTTCGTGCTCTCCTAACAGTTCCAAATACGTAGTCTTCTTTTTCTGCTGAATCTTATCTCGCATGCGCGCATAAATTTCAGGTGCCGCCCCCAAATACAGATGTAAATAAAACCAGAATTCTTGGCCAATAGGCTTGGGTTCCACGAGAGAAATATCCTCTCTGTATTCCAAGGCAACTGTATTCATAACAATCTGGTCTTTTCCAGCAAATAGGCCCGCACGAATATATTTATCAAACACTGTGTCATAATGCTGGATATATTTGAGCATCATCTCTTTTGAGGCTGCGATACAACCTCCGCCTATACGCATTCGCCCATCTGTATTTCCTTGAAAGCGCTCGCCACCTATAACTGCCCAGTTTTCGTCTTGTAAAGTAAACTCTCCAACATTATTTAGCATAATTTTGTTTGTGGGGATTCGGTCGGCATAGGGAAAGGAACGACAGAGACGCGCAAATTCAGGGGAGCGAAATGAGCCCGCATCAATCCAGAGAAACTCAGTATGCGCCCAAGGATTCAAAGCAATAGCCCGCCGAACAAATTCCTTCTTTTCATACCAAACTTTATACAATTCTGTTGAGTGTATATTCTTTTCAGGATCCAGATTATGTTGTTGTCTCCAAAACTGTTCACTAAATTTTGTATTCGAAACCCAGTCGCTTCTTGGTAACACAATGAGTTTTGTTTTTTCCATAAAGGGTCGTCGACATTCTTCCACATATTCTTTCATAGTTTCATCTGTAAAAAAGACTAGATGACAATCTATAATTTCAAGAAAGTATCGCAGCCATAGTCTGTATTTATCTGGTGTATACTTCGAAGGCATTTCATAATATGCGGATACGACTGTGGCAGGTAGAGGTTTAGGCGCCAATGTGCCCGCAGGAGTATCTTGATGAAATCCAAGGCGAATACGTTGTCGGACTTGTGAATTCCCCCAAGAGGACATTATACTCTGACCAATAAATCCCTATATAAATAATTACCGCGCCGTATATGTAATGAAACCCCTCGCAATTATTTTTATGGGTATAAATCGGTCCAAAGAAGAGTTCAATACAACACCATCCATTCATACATATATAGAATCATCATATGATAGTATGTATGTATCTCTCTCTATAGATGATGTACAGACGACTGAAAAAATCCAGCAGCGACTGAATTCGGCGCTGGCTGAAATTCAGCAGCGTGGTACCCCCCAGCTTGTCCTGGCCCACTCCTTTGGCTGTATTTTCGCACTTTACAGTTTGGCTAAATTTCAGAATCCTGGAATTCAGTTTCTGTGTATTGATCCCACCACACAGTTTACAAGAGGATACGCTGCGCATATTAGTACCGCTCTTGCTGAATTTCTAGACGCGACCCCTAAACCTCAAATAAATTCAGTGTATGTTCTATCCTATTCTCCAAAAGAGCCCATGACTGAAAAGAAGCAAAATTATATTCGTAAACGGAATGCTGGAATCATGGCACTTTTTTCAGAGGCAACAGAGATAAAACTAAAGTATATTCTAAAAGAATCTGGAAACAACCCGCACGATATTCATTTAAATCATCCTGAAGTTATTATAAACGCGATTAAAACATCATAAAATCGGCAAGAGGGTCTTTAGGTCTCTCCGCTACGGGTCCTTTTTCTAATACGTCAAGGAATGAAGTAGGTGGCTGATAGGTTGTTGTACTCTTAGGAGGCGCGCGACCAACAGTTTGTGGTCTTGGCATGCCTCCAAATTGCGCAGGTTGTTCCCTGATTTCATCTGAAAACCGAACACGTGTTGCGGTCTGCCCTCTTAATTCATTTTTAGGTTTTGAAGTTTGTGTAGCCAGCATACTTTGCATAATCGGAGACCCCTTCAGAATATAGTCTTTTTCATGATGTTTCCAACTAATGTACAAGAGATTTGGATACGTATACCGAACCTCGTATTGTTGTGCCCGCATCATATAGACAAGATAAACTACGCAGTCTTCTAAATCTATTCTTGGAAGTCCTAAAATAAAAGGGGGAATGGTAAAAATTATCCACGGGTCAGCGCCTTCACGGCTCGCCGTTTTGATGCGCCCATAAATTTGTTCTAGAATTTTATTATAGGATTTTAGTTTTGCTGTATCGCGGTCACGGCGTTTATCAAACAAGTCGCTTGGGCGAAGTTGCGGGACTTCTACTTTCGGCCCATTTCCAGCCATGACCGCGGTCTTTCCTACTTAATCAAATTCAACAAGAAAAAACAGAATATGCGCATCGTGCCGCCGCGCCGCCTTTTATTTTCAGGAGGCGGTATACGTGTAATAAGTTATCTCGGAGTTCTCCAAGTGCTTCATGAAGAAGCCTATTTACAGCATGTGAAGGAGTTTTGTGGAGTTTCTGCTGGGGGGCTCGTGGCTCTTATGCTCGCATTAGAATATAAAATGTCTATTATTGAACGGTTTTGTTTTGAGTATGACTGGGGAAATGTGCGGTCTGTAGATCCAGATGGCGCATTTGAATTTCTAGAGACGTATGGTGTAGATGATGGGACAAATCTAGAGAAACTTATACATAAGATTCTCTATCACAAGGGGTTTGGCCCTAACACAACATTTGGTGATTTACAGTCTTCTGGCCGTGTAAAGTCAATTCGGCTGTGGGCGTCCGATATTCAGAATATGCGACCGGTGGAATTTTCAGCCGCCGCTACGCCAGACTTTTCAGTCACGCTTGCTCTTCGTGCCTCCATGTGTATTCCGCTGTATTTTATTCCAATCAAGCATCCTCAAACAAATGTGATGCTTGTTGACGGGGGAGTATTTGATAATTACCCTATAAGTTATTTGACCGATGAGGAGGCAAAGGAAACTCTGGGAGTTGTATTTGAATTTCAGAAAACGCCTCAAGAAGTCAATGATTTTAGTGGGTTTATATCTCTTTTGACTGCTGGTTATTATAAGCCTTCCTATCAATCTTTAGTAAAGACACATAGGGAGCGCACAATTATAATTCCGTGTGCTGAATTTTCATCGCTGAATTTTGAGGCATCTGTGGAAGAGCGACAAATGCTTGCCGCTGTAGGCCGCACAGCGGCGACTGAATTTTTGAATTCAACTGGAAATCCTCCTCAAAGACGCAAGAGCATCTAGTAAGGTCCCATGGGATCATCGCCGTATGTAAAAGGCTCGGTTAGATTAAACTCGTTTGGCTCTTCTACTGGTTTTGGTACGGGTCCTGGTGGCGGCGCAGGTAACGGCGTGACTGGTTTTTGGGGCAATGGAGTATACTTCGCATTCATGAGTCTATTCATATTTGTATTTGTGGTTGTGTTTGTATTTATATTTGTATTCGTAGTTGCTTTGCGGTTGTTACGATTGCGGCGTGTCATAATTGGAGCAACTGGCACCGGTGTCTCCCCGCTTACATTTGCCACGACTTCTTCAACGATGCGCGACATTTCTTCAGCATTCCCTTTGCGCTTCGCAGAAGCATATTTTGTGACGAGTTGTTGGTTCGCATAGGCATCTTGACCTGTGCGCTCACCAATGATACGCTTCAGTTCTTCTTTGGCGGCTTCCAATTCAGCCTTCCATTTGCTGCCTTTGGGGGAGCGCTCCCATGATTCACCGGCCTTCTTGTGTCCAGAAGAATTATTCTTGCGTGTCATATTGCGTCCTTGAAACTCGGCACGCAATTCCTCTTTGATTTCTTCTTTCAACGCGGCCAGTCGCTGATTTACTATAGTTTCTATTTGACCCTGGTTCATCCTATTTTATTCTTAAGAAAGAATCTGGGTTTCGAGGAATTTCATAAAACCATCGGGGGTGCGGGGGCCGTCAAATTGAACCACTTTTCCAGCGGCGTCAGAATACAGGAAGGAAGGGTAGCCATCCACCTGGGGGTCTACACCCTTTTGGATCTGCTTCTCTTCAACCATTTTTAGTTTGATGGGCAGACCATTGACTTGGATGATTCCAGTTCCCATGAAATCCTTGAATAAAGGCTTGGCAGTTTGGCAGTGAGGGCACCAGTCAGCATAGTACATGGTGAAGGTTCCACGGGGATTTGTTTCGCCGATGGGGCCTCCAGCAAACCCCTCGCTAGAGCCGAGATAGGACACTGCGATGATGCCGACTAGGAATGCTACGAGGCAAATCAGGGCAATGACAGAGGCTTTCATAACTTCTGTTACGAGACTAGAAAAGAATGGCAGCAACAGCAACAACTTAGAGACAAGGCGCTATAGAAGAGTAAATGGACGCCTCTTGGTCTACTCTTTGGGGTGCGCGTATTGTAGTGTGGACTCCTCTTCCAGGATTGGACCCAAGTTTGGGAGAGGATGCGATGCGGATTGGAGCCGTGGCATTTGCGGCCGCCCAAGCGCAAGGAAAGCCGGAGGCCGAGTGTCATGTGATCGCCGAGGCAGCCGCGTACAAGCAGCACTATCGTGTTTCTTATGCGTTTGGAAACATGAACAGAGCCAGTGTTAGGCAGAAGAACACCAGCCCTTGAAACAAGTATCCGATAGGGGCCGACAATCCAGCATAGAGTGTTTGTGTGAACTTCCATGTCATTGGGTTCGTTAACAAAAGAAAAATCAGCGTCGCATAGAGGCTGTATTTGACCCGCCTATTCAAGTCCTCGGCCATCTTCTATTTCTTACTAAAGAGGTTATAATCCAGATGGTAGAGCGGATTGTAATCTAGCCATTATAGATTCCAATTTTTCGAGTTTACTAAGATCTTGCTGTCTTTCTCCAAGTGCCAAGAGAGCACCTATTATAGCAGGAATATCTAGTTTTACAATTGGCGTCTTCCCCTTTTGATTATCATAAAAGTTCTTGTAGAGACCTAATAATATTTCTAAAAAGTATCTGTTATAATCTTGTTTATCTTTTGGGTTGCCTTTTTGGTTTACAAGTTTCGTATATGTACTTATTGCTCCGCTAATTGCTGAGGCAGTATTAAAGTCGCCACGGCCTCTCCTAATTGCGTCAATCACCCGCTGTTTATAATCTGCTACAGGTGCTGGTGCGGGTGCTGGCGGTGGGGTCGCAGGGCGAGCAGGGGGCGCTTCTTCAGGCTCGCTTTCAATGGCAACGCCGCTAGAGCCACATTGGCGCGCTATTTCTGAATACTTTGTATTGAGAACTTCCGCCAACAGTTGTATGTATTTAATTCCCATCACAACCAGTGGTGTTTCGCCCGCAGTATTGTCGCCGACAAATCCTGTAGGAATTCCCACGCCTTGGACTTTTTTGAGACTCATATTACTTACACCAGTTGTCCCCACAATTACTTTACTCAGGAATCCAAAGGAGCCGAGATCATTCAAAAAGATTTGGGACTTGGGGCTGCCGCTACGCAAGTCGGCGCGCACGGGTTTCCCAAATGTGTCGGCCATTCTAGGAAAATCACCTTCTAGAGCAAATCCTTCTGCTTGAATGGACCTCGCTTGAGAAATGTGCGCAAACACTTTCTGGAAAAAGTCCGTGAGCTCTTTCAAGAGCACATCTTTATCTACTGCGACCGGCTCGGCATACATGGTCAAAATATCACGTTTGATTTCAGGACTCAAGGCGCTTGATGTTAGTTTGCGCATTTGAAGATTGACAACTGTGGTCAAGTATTGGAAAAAGGTACACATTTCCGCAGAGGGTGCTTTTAATTCAGGGGGCGGGGATTCGGCATCACCCTCGCCGTCCATGAAGCGCTGCGCTGTCTCGCGGAGACGCGGGTCAATAAGCAGAAGATTCAGAAGATTCTCGATGCGTCTCTTGAAATCATCGTGTTTAGCAGTCAAGGCTGCTAGTTTTCCACTCTCGGCGGCGATTTCTTCACGCAGCCTGGCTAATTGGTCTTTTAATGCGTTATTTTCAGTTTGTAGTGTCGCTACTGCGCTCGCAGCCTCTCCCCCAGTAGCCTCCGCCGCAGCCACGACAGTTCTGAGTCGCTCTTTTTCTTCTTCATCTGCCGCAATTTGTCTATTTTTTTCAGCCAATTGCGCATCCTTTTCAGTAATTTGACCCTCAAGAGCCGCCAGACGACGTTCGAGGTCCGCAATTCGCGCCCCCTTTTCAGCAATAGTCGCGTCTTTTGTACGATTTAATTCAGCAATTTCTCTATTTTTAGAAGCAATGTCTTCTTCACATTTGCGGCGCTGTTCTTCTTTTTCTGTGCCCAATGTTTCAAGTTGACCGCGCAACTCGGCAACTTCTGCTTCAAGTGTAGTAATTCTACTTTGACGTGTTCCTACATCATCTTGAAGTGACTGAAGACGGCGGCGCATTTCCTCAAGTTCGGCTTGTAGAGCAGCCTTTTCACTTGACGCGGTTTGCGCAGCGGCTGTGGCGGCATTACGCTCAGCTTCAGCAGATGTCGCGCGTTCTGTAGCAGCGTTGCGCTCACGAGTAGCAGCGTTGCGCTCACGAGTAGCAGCGTTGCGCTCACGAGTAGCAGCGTTGCGCTCAGCGGCCGCAGCGTCACGCTCAGCGGCAGCCGCTGCCAACCGCGCGCGCAGTCCATCCTTTTCTGATTCACACTCACGAAGGCGCCTCTGAAAGTCTTCAATAGCCTCAGTGGCCGCTTCATCAGCGCCCCGCGCATCATCAATCTGCCCTGCCAATTTATCAATTTCAGCATCTTGTTCTTCAATGATACGTGTTAATTCAGCAACACGGGCCTCTAATTGGACCAATAAATTCCGCAACTCTTCATTTTCATCTGTTAGACCCGCGATTATAGCATTCTTCTGCCGTATAATTGCTTCTAGCCTTTCTTCTATTCTAGTCCGCTGTTCTTCATTAAATCGCGCAAATTCTGCGATAGCGGCATGATAATCAATAGTCTGCTGTCTTAATTGTTCTTGAAGACGTCTAATAAATCCGACTAGTCTATCAACTTCTGCTATATATTCGGCAATAATACCCTGAAGTCTTTCTATTTCTTCATTTGAAGCATCAAGCGCCGCCCGCGTCCCTTCTATTTCACGCTGCGCGTCAGCCAAATCCGCAACATATCCTTCTAGCATATTTGCCAAATCATCATTTTGTTCTGTAGTCCGCTCAAGACCGGTTTGAAGTTCACGCATGCGCTCACGTATATTACGAAGTTCTTCCAAAATCATTTCAGGTATTACATTTATATCTTCTTCTACTTGTTCTTTATCTTGTATAACCATTATTGTATTATATATCGCCCGTAATAGTTGCTGATTTTCTACATTAGAATTCTTCTCATTTTCCGCATCAAGTAAATCAACATTTTTTTCCAAGAATTCAATGATATCTTGTAAAATATTTTTGGGAGGTTCCGCGGCACTGTTGCGCGCAGATGCCAAAAGGCGCTTTAGTGTAATTTTTTCTAGTTGTTTCTTAACTTCTGGGTGCGAAACACCTTGTAATAGGCTCATAATGTATACGAGGTCGCGTAATAGATTCATATCTGATAAGCACGCACACTCGGCCGATTGAGGGGACGGTGCTTCAGTTTGTACCTCTGTCTGCGTCTCCTTTACAGGACCTGTACATGATTTTGTGATTCCTTTTGTTTGTTCAAGAATACTCTCTATCCATTTCAAGCGACGTTCATCGGATTTAGAGGAGAATTGTCCCTCTTTGAGACCAAGCCGCGTTTTTAAAGTGCCAATTCTGTATTGTAAGGCTTTTTGAATGAGTTTAAAATCAAGTGGTAAACAACCGTCTTGGATATTTTTTACAATTGGAGGGTCTTCGTGGAGGCTGCGCACACCAAAGGCGCGTTGCATTGCGATAATATTTTCTTTTCCAATTACGTTATACATTTTTTGAAGTTCAATGAGGCGATTGCCAATTTGGAATTGATTGAACTGACTCGAGTTTACACCTTCTTTACGTGTAGGCATAGAACCTAAATCAATATATTCGGCATAGCCTTGTTGGCCGATTTTTAGAATATGGGGCAAGTTTGGATCACCAGATGTGGCAAAAATTTGCGGCGCCTCCTCTTCTTCAATGACTGTATTATCATTATCATCGTCTTCTAGCACAGTATTGGAACCGTTGGTTTCATTACTATTTTCAGAAGAGTTTGAAGAACTAGATCCTGAAGAACTAGATCCTGAAGAACTAGAATTTGAGGAATCGTTACTTGAACTAGAATTTGATGAATTAGAGTTAGATCCTGAAGAACTAGAATTTGAGGAATCGTTACTTGAACTAGAATTTGATGAATTAGAGTTAGATCCTGAAGAACTAGAATTTGAGGAATCGTTACTTGAACTAGAATTTGATGAATTAGAGTT
>Ga0209107_10000044_pt1 | contig 76521 bp, 69 predicted proteins | sample LakErihyJuly2011_2_FD_187460 | JGI IMG/M metagenome (GOLD analysis project Ga0209107, IMG submission 187460) | Freshwater microbial communities from dead zone in Lake Erie, Canada - CCB hypolimnion July 2011 (SPAdes) (version 2) | ecosystem: Environmental > Aquatic > Freshwater > Lentic >...
GGGTTGTGCACCACCCATGCCCCCTAAACCCGCAGTTACTGAAAGGGTGTGTTTTAGGCTGCCGCCAAAATGCTGACGGGCCAATTCGCCGAATGTTTCATAAGTGCCTTGTACAATTCCTTGCGAACCAATATAAATCCAAGAACCTGCGGTCATTTGTCCATACATCATAAGACCCTTGTCTTCCAACTCATCAAAATGTTGTTGGGTTGCCCAATGCGGTACCAACTGCGAATTGGAAATTATTACACGAGGGGCATCTTTGTGGGTGGGCAAAATACCTACCGGCTTACCCGACTGTATCAATAAGGTTTCGTCTTCTTCTAAATCCTGTAACGCTTTAATAATCAAAGCCAGCGCTTCCTGGTTTCGGGCTGCCTTTCCTCTGCCTCCATAAACAATGAGATCTTCGGGGCGCTCGGCCACATCCGGGTCGAGATTATTTAACAGCATACGCAAGGCTGCTTCTTGTACCCAACCCTTACAACTTAGCTTAGTACCGGTTGGGGTATTTTTTACAGACAAATTTATTTTTTCGGTATTCATGGGTAGTGGTTTTATTACCTATGCGAAGGTAGTAAAATTGTTTTTTTACTTAACTTAGCTAATAATAATGAAAACACTTAGAAATCGTGCGCTTTCGGTAATTCTTTTGCTGTGTTTCTCACTGCAGATTATTCCTGTTGATTTTTTTCACGGACACCAAACGATTTCAGATAAACAAAATTCGTGTAGTAAAGCGGCTGGACAAACTTGTCAGCATAAAAACCACCTAGCCTTAAAAAATAGTTTCTGCATGGCCTGTTCGGTACATTTCGAAAAATCGTTTGTTACTGCATCGGCTACACGTATTTTAGTAGAGCCTGTTGGCCTATCATTTATTGTACAACACACAACTCGTTTGTTTAAAACAACGAGTATTCATTATAGTCTTAGGGGGCCGCCCGCTTTTTCATAAGTAGTTGCTTGTATTAAGCACACAGAAAATCTGTGTGATCTGTTTTATTTTAACTGATTTTTTATGAAAAAGATTTTTTGGATGGCATTCATCCTATTTCAACTGATATATACCGGCTCTTGGGCACAGGGCGTGGTAAAGGGGTATATTCAAGATGCAAAAACGGGCGAAAATATCGTCGGGGCAACCATCTCCATTCCCGATTTAAGGCTAAGTACGTCTAGCAATAGTAAAGGCGAATTTATATTGAGTAATACCCCGACTAGGGGCCTATTTTTGTTAGAAGTACGCTTCATGGGCTACAAAACTAGCACTCAAAGTGTTGATTTTGCAAAAACGGGCGTATTAGTTTTTAAACTAGGGCAAAGTAGCATCGAAGCCCACGAAGTAGTAATTACCGGAAGCACATCAAGTGCAGATAATCGAAAAAATAGTGCTAGTATAAGTTTGGTTGAACGGGAAAAATTACTCAATCAGTCTACCAATATTATAGATGCGCTTAGCAAAATACCCGGGGTTTCGCAAATTACCACTGGCGGTGGGGTGTCAAAACCAATCATTCGTGGTTTAGGTTATAATCGGGTAATTACTTTGGCTGATGGTGCAAAACAAGAGGGCCAGCTGTGGGGAGATGAACACGGTATAGAAATAGATCAATTTAATGTTGATAAGGTGGAGGTGTTAAAGGGTGCGTCTAGCCTTTTGTATGGTTCGGATGCGCTGGGTGGTGTTATTAATATGATCGACCCTTTGCCAGCACCCGAGGGTCAAATTAAAGGAGAAGTACTAAGTAATTTTTCAAGTAATGGTGCGATGTTTGGAAACTCGGCGATGGTTTTTGGCAACAAAAACGGCTTTGTTTGGCGATCGAGAATATCGTTTAAAAGCGCAAAGGGTTACGAAACGCCCATCGGAAGAGTTCCAAATACAGGCTTTAACGAACAAAATTTAAGCGGACAAATGGGTATAAACAAAAATTGGGGTTATGCGCACCTAAACGTGTCGAGCTTTAATAGCAATGTGGGCTTGCCCGATTTTTTACCAAATGCAAATGGAGAATTTGAAGATGGGGGTGGTAATGTATTAACCCAGAATCAAATAAATAGCAGAAAATTGTTGTTGCCCAACCAGGCCATACTGCATAAAAAAATAGCCTTTAATAGTAACGTGCTATTGGGTTCGGGTAGACTTAGAAGTAATATTTCCTTTCAAAAAAACCAACGGAAAGAGTTTGAAGATGATCAATCGGTTCCCGGGTTGTTTTTTGATTTAAACACATTAAGTAGTGACTTTAAATATTTCTTTCCGGATAAAAATGGTTTAGAACGGGTATTCGGCGTTTCTACGGTAAACCAAATAAACAGTAATGAGGGGCAAGAGTTTTTGGTACCGAATTATAACTCAATGGAATGGGGAATGTTTGGTTACCTAAAAAAGAGTTGGGAAGAAACAAGTTTAAATGTTGGACTCCGTTTGGATCAAAAACAAACCAAATCTGAAGAGTTGATTGAAAATGGAACAACTATTTTCAATTCGTTTGAAAATAAATTTAGCAACTTAAGCGCAGCAATTGGTTTCACCCAAGAGTTTGGAGAGGTGTGGAACATTAAAGCCAATTTGGGCTCGGCATTTCGGGCGCCCAATATTGCCGAATTATCTGCTAATGGGGTTCATGAAGGTGTTTTTCGTTACGAAATTGGAAGCAATGCGTTAAAACCTGAGCGAAGTTTATACACGGATTTGGGAATTGGTTTTCATACTGAAAAAATAGATGTTGATTGGACTGTTTTTTATAACCAAATTAACCGATACATCTATGCCCGCCAATTGGGGGGTGAAACTATTATCGACAATGGAACCCTTTTACCGGTTTACCGGTTTGGTCAAGACAATGCGCTGCTTACCGGAACCGAGTTTAGCATCACGCTTCACCCAATGGATGTATTGCACATTGAAAGTAGTTTTGCCTATACCCGTGCTAGCAACAAAACAACGGGGCGGGCGCTCCCCTTTATTCCAGCAGGGGTAATCAGAAATGATTTTCGCTTAGAGCCCAAACTTAAAGGATTAAAAAACTCTTATTTGTCTTTAGGGCTAGAACACGTATTTGCCCAAAAGCGTATTGATGTTTTTGAAATAAGCACGGGAGCTTACACCCTATTAAATGCGGGCATAGGTACCAGCGTTTTAATACATAAATTGCCACTAAAAATTCATGTGGCAGGAAATAATTTATTAAACAAAAAATACTACGACCACCTCAGTCGACTAAAACCAGGTAGGTTAGACGAAACCGATACGAGCCTTGGTTTTTATAATACGGGGCGAAACATTACAGTAGGTATTTACCTTCCGTTTTCTATAAAATAGCCATACTTTAAAGCCCGCCCACAAGCGGGCTTTCTTTTAAAAATTGATAGCATTTATGTGTTAGGTTAATGAGAATGCTATATATTTACTTTGAGAAATAGTTGTACCTAATTTGTAACTTTAAGGATAGATGTACAAAAAATTTCTTGCAACTTTTATATTTGTTAACACAACCAAAACAAAAAACCATGATTAAAACCATTCGTATTAAAAGTCACTTGGCCCTAAGTTTGATGTTTGTTGCCCTAGGAATTACTGGCGCAATGGCACAAAAAAAGCCAAGCACTCCAGCAGCGGCCCCAGCGGCAGCTAGCACTCCGGCAGGCCCTGCCAAACCGGGCATTAAACCCTATAAAGATGTAATTACAGAAAAAGCAAAAACCGATAAGGGAATGTTTAAGGTGCATCAAGTAGATGGAAAATATTATTATGAGATACCAGATTCGTTGTTTGGTAGAGAAATGCTTATGGTTACCCGTTATGTAAAAACTCCGGCAGTTGACGGAACTTACGGCGGTGAAGAATTAAACGAGCAGGTATGGATATGGCAAAAACGCGATAAGCAAGTATTGCTTCGTGTACCCTCTTATGACAACATAGCCGCTAAGGGTACAGATATGTATCAATCGGTTAAAAACTCAAATTTAGATGCTATTTTAAGTTCATTCGATATCAAAGCCATCAACAAAGATTCGGCTTCTGTGGTTATTGATGCAACCGATTTGTTTACAAAAGATGTATTGTCAATCGGCTTGCCAACAGCGGTAAGAACAAGATATAAAATTTCAGCATTAGACGAGGCTCGTTCTTACATTGATACCGTAAAAAGTTTCCCGATAAACGTGGAAGTAACCACCACCAAAACCTATAGAGCTGCTGCCGCACCGGTAGACGAAAGCTTAGGTTCGATAACGGTTGAGATTCACAACTCTTTATTATTATTACCAAAAGTGCCTATGAAACCACGTTTGGCTGATGATAGAGTGGGATTCTTTTCACAGGCACAAACCGACTACGGCATCGATGCTCAAAAAGCAACACTTACCCGTTATGCCCGTCATTGGAGATTAGAGCCAAAAGATAAAGAGGCTTACAAACGTGGCGAATTGGTAGAACCTGTAAAACAAATTGTTTACTACATCGATCCGGCTACACCACAAAAATGGCGTCAGTACTTAAAAGATGGGGTAAACGATTGGAATGCGGCTTTTGAAAAAGCTGGATTTAAAAACGCCATTGTATGTTTAGACCCACCAAACGATCCAGACTGGAGCCCAGAAGATGCTCGTTACTCGGTAATTAGATATTTCGCTTCAAACATTGCGAATGCCTATGGTCCGCACGTTGCCGATCCACGCTCTGGAGAAATATTAGAAAGCGATATTGGTTGGTACCACAACGTAATGAACTTGGTTCGCAATTGGTTCTTTGTTCAAACCGCAGCTATTAACCCAGATGCTAGAACACCTAAATTTAAAGACGAGTTGATGGGTAAATTAATCCGTTTCGTGTCTTCACACGAAGTGGGTCACACCCTTGGCTTACCACATAACTTCGGTTCAAGTGTAGCTTTCCCGGTTGATTCGTTGCGCTCTGCAGCTTTCACCAAAAAAATGGGTGGTACCGCACCGTCTATTATGGATTATGCCCGCTTTAACTACATTGCACAACCAGGCGATGGCGACGTGGTATTGTACCCAGGTATTGGCGAATACGATAAATGGGCCATTAAGTGGGGTTATACTTGGTTCGATACCAATTCTGCTGATGAGGATGCTAAGATCTTAAACAAGTGGACCATTGAGCGTGCTGGTAATCCAAAATACTTCTACGGACAGCAAACTGGTAACCCAATTGACCCACGTGCACAATCTGAAGATTTGGGTGATGATGCCATGAAAGCCTCGGCTTACGGTATCGCTAACCTAAAGCGTATCCTTCCAAATATCGAAAAATGGACCTTTGAAGAAGGAAAGCCATACGATAATTTGAGAGAGTTATATGGTGAAGTATTAGGCCAATGGAACCGCTACATGGGCCACGTACGCTCAAACATTGGTGGTATTTACGAAAACGATAAAACCTACGAACAAAAAGGTGATGTATATACCCACGTAGCTAAAGCAAAACAACAAGAAGCACTGCGCTTTATTAATGCACAAGCTTTTGCTACCCCAACCTGGATGCTAGATAAATCCGTATTGAACAAATTTGATCAAGCGGGTATTATAGAGCGTTTACGTGGGGCGCAAGTAAATGTTTTAAATGGTGTTTTAGAGCCCGCTAGATTAGCTCGTGTAATTGATAATAGTGCTAAAAACGGCGACCAGGCTTATGGTTTAACCGAACTTTTTGCCGATGTACACAAGGGCGTTTGGACCGAATTGGCCAGTGGTTCTAATATAGATACATACAAAAGAAACCTACAACGTGCCTATATAGATCGTTTTGGCTTCTTAATTAACAAACAAGATACGCCTGCGCCTGCTGCTTTCCCTGGAATGCCGGCAGGACCACGTTTTGATGCCACTACTTCAGACATCAGACCGATGGCACGTAGAGAGTTGAAAAACCTAGCGGCTGAAATTCGTAGCAGCTTGGCTAAATTTAGTAACCCTGTGGTAAAAGCACATTTAGAAGATGCTTTAGTAAGCATTCAAAATGTGTTAGATCCAAAATAAATAGGATTTTAATAGAAAAAGCGCCATATCTTTCGATTGGGGCTTTTTTTTAGCATTAGAACGAATTGGGGGCCTATCTCTCGGTTTTATATAAATTAAAAATCAACTACATAATTATAAACATCATGAAAAAACTACTTTTATCCACAATAACTCTATTACTTTTCTCTATTTCTATACTAATATTTGATATTAGCTGTAAGAAGGAATCTATAGCACAAACAGACACCACACCAAAAAGTCTGGGGCTTTTAATTTATACAAAAGAACTTGCTACAAATAATTCGGGTGCTGGTAATAATCAAATTTGGAAGTGTAATTACGATGGAACTCAACACACCAAAATAACGGATTTGCCAGTAGGTTTCCGTTTTGATATTAGTGAGGTGTCTGTATCACCAGATGGTACGAAAATATTTTTTCAAGCAAACGATGATAACTATACAAGTGGTTGGGGGCCATATTGGGCTTGTTCTGTTAATTTAGATGGAACGGGTTTTAAAAAGGTTGCGGGTAGCACTCAAGTGTTTTCATTTGACGCAATATAAATCGTTTAAATTCGTAATGTTTTGTAAATCAGTTGTTTAGTCTTTTATTGGGGTAATAATATGGCAAATACAACTCGAGGAATTCGGTTTTTTACAGAGGATATTAAATTACTGCTTAAAAACAAAGCGCAACTCCGCAATTGGTTTATAGCCACTGCAAAAAAAGAGGGCGCTCGTATTAAGGGCTTAAATTATGTTTTCTGTAGCGATGCCTATTTGCTGGAAATGAATCAATCTTACCTCAATCACGATACCTATACCGATATCATAACCTTTGATAACAGCGAAAGCGATGAAGTACTACAGGGGGATATTTTTATCAGCGTAGAACGAGTTCGTGAAAACGCCCAAACATTCGGCATAAACGAACAAGATGAATTACACCGAGTAATGATTCATGGGCTCTTACACCTATTGGGGTATGGCGATAAAAGCAAAGCCGAGAAGGACAAAATGACCGAAAAAGAAAACCACTACTTGGCTCTACGACCGTTTGTGGTTTAATGCATGGGTATTTCTATCACCAAAACCTTGGCGGCTTGCTGAATGGTAAAGCTTAGTTCATTGGTATCATACACACCCAAAGCATCCCGTCTTCCCAATTCCTGACCAGCAAGGTTAATTTCTCCTTCAATTACAAATACATAAGCTCCATTCTCTGTAAAATTAAAGGTATAGCTAGCTTCCGTATGCGCATCAAAGCTTCCTAGAGAAAAACAGGCATCTTGATTAATCCACATAGACCCGTCTTTTTCGAATGGTGAAACCACCAATTGAAACCTGTTTTGTGCTAAACTAACATCAAATGCTTTTTGATCATACCGCGGGCTAATGTTGCGCTCTTTCGGTAACACCCAAATTTGTAACAGATTCACCTCTTCGGTTTCTGAAGCATTAAACTCGGAGTGTTGCATACCACTACCTGCCGACATGATTTGCACCTCACCGGGTGTAATGGTACCCACAGAACCCAGGCTATCTTTATGCGCCAAAGAACCACGTAGGGGAATGGTCACAATTTCCATATTATCGTGTCCGTGCGTGCCAAAGCCCATAGCTGGTGCTACAATATCATCATTAAGCACCCTTAGCAAGCCAAACTGAACCTTATTTGGATCATAAAATTGGGCAAAACTAAATGAGTGAGCGGCCTGTAACCAACCGTGATTGGCAAAACCTCTTTGGTTTGCAGGATGGCAGATTGTTTTCATGTTTATTGATGTTTAAACACACAAATATCATAAAATGTGTCGACTGTTTGTATTTGGGTTTCTGTTTTGTGACATTAACGTTATTTTTGAGCAAACAATACAATCATCATGAGTGTTTCGGATAGTTTGGGTACAGTGGGGGTGAGCCTTCTTTTGGTGGCTTTCTTATTAATCCTATTTAAAAAAATACAGGTAGATAGTGTGAGCTACATCCTGCTAAACATGGTGGGTGCGGCTCTTTGTGGCGTATCTGCCTACCTCATTTCTTTTTACCCCTTTGTGGTGTTGGGGGGTGTTTGGGTATTGGTGAGTTTATATGCGCTTTTTAAAAATGTTCCACGTGGAACGAAATAGAAAACGTGCGAACGAATTTGATTATTTTTGTACTGTTCCACGTGAAACAAAAAGAATATGTTTAAAAAATACGATGTAATTGTGGTGGGTGCTGGGCATGCGGGCTGTGAAGCGGCGGCAGCCGCAGCAAATTTAGGCTCAACGGTGTTGTTGGTAACCATGAATATGGGAACCATTGCACAAATGAGCTGTAATCCGGCTATGGGAGGGGTTGCCAAAGGACAAATTGTGAGAGAGATTGATGCAATGGGCGGCTACTCTGGTATTATTAGCGACAAAACCAGCATTCAATTCCGAATGTTAAATAGATCTAAGGGGCCGGCTATGTGGAGCCCTAGAGCACAAATAGACCGCATGCGTTTCGCGGAAGAATGGCGCCTGCAACTAGAACAAATACCCAATGTAGATCTGTGGCAAGATACCGTGGTGGGATTAAAGTTAGATGGTGAGCGTGTTGCTGGGGTAATAACCTCTCTGGGGATAGAGATTGAAGCATCTTCGGTGGTTTTAACCAATGGTACGTTTTTAAATGGGGTAATTCATGTAGGAGAAAAGCGTTTTGGTGGTGGTAGAACCGGCGAAAAAGCGGCTACGGGCATTACCGAACAGTTAATAACGCTTGGTTTTGAAGCAGGTAGAATGAAGACGGGAACACCACCACGAGTAGATGGACGTACGCTGGATTATAGCAAAATGGAGGAACAATGGGGAGATGAAGAACGGGGTCGTTTCTCATATACAGACGTTCCTTTACAAACCGAGCAACGCTGTTGCTGGATTACCTATACCAACGAGGCGGTACACGAGACCCTAAAAGAGGGCTTTGAAAAATCGCCTATGTTTACCGGTCGTATTAAGGGTTTGGGTCCCCGTTATTGCCCATCTATAGAAGATAAAATTAACCGATTTGCGGAACGTGAGCGGCATCAAATATTTGTAGAGCCCGAAGGCTGGAACACGGTAGAAATTTACGTGAATGGCTTTTCTACGTCACTGCCAGAAGATGTGCAATATCGGGCTTTACAACAAATACCTGGCTTTGAAAAAGCCAAAATGTTTCGCCCGGGTTATGCTATAGAGTACGATTATTTTCCGCCAACGCAGCTTGGGCTTACACTAGAAACCAAGTTGGTAAAGAACCTGTTTTTTGCTGGTCAAATTAACGGAACTACCGGCTATGAAGAAGCCGCTTGCCAAGGTTTTATTGCTGGTATTAATGCCCATAATAGCGTTTACGACAAACAAGAGCTTATTATGAAGCGCTCAGAATCATATATAGGCGTTTTAATAGACGACCTCGTAACCAAGGGAACGGAGGAGCCCTATAGAATGTTTACTTCTAGAGCCGAACATCGCTTATTGTTAAGACAAGATAACGCCGATCTGCGCTTAAGCGGTATTGGTCATTCTCTCGGTTTAATATCTGATGAGCGCATGGATGGGGTACACGCCAAGGTGGCTGCAGCCGATAAATTAGTGGCTTATCTATCGCAAGTATCGGTACAGCCCGAAGAAATAAATGAAGCGCTCGATACCCTGGGAACATCACCCATTAATCAAAAAGTAAAATTGGTAAACTTGTTGGGGAGACCACAAATTGGAATTCTTGATTTGAGCGCTGCCAACCCGGGACTAAAGGAAGAACTAAAGGGCTACTCGAACGAGGTGGTTGAACAAGCAGAAATTCGGGTGAAGTACGAAAGTTATTTTGAAAAAGAATTGGAAATTGTAGAGAAAATGAAGCGAATGGAGGACCGAGAAATTAATCCAAATTTTGATTACCAAACTCTGGGTTCGCTTTCCAAAGAGGCTAGAGAAAAATTGTTTCGGGTAAAACCGAGAACGCTTGGGCAAGCTTCTAGAATTTCGGGGGTTTCTCCATCAGATATTTCAGTTTTAATGGTTCATTTAACAAAATAATAGTTAAGTATCTGTTTATCAATAATTTAAATGAAAAATTGGGTGACACAAAATAAAGCGATTTGCGGGACTTTTGAGAATTATTTGACTTCTTCTTCCAAAAAATATTTTTTTTTAACCAACGGCTCGATAGGGGCCTTTAAAAGAATGTGGTGGTTGGGGGCTGGCTTTGGCATTGGGTTGTGGACACTGGCTGGTTGTGCCAGCATGCAATCGCCGAGCGGTGGACCAAAAGACGCCGGGGCGCCGAAGGTGGTGAAAGAAAAACCCAAAAATTTAAGCACGAGTTTTTCGGCTTCTGAAATCGAACTGACGTTTAATGAATTTATAAAATTAAATAATGCCTTCTCGGAAATTACAGTAAGCCCTTCGCTAGAAAAACCACTCGATATCAAAGCAAGCAAAGAGATGTTAAGCATAAAGCTAGATCAGACGCTAGAACCCAACACCACCTACACCATAAATTTCGGCAAAGCCATTGGCGATGTAAACGAAAATAATTTGCTAAAAAACTATAGTTATGTTTTTTCGAGCGGAAGTGTGGTCGATTCGCTATCTATTAGCGGGACAGTAACTAGCGCCACAACAAATGAACCCCTAAAAGATGTGATGGTGTTTTTATTTACAAACAAACAAGACAGTTTGTTGGGTAAAAAGAAGCCAAGTACCTATACCATGACAGATGATGCGGGTAATTATAAGTTAAATAACCTACGGGCTGATGAATATTCGGTATATGCACTCAAGGAAACCGGCGCAGATAAAATTTACAATCAAGGGGTAGATGAGGTTGGCTTTAGTTCTACCAAAATTAAATTAGGAAAAAATACACCGGGTGTGGATCTTAGGGTGTTTAAAGAATTGCCAAAAGATTTTAAGGTTATAGAAAAGAAAGTAGAACTAGATGGAAGGCTTTTGTTGGTTTATAATAAGCCTGTGAAAGAATTGAGTGTAAAAGAGTTAGAAGGAACCGACTATCTAAAAAACAGCATCAAAAAATATAGTAAACTAGGTGATTCTGTTCTGATTTGGTCGCCAGAGCTGACGTATGATTCTTTAAAATTAGGAATATACTCTGACGGGGGGCTTATTAATACGGTTAATATTAACCGAAACAAAAGAGAGGCATACAATAGAACACCGGTTATAAAAGACAATACCCTGGGGAACAGATTGAAACCCGGGTTGGGTTACTCCTTGCTTTTTTCCATGCCAGCAGAACTGATAGATAGCACCAAAATAAGCTTGTATTCGGATTCGGTAAAACTAAGTGGCTGGAAGGTTGGAAAACAGGTTGGGTTGGTCCAGTCGCTGTCGATACTATATCCGTTTAAGGCGGGAAGAAATTATACAATAAAGGTTTCTGAAGGAGCTATAAAGGCGATTTCTGGCTTAAAAAATGCCTCTTTTTCTAAAACTTTTATGCAAGATGGTTTAGATAGTTATGGGAATTTAGGGTTGTTGGTGAGTTTAAGTGATACAAGTAAAAGGTATGTAGTACAATTGTTAAATGAACAAAAGGTGGTTGTTAAAGAAAATATTCTTACACGGGCTAGTGCTTTAAGCTATAAAACCTATCCTGTTGGAAAATATAGTGTTCGGGTGGTATTGGATGAAAATAAAAATGGAAAGTGGGATAGTGGAGATTTAGCAACAAACACCCAGCCTGAAAAAGTGTGGTTTTTTGAAAAAACTATTGGCCTACGAGCAAACTGGGATTTAGAGGAAAAGATTATAATTCCTATGGATTTTTAAACCAATCGCTATAAACTACATACTTGTCTGGTAGTTGATCTAATAAGGCACGCTGAGTTTCGCTAATGGGTTTTATTTTTTTTGCGGGTGCGCCGGCATAAATATATCCCGATTCACAAAGCGTATTTTCTAAAACAATAGAGCCCGCTGCAATAATACAATACTCTTCCACCACGGTGTGATCCATTATAATTGCACCCATACCAACTAGTACCCTATCTCTTATGGTGCAGCCGTGAATAATAGCGTTGTGCCCCAACGATACATAATTTCCAATAGTGGTGGCTGCTTGTTCGTGTGTACAATGAACCGTAACCCCATCCTGAATATTGGTATAATTACCAATTCTAATTTTATTCACATCGCCACGTATAATGGCATTAAACCAAACGGAACAATGCGTACCTAACACTACATCGCCAACAATAGTTGCGTTTTCAGCAATAAAACAATCGGAACCAAAAGTTGGAAAAATTCCTTTTATAGGTAAAATTAGAGGCATAAAACGGATTATTAATAGAACAAGGTAAGTAGATTCTTTCTTTTAACCTAGTTTAAGCTGTGGATTACTGTTAACAAGTGGTATAAAAAATGTAGATAAATAAGTAGAACTAACTAAGTGGCTAAAGTTTACTTCATTTTTATAAATTTCTACTCTTTTTATACAGCAATTTGTACTAGTTGTTCACTTTTAAATCATCCTTAATTTATTAACAAAATAGTGTGTATTGATAATTATACTTTTTATAACTGTTTATTTACAAGTGTTTTATTCTATAAATTGGATAGTTATTTGTGTATAAAAATAGTATAACTACAAAATGAAATAAATAGCAGCCATATTATACACCATACCAACACCTTAATAAACCATAGTTTATTTTATAAATAATAAATAGTAATTATTTAGTGTGTGTATAAAAGGATAATTTTGAAGAATATTAAAAAAAGAAATTATGTTTGAAAATACCGAGCGTACAGAGTTAGCACAATTAGGAGAGTTTGGATTAATAGCCCATTTAACAGATAAAATAGAAATCACTCAAGAAAGCACCATTAAAGGAGTAGGAGATGATGCAGCCATATTATCAGCTGGTAAGAAACAAATAGTGGTTTCAACCGATTTATTATTAGAAGGTATCCATTTCGATTTAGCGTATACTCCTTTCAAACACTTGGGTTATAAAGCCGTACAAGTAAACATCAGTGATATTTATGCCATGAATGGTATAGCTGCTCAGGTTACAGTATCTATAGGTTTATCGAGTAAATTTCCCTTAGAAGCTGTAGAAGAAATTTACGATGGTATTTATCTAGCCTGTAAAAAATATAATATTGATGTGGTGGGTGGTGATACCTCGGCTTCTAAACAAGGTCTAATAATAAGTGTAACTAGTATTGGTTATATAGATGCAGATCAGGTGGTTTACCGATCAGGTGCAAAAGAAGGTGATTTATTGTGTGTTTCTGGTGATTTAGGTGGAGCTTATATTGGTTTACAATTATTAGAACGTGAAAAACAAATCTTTTTAGAAAACCCCAATATTCAACCCGATTTAGAGGGTAAAGACTATGTAATTGAACGCCAATTAAAACCAGAGGCCCGTAAAGATATTATAGATTATTTACGTGAAAATAAGATTAAACCAACAGCTATGATTGATATTTCTGATGGCCTAGCCTCTGAAATAAAACACATTTGTAAGCAATCTAATGTGGGTTGCCACGTGTACGAAGAAAAAATCCCAATAGATCAAATGACTTACGATACCGCTCGTGAATTTGGATTAGACCCAACCACCTGTGCTTTAAACGGAGGAGAAGATTACGAGTTGTTATTCACCATTAACCAAGGTGATTACGATAAGGTAAAAAACAGCCCAGATATTACTATTATTGGCCACATGACCGATGCCGCCTCAGGTTGTCAATTGGTATCTAAATCAAATAATATGCACGAATTAAAAGCGCAGGGTTGGAAGGCTTTTTAAACAGACTCTTCCTCGTCATCGATGTATTTTTGATCAAGCTGTTTACTGGCTTTAGCACCCAGTTTTTTAATTTTATCGGCAGTTACAGTGAGATTACCTGCACCGGTTGATAGTTTATTAATGGCTTTGTCGTAGGCCTTTTCGGTTTGTTTTAAACTCTTACCAATATCTTCTAAATCCTCTACAAAATTGTAAAACTTGTCATACATAGCACCACTTAAACGAGCAATTTCTAATACGTTTTTATTCTGACGTTCTTGTTTCCAAATACTAGCCACAGTACCCAGGGTTGCCAGCAAAGTAGAAGGGCTCACAATAACCACCCGGCGATCCCAGGCATAATTAAATAAATCCTCATCCAGCTGCACCGCTACACTAAACGATGACTCAATAGGCACAAATAATAACACAAAGTCAGGAGAATTGATCTGATATAAATCCTGGTAATTTTTACCACACAAATCATTAATGTGGTTTTGTATCGATTTTACATGCTCTTTGGCATATACTTCCCGCTCAGCATCGCTATCGCAATTTACTAAACGCTCATAAGCCACCAACGATACTTTCGAATCCACAACAAGGTGTTTTCCATCAGGCATATCAATCACCACATCGGGCTGTAAACGATTTCCATCAGGGCCAACCATACTTGCCTGTATTCGGTATTCACGGTCTTTAACCAAGCCCGAGCGCTCCAACACCTTCTCTAAAATCATCTCCCCCCAATTCCCCTGTTTTTTCTGGTCACCCTTGAGCGCCTTGGTCAGGTTTTGGGTTTCTTCACTCATTAAGCGGTTGTTTTCAACTAGCTTGTTAATCTCTCCCTTCAACACATTTCGCTCATCCGATTCTGCTTTATATACTTTATCCACCTTCTCTTCAAAATTTTTTAATTTTTCTTTAAAGGGATTTAAAATCACATCCAACTGGGTGCGGTTATGCTCTGTAAAAGTTTTCGATTTCTCGTCTAATAGCTTATTGGCGATATTTTCAAACTCCAATTTAAACTGTTGTTGTAGGGTTAAAATATAGGCCTCCTGCTCACTTAGTCGATCTCTTTGCGACTTAAAAGCCTCTTCAGCTTTTACAATCCGTTCGTTTTTAGCTACTAAATCCGCTTCAACATCAAGTAATTTAACCTCCAAGCGCAGGCGTTCTGCCGCACTATTTTCAGCCCGCTCGGTGGTTCTGGCCACCTCGGCCAACAAACCCCCGTTTTCTTGTTTTAATCGAGAAAACTCTTCTGCAGAAATACCATCTGCAGATAGAGGTCGTTTAACAAATATTATCATAGCCACTACCAAAACTAGCGCCGCTATACCCAAAATGAATACATCCATATAAATTAATAAGGTTTAAAAATACAAAAATAAACAGCCATTTTGACAAGCCGAGTCCAGCCAACAAAATAAGCCCAAAATCAATCCATACACTATATTTACACACAATAAATTACAAAAACAGATATTTTGTATTTAAGTGGTATGCTTTTTGATAAATGGTAATTATATTTATAAAAAAAACAAAACATGGGATTTTTCTTATTAATAGCCGTCGGACTCATAAGCTTTGCAGTTCAATGGCGCTTCAAAAGCAAATTTAAAACCTATTCAGAAATCGGCTTACTTTCTGGTTTAAGCGGTAAAGAAATTGCCGAAAAAATGTTGGCCGATCACGGTATAGCTGATGTAGAAATTATTTCGGTTGAAGGTCAACTAACCGACCACTACAACCCACAAAACAAAACAGTAAACCTAAGCCCCGAGGTATATCACGGTAAAAGTGTGGCCTCCGCTGCTGTTGCTGCCCACGAATGTGGACATGCGGTTCAGCACGCTAAAGCCTATTCTTGGCTGCAATTCCGCTCTTCTATGGTGCCCGTGGTAAGCCTGGCTTCAAATTTAATTCAATGGACTTTGTTTATTGGAGTAATGATCATGGTGTTTTCCGGAAACCCCTATGTACTGGCCATTGGCGTAGCCGCCCTAGCTCTGGTTACACTGTTTAGCTTTATTACCTTGCCGGTAGAGTTTGATGCTAGCAGAAGAGCCCTAGCCTGGTTAGACACCTCTGGTGCTTCGACTACCAATGCTTCAGAACACGAACAAGCAAAGGACGCCCTTTGGTGGGCTGCTATGACCTATGTAATAGCCGCTCTTGGTTCATTAGCAACACTGGTTTATTACGCCAGTATGTTATTGGGTAACAGAAGAGATTAAGGTTAAAACGAACAACAAAGCCCCATTTAGAAACATTTGGGGCTTTTTAGTTTAATTTATAATTGGCTACCAGTGTAAAGTGCGGTATGTTTGCTCTAAATAAAGCAGCCTTATCTACTTGTTTAAAAGTATAATACCCCTGCATAGATCCCATTTCGGTGGCCAACTCACAACCCGAAACATATTGGTGTGATTCTCCCGGTAAAATAACCGGCTGTTCTCCTACCACCCCCTCACCCTCAACCACCCTACTTAACCTACTGGCATCTACAATATCCCAGTGTCTACTTAGCAACTGAATAGCTGTTTGAGTTTCGTTTTCAATGGTAATTTGATATGCAAATAAAAAACGCCCGTTGGCTGGGTCAGAAAAATCGGCTTGATAATTTGTTACCACAGAAACAGTAACTCCTAATGTATTTGCTTTAACCATATTATACTGCTACAAAATCTTCAAATTTCTCCTCAATTTCACTTAAAACGGAAGAAATATCGTCTACATTTTCTAAGGATACCAGCCGCATGCGGTATTCTTTAAAATCGGGTATACCCTTAAAATAATTGGCATAATGTCTTCTCATTTCAAAAATCCCGGTTTTCTCCCCCTTCCACTCGATAGATTTTTCTAGGTGGGTGCGGCAAACGGCAATCCGTTCAGCCAGGGTTGGCCCCGCCAGCTTTTCGCCAGTAGCAAAAAAGTGCTTTATTTCTCTAAAAATCCAAGGATAGCCAATAGCCGCCCGCCCAACCATAATACCATCTACTTCGTATTCTAACCGCCAATTTGCAGCCTTTTCTACGCTATCTACATCGCCATTTCCAAAAATGGGTATCTGAATTCTAGGGTTGCGCTTAATTTCCCGAATAAGATTCCAATCCGCTTGACCCTTATACATTTGCGCACGGGTTCTCCCATGGATGGTAAGCGCCTTGATGCCCACATCTTGCAGGCGTTCGGCTACCTCGTATACATTTTTGGTAGTATCATCCCAACCTAAACGGGTTTTTACCGTTACGGGAAGGTGAGTGCTTTCCACAACTGCCTTGGTCATAGCTACCATTTTATCAATATCTTGCAATAGGCTGGCCCCGGCTCCCCTGCAGGCTACATTTTTAACGGGGCAGCCATAATTAATATCTATTAAATCAGGTTGTGCTTGGCTGGCAATTTCGCTAGCTTCCCGCATACTTTCTATTAGGCTACCAAAAATTTGAATACCAATAGGGCGCTCATATTCGAATATATCAAGTTTTTTTCTACTTTTTGCTGCCGCACGAATAAGCCCCTCCGACGAAATAAATTCGGTATACATTAAATCCGCACCATTTTGTTTGCACACCAATCTAAATGGGGGATCGCTTACATCCTCCATGGGGGCAAGCAATAGCGGAAAATCACCTAAATCTATTGTTCCAATCTTTACAGACATACCACAAAAACCCTCAATTTTTTGTTACTTTATGCTTCAAAAGTACAAAATATAGGCACATCATGTCCACTTGTATCAAAAATCCCGGCTTGGCACTTCTAAAACTATTGGTTTTGGTTGTATTGGGGATGTTTTTATTTTCGCTATTGGGTATTCTTGTAGGATCGCTTTGCTATAGGCAACCGGTGTTGGCCATTTCATCTATGAATGAAAACATAGGCTTTTTACGCATTGTTCAACTTTTTTCTAGTATTGGTTCTTTTGCGCTTCCGGCTTGGTGGTTTGCTAAACAAGAGGGCCACCCACCCCCAGCTTTTTTCAAATTTAACATCCCGATTTATCCGCGGCTTTTATTGTTAACAGGTTTACTCTTTTATTTTTCCACCACCTTTTTTCAGTGGACAATAGATCTTAACAACGCTATGCACTTGCCCGCTTTTTTAGATGATGTAGAAAAGTGGATGCGCCAGCAAGAAGATCAACTAACTACTCTTACACAAAAGTTTTTATACATGCCATCGTCTGTAGATGTGGCCATAAATTTGCTTATGATTGCGCTTATTCCGGCTATTGGAGAAGAGCTCCTTTTTAGGGGATGCCTGCAACCTGTTTTTAGCCGATTGGCCAAAAACGCCCATGTGGGTATCTGGTTGACAGCCATTTTGTTTAGTGCTATTCACTTGCAGTTTTACGGTTTTATTCCCAGAATGTTATTGGGTGCGCTTTTTGGCTATTTATATTACTATGGAAACAGTTTGTGGTACCCCATTTTAGGCCATTTTTTAAATAACGGATCAGCAGTGGTAGCTGTATTTATTTATCAACAAAAGGGGTTTTCGGTTGCCGAAGCTATGAAACAAGACAAGCCGTTAGATAACCAATTTTATGTACTCGGCGTGCTACTTTCGGCGGTTATTACCCTTTTTCTATTGTATAAATTTTACCAATACACCCAGCAAAAAACAGTATACCCTCAACCCCTCAACCATGACCCCAATTTGGACTAAAGTATATACTACCAGCGACCCCATTACAGCTGAACTAAGCAAACAATTATTAGAAGAGAACGGCATAGAGGCGGTGCTCTTAAACAAACAAGATTCTTCTTATCATTTTGGAGATGTGCAGGTTTTGGTACCCGAAAAAGATAGCCAAGCCGCACAAAAACTCCTATCCGATAACCTATTTTAATATATGAAAACCAGAGTCATTACCGCATTTTTCTTTGCAAGCTGCATGTTGGGTTCCCTCTTTTTTGGTCCTTTTGTTTTTGCAGCTTTTGGCCTCTTATTATTGGTGGTGGGTATTCTAGAATTTTATCGCCTGGTAAAAAGCACCGAATTGTCTCCCAACATTCCCGCTGGATTAATGCTTTCTTCGGCGGTATATGGTCTGGCATTTTCGCTTTTAGTATACAACAAGAGTCTACAAAATGTGCTTTTATTGGTGCCCATAGTATTGGTGGTATTTGTTGCCGAGTTATACCGAAAAAGTAGTACACCCTTTCAAAATATTGCCATAACCCTATTGGCTGTGTGTTATGTAGCTATTCCTTTTTCCTTTTTCCTTGCCCTGGGTTTTATGGGCGCTAGTTTTTCTTTTATTTTACCCCTTTCTCTTCTTTTGCTCATATGGGCAAACGATTCTGGTGCCTATGTGTTTGGTATTACGTTGGGTAAAAACAGACTTTTTGAGCGTCACTCACCCAAAAAATCGTGGGAAGGATTTGTGGGCGGTATAGTGATTGCAAGCCTTGTGGCATGGATTTTGAGCAGCTATGTGCATACTATAGCGCTCATACACTGGTTGGCGTTGGCTATATTGGTTGGTGTTGCTGGCACTTTTGGAGATTTAGTAGAATCTATGTTTAAGCGTAGTTTAAATATTAAAGATTCGGGTTCTTTTCTGCCCGGCCATGGCGGACTTTTAGATCGCTTTGATAGTCTCATTTTTGCCGCCCCCCTGGTGTATATTTACCTCACTTATTTTGCTTGCTAAAACCACATGCAAGACGCAAACGAATTTACAGAACCTGAAATTATTCCCGATAAATCTGTTTGGCGTTTTGCCCTTTCCATGGGGGTATTGGTACTCTTTTTAGCACTTCTCACTATTTTTTCAGAAGACATCCGCCATGCACTTAATCCCTCACCCACAAAAGCAGCTCCGGTAAATCAGGTACCCCAACCCCTAGAAAAAACCAAAAACCTAAACGATGAGGAGGTGAAAGCCGCCTTAATTAAATTTATTGAGGCTTTTTATGTAGATCAGAAAAAAGGATATTTCGATCCACCTAGTTACTTCAACACTATTACCGACACCTTTTATAATTATCACCACTTAACATACCAGCAACTCAAAATTATTAATCAGGAGCGCCGGGTGGCATACCAAAAACAAACCCTTAACTGGTTGGTGCACACCCTAAGTGTAACCCGCATTAAAGACACACTGGTGGCCACCTATTGGACCAAGCAGAGCTATATTAGGGCTAGTGAAATGGTACAAGTTAATGCCGATATCTTACTAGAGCTTAAACTTACCAAGGATGGAAAAATATGTTCTCTTAAAGAACTAGAGGTATTAAATTTAAGCAGCACTCCACTGGCGGGAACCGCCCCAGTAACTCTAAAAACGCTCAGCCCAGAATTAGTGTCTAAACCAAAAGTTGACCCACCCAAACCCATTCAGGAGGAAAGCATAAATGCTCCGGGCGCCTTAGATATTCCACCACAATTTAGGGGCGGTCAAAAAAAATTAGTACGCTTTCTAAATAAAAACCTACACTATCCAGCCGGTGCTGAAGAACAAGGTGTGGAGGGTAAGGTTTTCGTATACTTTATAGTTGAGACCAATGGAGAACTCAGCAATTTTAAGGTTTTACGAGGAATTGGTGCCGGTTGCGATGAAGAAGCACTTCGGGTATTGCGCCTATCGCCAAACTGGCAAGCAGGAAGTTTAAATGGAGTAGAGGTTCGAAGTTCTTACGTACTTCCCATTACCTTTATGTTGGGTAATTAGCCCGCTAATTCATTAAGTAAGAAAATAGCCCGATTAAGGCCATGCACATCTTCAAAGGCAATTCTAAGAACACCCTTCACCTCTTTTAGGTTACAAGATCTTGGTCTGGCTTGTACAAATGCCAACACTTTTCCAAATGCCTCCGATTCAAAGTAAGGCGATTGTTGGTTACTTATAAAATAACCACGCAATACATTTTTCTTTAGCGATATTTTCTCAAAGCCAATATGCTTACCCAACCATTGTAAGCGCAGGGTGTTGGCTAGTTCTTTTACCGCATCTGGTAGTGGTCCAAATCGGTCGATAAGGCCTTGTTCAAAAGCCAATAAATCAGTTTCTGTTTGTAGGGTAGAAAGCGCACTGTATAAATTATAACGCTCAGCAATGCTAGTTACATACTCATCGGGAATCAACACTTCTAAATCGGTATCTACTTGTGTAAATGAAATTAAATCACGCTCTTTTTCTTCTTCAAAAAGGCCCTTAAATTCTTCTTCTTTTAATTCTTGAATGGCCTCGTCTAAAATTTTATGGTACATTTCAAAGCCAATTTCGGCAATAAAGCCACTTTGTTCGGCACCCAAAAGGTTACCACTTCCACGAATATCTAAATCACGCATGGCTACATTAAACCCACTACCCAATTCCGAAAACTCTTCAATAGCACTTAAACGTTTGCGGGCTTCGCCGGTGAGGGTAGAAAGCGGCGGACTTAGTAAATAACAAAAAGCCTTCGTATTAGATCGGCCTACCCGTCCACGCATTTGGTGTAAATCGCTTAAGCCAAACATGTGGGCATGGTTAATAATAATGGTGTTGGCGTTCGGTATATCCAACCCGGCCTCAATAATAGTGGTGGCTACCAATACATCAGTTTCGGCGTTTACAAACTTGAGCATCACGTCTTCTAGTGCATCTCCCTCCAGTTGCCCATGGGCAATACCAATTCTAGCCGCTGGTACTAGTTTTTGAATAAGCCCTCCGAGCTGGGCCAAATCTTGCACCCGATTATGAATAAAAAACACTTGCCCGCCACGAGACAACTCAAATTCTAACGCTTCTTGAATAAGTTTTTCGTTAAACACATGCAATTCGGTTTGCACCGCTTGTCGGTTTGGTGGTGGTGTGTTAATAATACTTAAATCCCGAGCACCCATTAAAGAAAAATGTAGCGTTCTTGGAATAGGAGTTGCGGTAAGCGTGAGCGTATCTACGTTTATTCTAAACTGTTTTAATTTTTCTTTTACCCCAACGCCAAACTTTTGTTCCTCATCAATAATTAGTAGGCCCAAATCTTTAAACTGCACATCTTTACTCACCAAACGGTGGGTGCCAATAATAATATCTACCCTGCCATCGGCCAGTTTTTGCAAGGTTTCTTTTATTTGTGCCGATGTTTTAAAGCGATTGATATAATCTACTGTGCAGGGAAACTCCCCCAATCGGGCTACAAAGGTTTTAAAATGCTGAAGCGCCAAAATGGTTGTGGGCACCAACACGGCTACTTGTTTCCCATCAGTTACGGCTTTAAATGCCGCCCGAATGGCAATCTCCGTTTTTCCAAAGCCCACATCGCCACAAATTAAGCGATCCATTGGGTGAGGCGCCTCCATGTCTTTTTTAACATCAGCGGTGGCTTTTTCTTGGTCGGGGGTATCTTCGTAAATAAACGAAGCCTCTAATTCGGTTTGTAAATAGGTATCAGGTCTAAAGGAGTTGCCTTCTTTTGTTTTGCGCTGAGCGTATAATTTAATGAGGTCTCGAGCAATGTCTTTTACTTTTTTCTTGGTCGATTTTTTTAGTTTATCCCAAGTATCGGTACCCAACTTATTCAGTTTGGGTATGGCGCCCTCTTTGCCCGAAAATTTAGCAATGCGGTTTAAGGAGTTGATATTTACATACAACAAATCATTGTCGGCATATACCAAGCGAATCATTTCTTGAGTTTTTCCGTTTACCTCCACTTTTTCTAATCCGGCATATTTACCCACCCCGTGGTCTATATGGGTAATAAAATCGCCGGGTTTTAAATCTCTTAATTCTTTAAGGGTGAGCGCTTGAGAGCGCACATACCCCTTTTTTAGTTTGTATTTATAGTAGCGATCGAATATTTGATGATCGGTATAACAGGCTAACTTTTGGTCCCTATCTACAAAACCCTCTCGTAACGAAAGGTGAATGGGTGTGAATTTCACTGTTTTATCCAAATCTTCAAAAATGCTGTACAAGCGCTCCGATTGTTTGGCCGAATCGGTAAAAATGTAATTTTCTATGCGCTCTGCTTCGTTCTTTTTTAGGTTATGAATTAGCAGTCTAAAATCTTTATTAAAAGATGGCTGTGGACTTAAATTGAACGAAAAAACGTGATCAGCTTGGTAAAAAAACTGCTTACCAAACTCCAGTACTGCAAAATCTTGTAACTGGCTGGCCAGCATTTTTTCATCGAGCAATTGTTGGTTAGGGTTTAGCCATTCCGGGTTTTGCTTTTTATCCGCCTCGGGTATGGCTTCCCATAACTCCTTGCTTTTTTTGTAGCCATTTTTAACCACATCAAGCGTCATTTGCGCATCTTTTATCCAAACCGCACAATCGCCACCTAAATATTCTAAAAGCGAAATTTTATCATCACTTAAAAACCTGGCCCGCACATTGGGGACAATGGTTATGTATTTGAGTTTGCTTACAGATAACTGGTCTTCAATCTCAAAATCGCGGATGCTTTCAATGCTATCGCCAAAAAATTCTATGCGATAGGGTCTGAAATGTGAAAAGGAAAAAATATCGACAATGCCGCCACGTACCGCAAATTGCCCAGGAGCATACACAAAATCTACCCGATCAAATTCATAATCGGTTAAAAAATCCGCTATAAAGGCTATATCAACTTTGGCACCTTCGGTAATTTCGAGTGTATTTTTTTCTAAAGACTTGCGATTGATGACCTTTTCGCAAAGCGCCTCGGGATAACTTACTACCAATTTTGGAGCAGATTGAGCTTTTTTTAGTTCGTTTAACACTTCAGCCCGTTGCAACACCATGCTATTATCGGGCTGTGTAAAATCGAAGGCTTTGCGACACGATGCTGGGAAAAATAAGGCTTCATTCCCCAATATATTTTCTAAATCGTTTAAGAAATAAGCGGCTTCTTCTCTATCAGGAAGTATAAATAGCATAGTTTTTTGCTGCAATAGAAACAAAGCTACCGCCAGCACCGCATCACTCGATCCGATGAGACCCTTAAGCTGTACCCTTGGGTTTTTGTCCGAATGTAGCGCTGTGGCCAACTCGTTTACCCGGGGGTCGGCTTGGTACCGTAGTAGTAGTTCCCTAATTGTCACCAATCCTGTTTTCATTGCAAATATAGCACCTGCGGCCTAAAATAATAGGGAACGTGTTTGTATATTTAATTTGTGAAAAAATATCTACCACCCCCTGAGTTGTTTTTTTGGATTATAGCCCTGATTCTATTGGCCATTAGCACACCCGGGGCAAATCACTTCACACTTTGTCCATTGGCAAATATCGGGATTACGTGGTGCCCGGGTTGTGGACTAGGACGTGCCATAACCTATGCTTTTCATGGAGACATTAAACAAGCTCAAGCCCTACATTGGTTTGTATTTCCAGCCTTAGCCATTTTGCTTTTTAGAATAGCCCAGCTTTCCAAGCAATTTATTTTATCTTTAAAAAACTAAATCCTCTAGTATGAATCAACAATTTTTTATGCAACTGAAGGGCATCACCCCCGCAGAATATCAGTTTTTAGAGCAATTAACCAAAAGCATGTCCGAGGGACAGTTGAAAACCTTTACCATGTTTTATACAGGAAAAAGAAAAGATCCCCAAGATATTTTATTGTTTACCCTTTTGGGCCTGGTGGTGGTTGCCGGTGTGCAGCGTTTTGTAGTTGGACAAATAGGTATGGGTCTTTTGTATCTTTTCACTGGCGGCCTTTGTCTCATTGGCACTATCGTTGATTTGGTGAACCATAAATCAATCGCACAAGAATATAATCAAAAAGTAGCTATGGAAGCTGCCCAAATGAGTAGAATGGGTGCCTAGTACGAAATGAAATTAAAAGAACTCTGTACGTATCTAGAGTCGGTTGCTCCCTTGGCCTACCAAGAGAGCTACGATAACTCCGGCTTGTTGGTGGGAAACCCAGACACGATTATTTTTGGCGCAGTAATTTCTCTAGATTGCACCGAAGACGTGATAGACGAAGCCATTAAAAAAGGCTGTAATCTGGTAATTTCACACCATCCACTTGTGTTTAAGGGCTTAAAGCGCTTTACTGGTTCCGGTTATGTAGACCGCACCTTAATTAAAGCAATAAAGAATGACGTGGCAATTTATGCCATTCATACCAATTTAGATAATGTAGCCGACGGGGTAAACAAAGCCCTTGCAGAAAAAATAGGCCTACACAATCTGCGAATTTTGTCACCTAAGAGCGGAATTTTAAAAAAGCTGGTTACGTTTTGCCCCACTGCGCACGCCGAAACTCTTAGAGCCGTCTTGTTTGCTGCCGGTGCCGGCGAAATTGGGCATTATGCTCAGTGCAGTTTTAATGTGGCAGGCGAAGGAACTTTTACAGCTCAAGAAGGCGCAAATCCATTTGTGGGCCATATTGGTATCCCGCAAACCGAAGCGGAGGTGCGCATAGAGGTAATATATCCTGAGCATATTGAAAAAGCATTGCTTTTAGCCCTAAAAGCTACACATCCCTATGAGGAGGCAGCCTATTTTCTACAAACAATTAGTAATGCCCACCAAGAAATTGGATCGGGCATGATTGGAGAATTGCCCGAAGCGCAAGAAGAGCTTAGCGTATTAAAACACATACAAGCACAATTGGGTGTACCCGTAATTAGACATACCCAGTTATTGGGTAAAAAAATCAAAAAAGTGGCAATTTGTGGCGGATCGGGTAGTTTCTTGCTACCCAACGCCCTAGCCGCTGGTGCCGATTTGTTTGTAACGGCCGATTATAAATACCACGAATTTTTTGATGCCGATAAGCAACTAATTATTGCCGATGTGGGACACTTTGAAAGTGAACAGTTTACGCAAATGCTTTTGTTTGAAACTATTACTAAAATTTTTCCTAACTTTGCACTCCATTTAACAGAACAAGTTACAAACCCCATCAAGTATTTAATTTAATGGAAAAAACAGTAGAACAAAAATTGCAAGCCCTATACGAGTTGCAAACCATTCATACCCAAATTGATAAAATCCGCCAAATTCGTGGCGAATTGCCTGTTGAAGTAGCCGATTTAGAAGATGATGTAGCCGGTTTAGAAACCCGTATCCAAAAAATAAAAACCGATTTGGATGATTTGGAAGATGCGATTGTAACCCGCAAAAACACCATTAAAGAAGCCGGTGTTGCAATTAAAAAGTATGAGGCTCAATTAAACGAAGTAAAAAATAACCGCGAATACGAAGCCATATCAAAAGAAGTAGAAATACAAGGCTTAGATATTCAGGTATCTGAAAAGAAAATTAAAGAGTTTGGTTTTGATATTGTTACCAAAACCGAAGTGTATGAGAAAGCACTATCAGATTTAGATGGTCGCAAAAAAGACCTAGAAACTAAAAAAGTAGAGCTAGATGTTATTACTTCTGAAACTCAAAAAGAGGAAGAAGATTTAAGTAACAAAGCAGCCAAAGCAGAAACCCTAATTGATGAACGCTTATTATTTGCGTATCACCGTTTACGCGGAAACGCCAAAAATGGTTTAGCGGTAGTTACCATTCAACGTGATTCTTGTTCGGGTTGTTTCAATCAAATACCACCACAACGCCAGTCGGATATTCGTCAACGTAAAAAAATTATTGTTTGCGAACATTGCGGTAGAATTTTGGTAGGTGAGGAATTATCTGATCAATTGGTATAATTGTTTCTTAGTGATCATAAAAAAAGCGACGTTTGATTTAACGTCGCTTTTTTTGTTTATGTTTTTTAAAAGGTGTACACCACCGCATTAATATTCATACCAGCACCAACAGAAGTAAACACCACCGTGTCGCCCTCGTTTAGTTCGTGGGTATCCATATTGTTTTTGAGTATTAAATCGAGCATGGTAGGTATGGTGGCTACCGAGCTATTGCCCAGTGTGGCAATAGTCATCGGAATAGTTCCTTCTGGCATATCGCTTCGGTCATATAATTTAAACAACCGCTTCGCAATGGCTTCATCCATTTTGCCATTGGCTTGATGTACTAATACTTTTTTAATGTCCGAAATATCTAAGCCCGCTTTATCAATAGCCTCTTTAATAACCAGAGGTACGTTGGTAAGTGCGTATTCGTAAATCTTTCGTCCATCCATTTTTATATACAATTCATTGTCTTTAACATCGGGGTTGCAAGATGGCCCACAATACAGGTAATACGCTTCTTTAACTGTATGTGATTGTGTTTTGTGTGCAATAATGCCCGCGGTAGAATGGCTACGAGCTTCTAAAATAGTAGCTCCGGCACCATCGGCAAAAATCATACTATCTCGGTCGAAGGGATCGTTTACCCGAGAGAGCGTTTCGGTACCAACTACCAAAATCCGTTTGGCATCGCCCGATTTCAAATAATAATCTGCCTGAATAATTCCTTGTACCCAGCCCGGGCAACCAAAAGGTAAATCGTAGGCTACGCAGTCTGGATTTTCGATACCCAAATGGTGTTTTATTTTGGCTGCGATGCTAGGCATAAGTTGCACGTGTGTATCGCCCGCTTTTATATCACCAAAGTTATGTGCTGCAATAATGTAGTCTAAGGTTTCTGGATCTATCCCAGCGCTTTTAATCGCTTCCAAAGCTGCTAAGTAGCCTAAATCAGAAGCCATCTGATCGTCGTTGGCATAGCGACGCTCTTCTATTTCGGTTATATCTTTAAATTTCGAAATAATTTCGGCATTGTCTCTTTCAATGGCTTCGCCGGTTTTTTCAAAAAAGCGATTTTTTAAAAAGGCATCGTTTTTTACTACTCGGCTCGGCAGATGACTGCCTGTGCCAATAATTACAGATTTTATAGTACTCATTGGTTTTTTTGTTAAAATTAGCAGCCTTGTATAAAGGCTTCTGCTAAACAAACCTACTATTCTCTATACGTTAAAACAAACTAGTTTATGAGAAAGTGGTTTTTATGGGAGCGTTATCTGCGCCCAAATACAGTTTAAAATATGCTCTTAAACCTATTTCTGACTGTCGTCTATTAAAAAAACAAATAACTCTTTTGGGCCGTGTGCCCCTAACACTAAGGTCTTCTCAATATCGGCCGTTCTACTAGGCCCCGTAATGGTAGTTACCATGCTAGGGAGGCTATTGCCACAAAGATCTTTTAGGCGCTTAAATCCATCTTTTAAATCGAGCACCAATTGAGAAGTATACGCTAGCACGATGTGCGTATCAGGATATATACTCAACCTACGTCCGGCTGCCGACCGGTTGCTCACCAAGATGCTTCCATTGCGGGAAATAAGTGCTTCGCAAAGCGTTAGGCCTACTTCTGCATTTAAAAAACCGGTATCGCTGCTATAAAACGGGTATTCGTAGGTGTTTAGAATGTCTTGTAGTGCTGGTTCCCAACAATACATTTTTCGCCATTTCTTTTCTTCAGCCAATTCTAAAAGTGTTTCTATAAACTGAATTTCGTTTTCGCAGTACAGAAAAGAACCAGCAACAGCCGTAAATTGTTCGGCAAACAATACCTCTAAAAAATCGTCGGCTTTGGCATATAACGAGGCCTCTTCCAAATTTGGATAGGGGTTGTCTCGTTTATCCAGCAGGGCCTTGCGGATTTTTTTGAGCATTTTCTCTTTGGCCGTAGAGTCTTTCATGTAAACAGATTGCTAGCAGCTCTTAATCTTGTGATGAACGATTTTCTGGTAAATCGGCATTATGGTCTATCATACCTTCGTCTTCCGCAACTTTTTTCTTCCGCGATTTTTTGGCAGGAGTTTTATCGGCTCCGTTTACAAACTCATCGTAGGTAGTGCGTGTTTCGAAGGGGCGTTTGCCCAGAATTTCTTCCAAATCCGATTGAAACAAAATTTCTTTTTCTAATAGCTTTTGAGCCAATTTTTCTAATCCATCTCGTTTTTCGGTGAGTAAATCTTTCGTCTTTTTATACACCTCCGCAATTAAGCCACGCACCTCATTATCTATTAGTTCAGAGGTTTTTTCGGAGTAAGGCTTATTAAATTGGTATTCGCCCTGGTTATCGTTAAAAGATACGTTACCTACTTTTTCGTTCATGCCATAAATGGTTACCATGGCGTACGATAACTTGGTAATGCGTTCCAAATCGTTTTGTGCACCGGTAGATATTTTACCAAAAACCAAATCTTCGGCTACTCGGCCACCCATGGTCATACACATGCCATCGATTAGTTGTTCGGTAGTATATAAAAACTGCTCTTTGGGCAAGTATTGCGCATAACCCAAAGCAGCTACTCCACGAGGAACGATGGATACTTTTACCAAAGGATCGGCATGTTCTAAGAACCAGCCCGCAATAGCGTGGCCTGCTTCGTGGTAGGCAACAATGCGTTTTTCTTCTGGAGAGATGATTTTGTTTTTCTTTTCCAATCCACCAATTACACGGTCAATTGCATCTTGAAAATCTTGCATATCTACCGCTTGTTTATCCTGTCGGGCGGCAATAAGTGCTGCTTCGTTGCAAACGTTGGCAATTTCTGCTCCTGCAAAACCAGGGGTTTGTGCCGACAATTTTTTGGCATCAACACCTTCGGCAAGTTTTATGGGTTTTAAGTGAACCTTAAAAATTTGTTCACGGCCCAATAGGTCTGGTTTATCGATAGATATTTGTCTATCAAAACGGCCTGGTCGCAACAAGGCACTATCCAATACATCGGGGCGGTTGGTGGCTGCCAAAATTATAATGCCCGAATCGGTACCAAAACCATCCATTTCAACCAATAATTGGTTGAGTGTGTTTTCACGTTCGTCGTTACCACCCATCATGCTGTTTTTTCCACGAGCACGACCAATGGCATCAATTTCATCAATAAAAATAATACAAGGTGCTTTGTCTTTGGCTTGTTTAAATAAATCGCGAACACGGGAAGCACCCACGCCTACAAACATTTCTACAAAATCGGAGCCCGATAGGGAGAAAAAAGGAACTTGTGCCTCACCGGCAACAGCTTTGGCCATCAGGGTTTTACCTGTACCTGGTGAACCCACTAGTAAAGCACCTTTCGGAATTTTACCGCCTAAATTGGTGTATTTGGTTGGATTTTTTAGAAAATCGACAATTTCCATCACTTCCTGCTTGGCTTCTTCAAGGCCGGCTACATCGTTAAAGGTTACATTTACTTGTGATTCTTTATCAAACAGCGTTGCTTTAGATTTTCCGATATTGAAAATCTGTCCACCACCACCACCTGAGCCGCCGCCCATTTTGCGCATAATAAATAACCAAATACCCACAAAAAGGATAATGGGTACCACAATGGTCATAAACCAACCCGCCCACGGACTTTCTCTGGTTTCGAAAATTAATGGAGTACGCTGTTCTGCCGGAAGATCTTTCTCGGCCTCTCTTAATTTTGCCTGAAGTGCTTGATCAGAACCCTCGGTAAAATAAAATTGCGGACCAATATTGGGTGTTCCCAACGAGTTTTTCTTTTGAAACTCTTTGTATTTAGGTTGGCTTAATCGATCTTTTTTAATGTAAACCTCTACGGTTAACAAGTCTTGATTTTTAAAGGCCACTAACTTTTCTACGTCTCGGGATTTTAATACCTCGTTTTCAAATTTTTGATAGGAAATTTGTTTCACGGCATCGTTATTAAAAAAGAATTGAACCGCAAAAAGTCCTAAAACAATAGCGGCGTATAGCCACATAATGTTAAAGCGGGGTGGTTTGGGAACAATTTTTTTTCCTGGTATTTTTTTCACCGATTTTGGTGTGCTTGATTTATTTTCTTTCATATAACTTTTCTGTGTAATTAAGCGCTTTGGTACGATTCTATTTCGGCATCGCCCCAAAGTTCTTCTAGGCCATAAAACTGGCGTTTATCTGTTTTAAAAATATGTACAACCACATCCACATAGTCTAATAAAATCCATTCTGCGTGCTGCTGACCCTCTTTTTTCCAAGGATCTACTTTAAAGGCTTTGTATAATTCCTCTTCTACGCTTAAGGCTAGTGCCCGTATTTGTGGAGCCGATTCGGCATGACAAACCACGTAATAATCGGCCACGGCAGAGTGTATATTTCTAAGATCTAAGCGAACAATATCATTTCCCTTTTTCTCTTGCATCCCGTGAATTACCATCTCTGAAATTCGGGTTGATTCTTGAACAGCTTTAGTTTTTACCATTAAATAAATTTAGTTTTGCTTGTATTAAACTGAGGGCTTAACTCTTGCAAAATAACACTTTTTCAGCATTATTTATCGGTCAAAATTTGGTTAAACTTTCCAGTGTAGCCTCTACTAATAATTATTTAAAAGAACTAGTGTCAAATTCTGGGCCACTTGTAGAGGGTACTGTAATTATGGCAGACCATCAGTTTGCTGGTAAGGGCCAATTGCAGAACGTTTGGGAGAGCGAAGATGGCAAAAATCTTACCATTAGCATCTTATTAAAACCAACTTTCTTAACTGTTGGGCAACAGTTTGAGTTAAACAAGGCGGTTTCTTTAGCGCTTTTAGATGTATTAAGCCCATTATTAGGCCCCGAGGTATCGATAAAATGGCCCAACGACATCTTAGTGTCTGGCAAAAAAATAGCCGGAATATTAATTGAAAATAGTGTGCAGGGTAGCCGCTGGAAACAAGCCGTGGTGGGTATCGGACTAAATGTCAACCAAACTCAATTTTCGCCGAATTTGACAAGAGCTACCTCAATAAAAAATGTTTTACAAACCGAGTATAATTTAAACAGTTTATTGGCCGACCTTTGTGTGGCAGTGGAAAGGCGGTATTTACAAGTACGAGCACAAAAATTTGCTGATTTACATCGCGATTACCTGCAGCATTTGTTTAAATTTGGTGAACAAAGCAAATTTAGAGTGGCTAACGAGTTGATAGAGGCCGAAATTATGGGAGTAAGCCCCACTGGTTTGCTGGAGCTACACACCTCCAAGGGAACCCAAATAGTTGGTTTTAAAGAAATTGCTTTTTGTTTTGACTAAACACCTATGAAAAAACTATATACGCTACTTTTAGTATTGCTTGTTTTGCAAAGCCAGGCACAAATAGAAAATCCGGTAAAATGGAGCTATAGTGCACAAAAAACCGGCAAAAACGAGGCGAATATTCTCATTAAGGCCGACATTCAAAAAGGCTGGCACCTCTATTCACAATTTATAGAAGATGGTGGACCTATTCCCACCTCCTTTATTTTTAGCCCCTCTAATGACTACCAATTGCTGGGAAAGGTGGGCGAAAGCCCCAAGGCTGTTATAGCTTTTGACCCCAACTTTGGGATGAAAATAGCTTGGCACGAAACTCAGGTAACCTTTACTCAAAAAATAAAAACCACCAGCGATAAATTTACCCTGAAGGGTGTGTTGGAGTATACGGTTTGTAATGACAATAAATGTTTACCACCCACCGAACAGGAATTTAGTATTCTAGTTGATGTGTCTGTGGCTGCAACGCTTGCCCCTGTTGATACACCCCCCCCTGGTTTGGTAAATACCAGCCCTAAATTAGAAGAGCCAAAGACTATTGTCAATCCCGAGAACAGCGATTCTCTTTGGGCTATTTTTATAGCCGGATTTTTCGGTGGTTTGGCAGCTTTTTTCATGCCCTGCATTTACCCCATGATTCCATTAACCGTTTCCTTCTTTACCAAGAAATCTGGTTCTAGGGCTAAGGGAATTCGTAGTGCTGCCCTTTACGGATTTTTTATTGTGGCCATATATGTGAGTTTAGGCTTGGTTATTACCCTGCTATTTGGCACTTCGGCCTTAAACGAAGCGGCTAGTAGCGCCACCTTTAACCTCTTATTTTTTGGCTTATTGTTCATTTTTGCGCTTTCGTTTCTGGGAGCCTTTGAAATTACCCTGCCCGCAGCATTGGTTAATAAAATGGATGCAGAATCGAACAGAAGCGGCTTAATAGGTTTGTTTTTTATGTCCTTTACATTGGCACTGGTTTCTTTTTCGTGTACCGGTCCCATTATTGGTACGCTGTTGGTAGATGCCGTTTCTAAAGGAGCTTATCTTGGTCCGGCTATGGGGATGTTTGGTTTTTCGCTAGCGCTTGCCATTCCGTTTACACTATTTGCTATTTTCCCATCCTGGTTAAAAGAAATGCCTAAATCGGGTGGTTGGTTAAATACCGTAAAGGTTTCTTTGGGATTTTTAGAATTAGCCTTAGCCTTTAAGTTTTTATCTAACGTAGATTTAGCCTACCATTGGGGGATACTTAATCGTGATATTTTCTTGATTATTTGGATTGTGATTTTTGCCTTTTGGGGTTTATACCTCTTGGGTAAAATTAAATTAGCACACGATAGCGATTTATCCTTTATCTCACTAAGCAGACTCTTATTCGCTATGTTAATATGGGGTTTTACCCTGTATATGGTTCCCGGTTTGTGGGGTGCGCCACTTAAGGCCATTAATGCGTGGTTGCCACCGGCAAGTACCCAAGAATTCGATTTGTATATCAAGCAATTTACCACCACAACTACCACTGAATCGACTACAAAGAAATATGCCAACCTGTTTCATGCCCCCTACGGTTTAAATGCCTATTACGATTATGAGGAAGGAATGGCTGCTGCAAAACAACAAAACAAACCCATTTTACTAGATTTTACCGGATGGAGTTGTACCAATTGCCGCAAAATGGAGGCAAGTGTTTGGGCTAATGCCGAAGTATTGAAGCGATTAAAAAACGATTATATCCTTATCTCTTTATATGTAGATGATAAAACAGCTTTGGCTGAAAACGAAAAGTATACCTCTACATTTAGCGGTAGAACCATTAAAACTATCGGTCAAAAATGGAGTGATTTTCAGGCCAGCACTTTTGGCACCAATTCTCAACCTTATTATGTATTGCTTGATGCTGATGGCAAACAATTGGTGGTTCCACAAGCATTTAATTTGGATATTAGCAATTATATCCGTTTTTTAGACAGCGGCAAATCGGCTTTTAACAAAAAATAAGCATGAAATCAATTAAGAAAATAGGGGTTTTTACCTCAGGGGGCGATTCCCCGGGTATGAATGCAGCCATTCGGGCTGTGGTGAGAAGTGGATTGTATTACAACCTCGAAGTGGTGGGCATTATGAGAGGTTTCGAGGGCTTAATTACTGGCGAAATTATTCCGATGGATCGCAAGTCGGTAGCCAATATAGTACAACGTGGCGGTACCATTTTAAAAACTGCCCGTAGCGATGATTTTAGAACTGTTGAGGGCCGTAAAAAAGCTTTCGAAAATGTGCAAAAGCATGGAATAGATGCCTTGGTGGGCATTGGTGGCGATGGTACCTTTACCGGAGCCAGTATTTTTATCGAGGAGTTTGATGTACCCATAATGGGTCTACCCGGCACCATTGATAACGATTTAATAGGCACCGACTTTACTATTGGTTACGACACCGCCATCAACACTGTGGTGGATGCTGTGGATAAAATTCGCGATACTGCCGAATCGCACGACCGCTTGTTTATTGTAGAGGTTATGGGCCGAGATTCTGGCTTAATTGCTTTACGCAGTGGCATTGGTACAGGTGCAGAAGCCATTTTAATTCCAGAAACCAAAACCGATATTACTCATTTATTAGAACGATTAGAATCGGGTAGAAAAGATAAATCTTCCAAAATCATCATTGTGGCCGAAGGCGATGACGTAGGCGGAGCTTTTGTGGTAGCAAAGGCGGTAAAAGAAAAATTTCCGAGCATTGATACTCGTGTGTCTATTTTAGGCCACATGCAGCGTGGCGGTAGTCCTTCGTGTATGGATCGTGTATTGGCTAGCCGCTTGGGCGTGGGAGCTGTGGAAGCACTTTTAGCCAACCGCCGTGGCGAAATGTTGGGTTTGGTGAATAACGAAATTCAATATACTCCTTTCAAACAAGCCATAAAGCACTTGGGTGAAGTAGATACTAATCTGCTTAAAATCGTCGATATTTTATCCCTATAATCAATTTTTAGCTTTTAGTTTTTTAATTATCAAGGTTTTACTATCTTTGTCGCCCCGCAGTAGGAGACTCCGGGAAATATGTTGGATACATAAAACTTAAAAAACATGGCAACTAAAATCAGATTGCAAAGATTCGGTAAAAAAGGAAAACCTTTTTATCACCTAGTGGTAGCAGATTCACGTGCTCCAAGAGACGGTAAATTCATTGAGCGTATTGGTTCTTATAACCCCAATACTAACCCAGCAACCATCGACCTTAATTTCGACAAAGCCTTATCGTGGGTAAACCAAGGTGCCCAACCAACCGATACCTGTCGTGCTATCCTTTCTTATAAAGGTGTTTTATACAAAAAACACTTAGAAGGTGGTGTTAAAAAAGGCGCCTTAACGCAAGAACAAGCCGATGAAAAATTTGCAGCTTGGTTAACCAGCAAAGACGCTCAAATTATTGGCAAAAAAGATAGCTTAACGCAAACTAAAGAGCAAGTTAAAAAAGCTGCTTTAGTAGCCGAGGCGAAACGTAAAGAAGACAAAGCAGCAGCTATTGAAGCAAAATATGCTGCTCCTGCCGAAGTAGAAGAAGTGGCTGTTGTAGAAGCTCCAGTGGCAGAAGAAACAGAAAACACCGAAGAAACTACTGAAGTAGCTGCAGAAGAAACCGTAGTTTCAGAAGATGCGCCGGAAGCACCAGAAGTAGCAGTTGAAGAACCGGCTAGCGAAGAAATTACCGAAGCGATTGAAGAAGCTCCAGAAGCGGAAATAGCAGTTGAAGAACCAGCTAGCGATGAAGTTACCGAAACGGTTGAAGATGCAGTAGCAGAAGTAGCCGAGGAAGTAGTAGAAGAACCAGCTGCCGAAGAGGCTCCTGTTGCAGAAGAAGTAGTGGAAGAAGCCCCAGTAGCAGCCGAAACGCTAAGCGAAGAGGCTCCCGCAGACGAAACTCCTGCTGAGTAATTCTTAAAAACCTATATTTATGTCATCCTTAGCAAAGCTTGGGATGACATTTTTGTTTACAGACCACATGAATTTAGCTGACAGTTTTTATATCGGGTATATTACCAAAACAAAAGGCCTTAAAGGTGAGGTACAGGTATTTTTCGAATATCCAAAGCCCGAGGATCTGGAATTAGACACTCTTTTTTTAGAGTTTAATGGCAAACTGGTACCTTATTTCACCCAAGAAATTGTCCTGCAGTCTAACCAAACTGCCAATATTTATTTAGCCGATGTAGATGTGATTGAAAAAGCACAAACCCTGGTTCGCAAAAAAATATACTTACCCAATACTAAAAAGCCAGAACGTGCGCCCGGTGAATTTCTTATTAGCGATTTAAAAGGCTTTTTGGTTGTAGATGCCAACCAGGGTGAATTAGGTGAAATAAAAGAAGTGCACGAATATCCTCAGCAATTTGTAGCCTCGGTGATTTACCAAGATCGGGAAATTCTTTTTCCGCTAAGCGAAGATTTGATAACAGAAATTGATCAAAACAAAAACACGCTATACGTGAATTTGCCAGAGGGCTTGGTGGATTTGTATTTAAATTCTTAAAAAATCTACTATATATGTAAAGTTTGTTTTACATATGTTAAAATAAACTTTACAATTATGAAAACTAGATTTTTATTTCCCCACAGCTATCGCCGCATAGGTTGGTTATTATTTGTTCCTTCTTTAGTATTTGGTTTGGCTGTTTTGTACAACGATTTTCAGGTTGAGTTCTTAGAAATATCTTTTGGAAAAAACCCGGCACCCGGCACCTTCGAAAGTATTTTTTCTATCAATAGTATTAATTTGAGCGATGAAATAGCAACCCTTGGAATGATTTTAAGTTTGTTATTTATTGCATTTTCTAAAGAAAAGATAGAAGATGAACGGGTTGCTCAAATACGCCTCGATTCATTGCATTTTGCTGTTTATTTAAATTATGCGGTATTGGCCATTCAGGTTATTTTTGTTCACGGGACAGCTTTTTTAGATGTAATGGTTTATAATATGTTTAGTGTTTTGTTACTATTTATTATTCGGTACAGAGTAGTATTTAACTTAGAAAATAAAGCATAAGAGAAACATGAAAAACACACTAAAGATACAACGTGCCATAAAAAACAGCACACAGGCTGATTTGGCTGAGGCAATTGGGGTGAGTCGGCAAACAATTAATAGTATGGAGTTGGCTAAATATATCCCATCAACGGCATTGGCAATTAAAATTGCACGTTATTTTGGGAAACCCGTAGAAGAAATTTTTGAGTTAGAACCCGGTGATTAATCTGTAAATTTGACCATGCGTTTCGATATTATTACCGTATTACCCGGCTTATTAGAGGGCCCCTTTTCCCACTCAATTTTGCACCGAGCCCAACAAAAGGGCCTCGTTGAAATTCATGTGCACAATTTGCGGGAGTATAGCGAACACCGCCAAAAAAGCGTAGACGATTATCCTTACGGAGGAGGTAGCGGCATGGTAATGACCATTGAGCCCTTTGCCAAAAGTATAGAAACCCTACAGGCCGAGCGCACCTACGATGAGGTAATTTTTATGAGTCCAGATGGAGAACGTTTGGATCAGCAAATTGCCAATCATTTTATTTCTCATCAAAACGTAATTATTCTTTGCGGTCATTATAAAGGCATAGATCAGCGTATCCGCGACACCTATGTAACTCGAGAAATTTCTATTGGAGATTATGTGCTTTCTGGTGGAGAGTTGGCCGCCGCAGTTTTAGTAGATTCTGTAGTGCGCCTAATTCCCGGAGTGTTAAATGATGAAACATCGGCCCTTTCTGATTCTTTTCAAGATGATTTATTAGACGCCCCGGTTTATACCCGACCAGCCGAATGGCGTGGACAAAAGGTGCCCGATATTTTATTAAGTGGTCATCAGAAATTGATTGATGAGTGGCGCCATGAACAAGCCCTAGAGCGCACCAAAACTCGTCGCCCCGACTTATTAAAATAAACTCTACTTTATTTTTGGTGCAATAAAGCAATTATCCGTTCTTTATCGTTCACCTGTGTTTTAAGCGCCTCGTTCAGCTCTCGGCAGGCAGTTAACTCGTTTTTTATATTTTTATATTGCGTTTCGCCTTCTTCCAGTGCATTACGCCATTCCTCTGGTGAATATCCCGCATGCTCACTTTCAAAAAGTTCTCCCGGATGGGTTTCTAAAATCTTCGCCATTAAGATAATATCGAGGTATTTGATAGAACCCTTTACCAAACTTAGCTTAAGCCCATCAAAAGATTTACCCATTTCAAGCGCCAACCAACTAAGAGAGCGATTCTTGTTTTTTAGCAACCTAGCTACCGTTTCTTTCAAATACATAAAAAATTTAGTATAAAGTATAATATATTAATTGTAATGCTTATTTTTATTCGTAATAATTACTAAAGGAATTATAAGGCCTTAAATAGTTTGATAAAATATACAAATTTTTCTTTAAATCTATAAAAATTTCTCTTATGTATAAATATTTAATTCATGAAAACTTGTCTAATCTCCCAATGAGAGATTATAAGAATGCACTGAAGGTTATCCCCTTGGTATTGGGTGTTTCGCCCAATACATTTTTAAACTACCGCAATATAAAGGCCGGAGAAAGAAAAGACATTCCCTACCAAAAGGTGGTTCAATTGGAAAAAATGTTTGGTTTAAGTGCTGGAGAGCTGCAAAATACCCGAATTAGTTGTAAGCATATTACCCAATTACTGGAGGACTATAAAAATGTTTTGAGATAAAATGTGGAAAACTTCTAAAACCTCTTTTAAAAATCAAAATAATTCCCTAACATTGCAGTCCGATTTTTGACGTGTTAAAAATCGTGTTAAAAGCTTAAAACCATGGATTTAGTAAAATTTGTAGAAGAACAGGCTATCGTAAAACAAGAAGTTCCCTCTTTTAAAGCGGGAGATACTGTTGCCGTACATTATAAAATTCGCGAAGGAAATAAAGAACGTATCCAAATCTATCAGGGTGTGGTTATCCAACGCAATAGTGTAGGTGTAAACGAAACCTTTACTGTTCGTAAAATGTCTAACGGAATTGGAGTAGAGCGTATCTTCCCAATCAATTCGCCAAACATTGAGAAAGTAGACGTGGTAAACTTTGGTAAAGTGCGCAGAGCTAAATTGTTCTACTTGCGTGCATTAACCGGTAAAGCTGCCCGTATTAAATCTAAAAGAGTATAATTTTAAATTATATATGAAAAGCCCCGATAAATATCGGGGCTTTTTTGTTTGAACAAAACCGATATGAAAAACCTTTTAAAAAAATTCGAAGAAAAACGTCCAGAGATTGTATTTGAGTGGAAAGATGCTGAATCGGAAGCCGAAGGCTGGGTGGTTATCAATTCGCTACGTGGAGGTGCAGCCGGTGGTGGTACCCGTATGCGCAAGGGCTTGGATAAACGAGAAGTAGAATCGTTGGCCAAAACCATGGAAGTAAAGTTTACTGTTTCGGGACCGGCTATTGGTGGTGCTAAATCGGGTATCAACTTCGATCCGGCGGATCCACGAAAAAAGGGCGTTTTAGAGCGTTGGTACAGAGCAGTTATTCCCTTACTAAAAAATTATTATGGTACCGGTGGCGATTTGAATGTAGATGAAATTCACGAGGTAATTCCAATAACCGAGAATTATGGCTTATGGCACCCACAAGAAGGAATTATTAATGGGCACTATAAGGCCAAAGAGAACGAACGTATTCACCAAATTGGTCAATTGCGTTATGGTGTTTCCAAAGTATTAGAAGACAACAATTTTTCTCCCGATGTGAAGCGTAAATACGTGGTAGCAGATATGATTACCGGTTATGGAGTATCAGAATCTATCCGTCATTTTTATAGTCTCTACGGCGGCGATATTAGCCAAAAACGAGCCATTATTCAGGGCTGGGGTAATGTTGGTGCTGCTGCTGCCTTTTACTTGGCCCAGCAAGGTGTAAAAATTGTAGGTATTATTGATCGGGTAGGTGGTTTGATACCTACCGAGGGCTATACGCTCGAAGAAATTAGAACACTATTCTTAAACCGCGAAGGCAATACTTTGGTGGCCGATAAACTAATTCCATTTGAGCAGATAAATGAGCAAATTTGGGCTACACAGGCAGAAATTTTTGTACCCGCTGCTGCCTCTAGATTGGTAACAAAAAACCAGGTAGAACAACTTATTGCCTCAGGTTTAGAAGTCATTGCATGTGGTGCCAATGTGCCTTTTGCCGATTCGGAGATTTTCTTTGGCCCCATTATGGAATATGCTGATGAGCATGTAGCGGTAATTCCCGACTTCATTTCGAATTGCGGAATGGCCCGTGTATTTGCTTACTTGATGCAAAAAGATGTAGAGATGAGCGATGCAGCCATTTTTAACGATGCTTCTCGTGTAATTCGTAACGCTTTAGAGAATACACACAAGCACCACCCAGCAAAAATAAAGGTATCGCAAACAGCTTTTGAAACAGCGCTAAAACAATTGGTATAAAAAAAGCCCCCGAAATTTCGGGGGCTTTTTTGTAATAAAATGACTAATTATTTTCCGTCGGTTTTTTTAGCGCAACAGGCCATTTTACAATCTTTTTTGCAATCCATTTTCCCATCCTTTTTCTTGCAGCATGCTTCTTTTTTAGCTGCTGGTTTTGGTTGAGTAGTTTGTGCAACAGCAGCACCCATGAAGGCGGCTAGTGCAAGTACAGCAATTGCTTTTTTCATAATAAATTTATTTTTTTTGTTTTAATTCTCCTATAACGGTGATTCCCCCCTTTACAATATCTCCCAATTGCACATTCACCTTAGTATCCAAAGGTAAGAAAACATCAACCCGAGAACCAAATTTTATGAAGCCAAATTCTTCTGCCTGTTTAACCGAATCGGTTTCCTTAATATACCATACAATTCTACGGGCCAAGGCTCCGGCAATTTGACGGTATAAGATTTCTATACCGCTTTTGTGTTTAACTACCACGGTGGTGCGTTCGTTTTCGGTAGATGATTTGGGATCCCAAGCCACCAAATATTTACCCGGATGGTATTTAAAATAACTCACCACACCAGCTATGGGGTTGCGGTTAATGTGCACATTAAAGGGCGACATAAATACCGATACTTGCAAACGTTTGTCTTTAAAATATTCGCTTTCGGTGGTTTCTTCAATCACAACCACTTTTCCATCGGCCGGGCAAATCACTAAATTTTCGCCGTGTGTGGTACTTATTTTAGGGTTTCTAAAAAATTGTAAAACAATATATAGTAAACCCACTGAAAGCAGGTATATAAACCAACGAATGAGTGCATAATCGGCTAAAAAAAACTGAACCAAGGTGTTTAAAAGAAAAACAAACAAGATGGTTAGTGCAATGGTGGTGGTGCCTTCGCGGTGAAGGGTCATTTTTGTAAACATGCCTCAAAAATGCTAAAAAAATCCTAATTAGCCACTACTTTATAAATTTCTGGCAGATTTCTACCCAGGCCATTGTAATCTAAACCATAGCCTACCACAAAGTCGTTAGCTAGTTCAAAACCTACATAGCGAAGTTCCGGAAAGGTGTATTGCAGGGCATTTGGTTTTAGTAATAAACTACACACTGCTACCGAAGCCGGTGCTATTGGGATAAGCTTTTGGAGTAGATAATGCATGGTGTGGCCGCTATCTACAATATCTTCTACAATAATAATGTGCCTACCTTTAAGTTCTTCCGAAAAAGCCAAGCTCTCGGTAATTTTACCCGAAGAGCGGTCATTGGTATAGGAGGACACCTTAACAAATTGCGTTTCGCAAGGCATATTTACCGATTTGATAAGATCGGCTAAAAACAAAAAACTACCACTAAGCACCCCCACAAAAACGGGCGTTTTTCCTTCGTAATCGGCCCGTAGTTGAGCTGCTAATGCAAGCACCCGGCTTTCAATCGTTTCCCTACACAATAAGGGTTCAAAAAATTTATCTCCAACGGTTATGTGCATTCTTTATTTTTTAATAAGCAAACTATCGGCTTTACCTTTCGGCAATTCCTGTTCAAACCAGCCACCCTCTTCGTTGTTAAATAAACTATCGCTCCTCAAAGAGTCTGGTCGTGCCAATAAAGAGCGTAAACTTTCTTTTAAACGTACGGTATAAAAACCATAGCTAGTACTGTCAGCTGGGGTAAACCCACGCTTAGCCATTAGGCCGCCAATGGTATTAAAATAGCCCACCATACTCGAACGTAAATTGCCTTGGTATTCGAAATAGTATAAGGATGATTTTGGCCTAGGCACAATACTGGCCAAGTAAATACTTTCGCCCAAATTGAGCTCTGCCGGTGTTTTTTCGAAATAATAGCGGCTGGCTTCGCCAATGCCATACACGTTATTTCCCCACTCAATAATATTTAAATACACCTCTAGCATTCGGCTTTTGCTCGATAGTCGATTATTTTCGATGAGCCACACCATAAGCATTTCTTCTAGTTTACGGGCCAGTGTTTTTTGCCTATTGAGGTATACATTTTTTACCAATTGCATAGAAATGGTACTGGCACCACGTTTAAAGGCTTTTTGTTTAAAATTGATTGCAATAGATTTCCGAATAGCCTCTTCCACAAAGCCACCATGTCCAAAAAAAGAAGGATCTTCGGCTGTAAGCATCACATTTTTTAAATAAGGAGAGATCTGATCTAAAGGTGTAAAATAGGGATTCGACACACCCACTAAAATATTTCGCATGGGCTTGCCATACTCATACGGGGTGTAGATAAAATCGTTGTTAATTTTAGACAAATTAGTTTTTCCGTATCCCAAAATTTTGAAATTGCTTTTGTTGAGTTGCGAATGAAACTCTACAGCATCGGGTTTACTTTCATCGAGTAAAAAATGCAAATCGTATTGCAAATTACCCTGTACCCGAATTCCCTCTAAAGATTCGAACAAGCCTTTTGGGAAAGAATTAAATACATCTTGCGCATTCAACTCTTCGGTATGCAGGTCTAGTTCATAAATTTTGTTGGGCTTAAGCGTAAATCGTAGGTGGGGGTTTAGCTGAATTTTGCCCAATTTTATCACCGATGATTCGGCCAATTCTACATAATTGGCTCCAATAACCATTTCGGCCAATAATTCCCCATCGGCTACCACCACGTCGTTGGCGGCAATTTTAGGGTGATTTACCCGTAGATTTTTTACTCCCCAACTGCCCGAGATGCTGAGTTTGCCTCCAAAATAACTTACATCCTCCATTTGGGTGTGTAACGTATCTACATCTAATTTCAGTCCAAATCGTTTTTCTAAATAAGGCAGGGCCAATTTTTTACCATCGGCAAATAGGGTTAAATCCAATTGCCTATCGCCCGGATCAACCGATCCTTTAATGTGCCAAATAGATTCTTTTTGGTTTACATCGATGGTGGCATTTACTTTTCCAGAAATAATTTGGGTGTTTTTAACATCAAATACCACCTTTGAACTATCTTCAATCCAGGCCAACTCTAGTTTTTTTACCGATAAATTTTCGGGTATTTTATAAAACACACTATTGAGCAAACGATTCGCCAAACTACCCAACTGAAGTCCTTTGCTGGCCTTATCATCTTTTTTCTTCTTAAATAAAAAATCGTAATTGCGTAAACTATCTCGTTTAACCAAGTGTACAAATCCTCGATCTAGGCTTAATTCATCCAGTTTTATAGTCCCAAATAAGAGCGGAAAAAGTTTAACACTTAGCTGCAAGTGATGCAACGCTACCAGGCTATCGCGATGTTCGGGAACGGCTGTAATTTCGTCGAAAGCTACTGTTTTAAGGCCCGAGAAATGTGCATTTTTAATTTGAAGATCAATTTGATAGCCTTGTTTTGCCTTTGCAATTGCTTTTTTTACCCCCATTCTTAAAATGGAATCGCGATAAGCAAAAGCTATTATGCCCAGCACCAGTAGCACCGCGAAAAGTCCGCCAATTATCCACGTACTTATACGCACTAGTTTGCGCACCGACTGTTTTTGTAAAACTATTTTTAGTCTTTTAAGCATCGTGTTTAATTCGAGGTCAAATATCTGTAAAAAGGCGTATAAAAAAACCACATCTGCTAATAGATTGGTATTTTTGGTAAAATTAGCAGCTCACACACGTATGATTAGCAAAGAACAGGTATTGCAGGCCCTCAGTCATGTAGAAGATCCAGACTTAAAAAAAGATTTGGTGACCTTGGGTATGATTCAAGACATACAAATTGAAGGAAATACCTTGCACTTTACTGTGGTATTAACCACTCCGGCTTGTCCTATGAAAGATATGTTAGAAAATGCCTGTAGAAATGCCATTTTCCATTTCATCGATAAAAATATAGACCTTCACATAACTATGACCGCCAATGTGAGTGCTCAGGCCAACCCGAGCGTTCCGGGAGTTAAAAATATTATTGCCGTAGCCAGTGGCAAAGGTGGTGTGGGTAAATCTACGGTAGCGGCTAATTTGGCTCTTGGTTTAGCACAAAGCGGAGCCAAGGTTGGTTTAATAGATGCAGATATTTATGGTCCTTCTATTCCCATGATGTTTGGTTTAGAAGGTGCAAAACCACAAACCAGTCAAACCGCAGATGGTAAAACACGCATTCAGCCCATTACTAAATATGGTATTCAGCTCTTATCTATTGGTTTCTTTACCGATCCCAATCAGCCGGTGCCGTGGCGTGGGCCCATGGCTTCTACCGCGGTAACCCAATTGTTAAACGATGCCGATTGGGGCGAATTGGATTATTTAGTAATCGATTTACCTCCCGGAACGGGCGATATTCACATTACACTTACCCAAAAATTTCCGATTGCCGGGGCCCTTATCGTAACCACGCCACAACAGGTTGCTTTATCCGATGCTCGTAGAGGTATTGGTATGTTTATGATGAATAGCATTAACGTTCCGGTTTTGGGCGTGGTAGAAAACATGTCGTATTTTACCCCAGCTGAATTACCGGACAATAAATACTATATTTTTGGAACAGGCGGTGGCCAAGCATTGGCCACGGAGTTTAATCTTCCATTTTTGGGAGAAATCCCTTTGGTAAAAAGCATTAGCGATGCCGGCGATTCTGGCAAGCCGATCATTTTAGAGGCGGAAAACCCCATGGCAGCAGCTTTTTCTACTTTGGCAACCCGGGTAGCCCAGCAAGTGGCCATTCAAAACGCTTCGGTAGGCGTTTAAAAAAAACGTATCTTTAACTATGGAATTGTTGCAACGAGTAGAATTAGCCCTAGACAGTATTCGCCCTTATTTGGAAGCAGATGGCGGAAACGTATCTGTGGAAGAAATTACTACCGATAAGGTGGTGAGATTGCGCTTACTAGGTGCATGCGGCTCTTGCCCCATGAGCATTATGACCTTAAAGGCGGGAATTGAAGAGGCCATTAAAAAATCGGTACCCGAAATTATACGGGTAGAGGCAGTAAACCTTACGGATATAAATGACCCCAATGCGGTACTGCCCACTCCGGCCAATTAACATAATTTAACAGGCGCCTAGGCAATTAATAATTACCTTCGTATTATGAAGTTTCGCTTACTCATCGGTCTTTTGTTATTTAGCACAGCGGTTTTTGCACAAAAACCTGCTCAAAAGCTAGTGCAGTTTTCTGGAGTAACCCTAAACCGAGATAGCAATACGGCTGTTCCCTACGTATCTATTTCTAATAAAACCTTAAACGATAAACTAAGTTACATAGCCAATTATAAAGGCTATTTTTCTTTTGTGGTGCACGAGGGCGATACCCTACAATTTAGTGCCGTAGGCTTTGGTAAACAGCAAGTGATTATTCCCACGAGTTTGCCCGATGATAAATACACTGTTTTGGTAAAGATGAAACAAGAAATTATCAGTTTGCCCATGGTTCGGGTATATCCTTGGGCCAGCGAAGATGAATTCAAAAAAGAGTTTTTGACCATGAAGTATGCAGATGATGACTTAGAAATTGCAAAAAAGAATGTGTCTAGAACCAGTATTATGGCTTTAGCAGGCAGTCTTGCTAGAGATGGGCAAGAAATTCAATCGATGAATTACCAAAATATGCACCGCTCCATGATGAATAAAAACATCAATCAGCGCTACAATAACCCCTTGTTGAACCCTTTTGCTTGGGCGCAATTTATGCAACAAATATTTAAGGGCGATAAAGAGCGGGATAAGAACTAGCGCCCCTTTTTCAGATTCGGAAATTTCATTTTGTAGTCTACCTTCACCATTCCTTTACTAATGGCTTCTAGGCGATTTTTTAACATCGCTTTGCGTAAAGGGCTTAGTCTATCGGTAAGTAATTTCCCATCAATGTGGTCGTATTCATGCTGAATTACCCGGGCGGCTAATCCATGATAACGTTCTTCATGCCATTGCCAGTTTTCGTCTTGGTAGCGAATGTGCAGGTGCTGGTGGCGGCTTACATCTTCCCGAATATCTGGAATACTTAAACAACCCTCGTTGAAAGCCCATTTATCGCCACTTTCTTCGGTAATTTGCGCATTTAAAAACACTTTTTTAAAGCCTTTTAGTTGGGCATCATCTTCTTCAAAAGGCGAAGCATCAATCACGAATAAACGGATAGATAAGCCCACTTGTGGAGCGGCCAATCCCACACCCTGTGCGTGGTACATGGTTTCAAACATATCGGCAATAAGAGTATCGATGTTTGGATAATCTGGACCAATCTCACCGGCTACTTTTTTCAATATCGGATCTCCGTAGGCTACAATGGGCAATTTCATTACACAAAGGTACAAATTTGGGTTTAGAACTCTTGTGGTTCAAAAATAAGGCTGCTTAAGTTGGCAGGCTCAAAGATTTCGTTGGCAATTTCTAAGAGTTGAGCAGCTTCAATACGTTCTATTTTGGCAAAAACCTGCTCTAAGGAGTCGGCCATGCCGTAATCCAATACACTTTTACAAAGCGAAATAAGCAAGTTCAATCGCCCCTCTTCGGCTAAGGCAATTTGTCCCATAAATTTCTGCTTCGCTTGGTGCAATGCCAAAATGCCTATGGTAGTATCACGAAGTTTTTTCAGCTCCTTACTAACTAATTTTAGCGCTTTGCCTACTTTTTCAGGGTCGGTACCTAAATAAATAGTGAATAAACCGGTATCGCTTAAAGGAATGTAACTCGATTCTATGGTGTAGGCAATGCCGTATTTTTCGCGAATTTCTAGATTTAAGCGGGAACTCATACCCATACCACCCAATAAATTGTTTAGTAAAAGTAAACCTTCACGTTTCGGGCTGTGTGCCGAATAGGCCTGGCTGCCCAAAAGTACGTGACTTTGGTTAATGGGTTTGGCCAAGCGTTTGTTTGTTGCCGGGTTTACCAGGGGTTTAGTACGCTTGCTAGCCGAATTATTTGCCGGAATAGTGCCAAAAATTTTGTTTACCACCGCTTCTACTTTTTTTAGGTCGAAATTACCAATAATGCCAATGGCCATTTCGTTGGTGCGGTAGTTTTTGGCCAAGTATTCTCTAATATCTTTTTGTTGCAGGGCGCTTACCGTATCGGGAGTGCCTAAAATATTTCTGCCTAGCGGATGGTTGGCAAAAACGAGTTCTTCAAAATCATCTTGAATGGCTTCTTCGGGTTGGTCTAAATAGGAGGCAATTTCGTCTAAAATAACACTCTTTTCTTTTACCAATTCTTCTTCCGGAAAGGTGGAATGAAAAATCACATCTTCAAACAAATCTAAGGCACGCTCTAAATGTGGACGTAAAAAAGAAGCATGAATGCAGGTATACTCTTTGGTGGTATAGGCATTTAAATCGCCACCCACTACTTCCAATCGGTTAAGTATTTGATTGGTACTTCGGCGTTCGGTGCGCTTAAATAATAAATGTTCAATAAGATGAGCAAGGCCATCTTTTCCATCATCTTCATCGCGGCTACCGCTGTGCACCAACAAGCAGGCATGCGCCACTTCGGTGTTTCCTTGTTTTACCACAACCCGAATGCCGTTGGCTAGGCTAAATACGTGATGGTCCATGCTTTTACTTGCTCTTGCTGGGTTTATAGCTTTTTTTAAACTGCTCAAACCTAGGCATAGATACCCCTTTTACATAAGGTTGATTCGGATTTTTTTTAATAAAATCTTGATGGTATTCTTCGGCACGCCAAAATGTTTTTAGCGGGAGTAGCTCGGTTACAATGGGGCGCTTAAATGCGCCACGTAGGGTTAAATCGCTTAGCGCCTGTTTAGCCAACATTTTTTCTGTTTCGTTCTGATAAAATATCACACTGCGATACGAACTTCCTTCATCTGGACCTTGGCGGTTGAGTGTGGTAGGATCGTGTGAGGTGAAAAACACCCTGATGAGTTCTTTATAACTGATGATTTTTGGATTGTAATAAATCAATACCGATTCGGCATGGCTGGTAGTTTCGGAGCATACCTCTTCGTATGTTGGGTTAGTGGTATTTCCACCAGAGTATCCGGCAATGGCAGAATCTATACCCGCTACCGATTCGTAAATATGTTCTGAACACCAAAAACAACCTTCGGCAAAAGCAGCCACGGCTTTGCCCTTGGGGGCCACCAAAGAAACTGCCCGATTGCCGTTATTTTTTTTGCTTTGGGCTTGGCAGGAACTGAAAGACAAGCCAATGAATAGGATGATGAATAGCTTTTTAATCATGCTCAAATTTAGACAATAAATCTAGCTTTTACCCCGCCCAACCTTCTCTATCTAAACTGCGGTAATGGATGGCTTCGGCTAAATGTTCGAGAGCAATTTCTTCGCTATGCGCTAAATCGGCAATGGTGCGGGCTACTTTTAAAATGCGGTCGTAGGCTCTGGCCGAGAGGCCCAATTTTTCCATTGCTTGTTTCAAGAGGGTTTGCCCAGCAGCATCAATTTTGCACAAATTCCGTACGGTTTGTGGGCTCATTTGGGCATTGCAATGCACCTCTTTTTTGTTTTTAAAGCGCTCGTGTTGGAGTGCCCGTGCCTGTATGACCCGCTCTCTAATTTCTTCACTTTTTTCGCTGCTACGCTCCGAGGATAGTTCCGAAAAATTGACAGGCGTCACTTCTACATGCAAATCAATACGGTCTAAAAGTGGTCCTGAGATTCGGCTGAGGTATTTTTGTACCAAGCCGGGTCCGCAAATGCATTCCTTGTCGGGGTGGTTATAAAACCCACAAGGGCAAGGATTCATAGAGGCTACCAACATAAAACTTGCTGGGTAGTCTACCGAAAATCGGGCTCTGGAAATATTTACTTTTCGCTCTTCGAGCGGTTGGCGCATCACCTCTAAAACGGTGCGTTTAAATTCGGGTAATTCGTCTAAAAATAACACGCCATTGTGGGCCAAAGATATTTCGCCGGGTTGTGGATGCATGCCACCACCCACCAAAGCCACGTCGCTCACGGTGTGGTGGGGTGAACGAAAGGGGCGAACAGTCATAAGTGCATCGCTAGCAGAAAGTTTGCCCGCCACCGAGTGAATTTTGGTAGTTTCTAAAGCCTCTTGCAAATTGAGTGGTGGTAAAATAGTGGGTAGGCGTTTGGCTAACATGGTTTTTCCCGCCCCTGGCGGACCAATAAGAATGACATTGTGCCCACCCGCTGCAGCAATTTCTAGCGCCCTTTTGATGTTTTCTTGTCCCTTTACATCCGAGAAATCGCTTTCGTAACTATTTATGTTTCTTAAAAACTCTTCTCGAGTGTTTACGGTGGTTTGTTCCGGCTGAAAGGTGCCGTTGAAAAAATCGGCCAGTTCTTTTAGGTTTTCTAGGCCATATACGGCTAAGCCGGCAACAATGGCGGCCTCACGGGCTTGAGCCTTGGGTAAAAACAAACCCATAAATCCATCTTTTTTGGCCTGTATAGCAATGGGCAAGGCTCCTTTTATCGCCTGCACAGTTCCATCTAAAGATAGTTCGCCCATTAACAGGTAATTTGAAAGCTGTTCCGATTGTATTTGCCCCGATGCCGCCAAGATGCCAATGGCAATGGCTAAATCGTAGGCAGAACCCTCTTTGCGTAAATCGGCAGGCGCCAAATTGACTACAATTTTTTGTCGGGGCATGCGAAAGCCTGCACTGTGAATGGCGCTTTCTACCCGGTGCAAACTTTCTTTTACGGCATTATCGGGCAGGCCCACCATATAATATTGCGTGCCGGCACTGATGTTTACTTCTATGGTAATGGCCAAGGCTTCAATACCAAAGACCGCACTTCCGAAGGTTTTTACGAGCATAAAAAAACCATTTAAGTATAAACAGAAATGGCTTTTATTTATTGTTGGAAACGAAATATTTAGCGTTTCATACCGGGCATTTGTGGCATGTTTCGCATCATTTTGGCTGCTGCTGCAGGGTTAGAAAATTGTTTCATCATCTTGCGCATATCTTCAAACTGTTTAATGAGTTTGTTTACTTCGGTAATGTTGGTTCCCGAGCCTTTGGCAATGCGGTTGCGTCGGCTAGTCACAATGCTATCGGGGTTTTCACGCTCGTAAGGGGTCATGGATCGGATAATGGCTTCTACCGGTGTAAAGGCATCGTCGTCAATATCTACATCTTTTATGGCTTTGCCCACACCAGGTATCATGCCCATCACATCTTTCATATTGCCCATTTTTTTGATTTGCTGAATTTGGTTCAAGAAATCATTAAAATCGAAGGTGTTTTTGCGAATTTTCTTTTGTAGTTCGGCTTGTTCTTTTTCATCGAAAGACATTTGCGCACGTTCTACCAAAGAGATCACATCGCCCATGCCCAAAATTCGGGAAGCCATTCGATCGGGGTGGAATACATCGAGTGCTTCCATTTTTTCGCCGGTACCAATAAATTTTATCGGTTTGTTTACTACCGATTTAACCGATAGTGCGGCACCACCTCGGGTATCGCCATCTAATTTGGTTAATACCACGCCGGTAAAATCGAGGCGATCGTTAAAGGCTTTGGCGGTATTTACGGCATCTTGCCCGGTCATGGCATCCACCACAAATAAAATTTCGTGAGGTTGCGTAGCTGCTTTTACGGCTGCAATCTCATTCATCATTTCTTCGTCAATAGCTAATCGGCCGGCGGTATCTACAATGACTACGTTATTGCCATTCTTTTTTGCTTCGGCAATTCCGGCAATGGCAATAGCAATGGGGTCTTTAGATTCTTTGTCGGTATACACCGCTACTCCGGTTTGTTCGGCCAATACTTCCAATTGATCGATAGCGGCTGGGCGGTACACGTCGGCGGCTATTAATAAGGGCTTTTTACCTTTTTGACTTTTTAAGAAATTGGCCAATTTAGCCGAGAAGGTAGTTTTACCCGCACCGTTTAATCCAGCAATTAAAATAATACTCGGGTTGGCACTTAGGTTTAGTTCGGTAGCTTCACCACCCATGAGCTGGGTAAGCTCGTCGTTCATAATTTTGGTAAGCAATTGCCCCGGCGATACGGCGGTTAGCACCTGCTGTCCCAATGCTTTTTCTTTTACCTCATCGGTAAAGGTTTTGGCGGTTTTATAATTTACGTCGGCATCTAACAAGGCTTTCCGAATCTCTTTCATGGTTTCGGCCACGTTTATTTCGGTAATGGTACCTTGCCCTTTAAGTACTTTAAAGGCTCTATCTAATTTATCTTGTAGGTTCTGAAACATGGTTTTACGAACGTTTAATTGCAGTTAACATACATACAAAGGTATCAATTTTGATACAATTTAAAGGTATTAAACCAATTCGGTGCTGATTTCCGTTGCTATCAAAAATAATGTTTCAATCTGCTGCAACTTTTCGCTGCTTGTTGAGTCATACTAATGCTAACATCTAATTCTATTTTATGAAAAAAGGCTTTTATACACTACTATTTATTTGTTGTTGTACAGCCCTTCTCGGTCAAGTGCCCAAAAAAATGACGGTTACTCGAATAGACAGAGCCCCTAAAATAGATGGGCAACTTAACGATGTGGTTTGGAAAAACGCTCCCATTTTTTCCGATTTTGTAGAGTTGAAACCCAATCCTGGACGTAAAGAAGCAGAAAATCAGCGTACAGAAATACGTATACTGTATGATGATGTGGCCATTTACATTGCCGCCAGAATGTTTGAAAGTAATGTTGATAGCATTGCGCATGAGTTTGCAGCCCGCGACCAAGTGGGAAATGCCGATTATATTGGGGTGGTTTTTGATACTTATTTTGATAAAATTAATGCCAATGGTTTTTATGTAACTGCAGCAGGTTCGCAGTTTGATGCTAAATACTCTACCGATAATGAAGATGAAAACTGGAATGCTGTTTGGGAAAGTGCGGTAAGCGCCGACGCTCAAGGCTGGTCTGCGGAGTTTAAAATACCTTATTCGGCGTTGCGATTTTCAAGTAATACAGTACAAAATTGGGGTATTAATTTCTCCCGTCAACGCCAAAAAGCCAATCAGCAATTGTTTTGGAACCCACTAAACCCAGCAGTAAATGGGTTTATTAACCAAGAGGGTGAATTGGAAAATTTGCAAAACATTAAAGCACCGCTGCGCCTCTCTTTTTCGCCTTATATCTCCTCTTATGTAAACCACTATCCATCGCAAGGTCTGGGTATTCCGAGCACAACAAGTTCGTTTAATGGGGGTATGGATGTAAAATATGGCATTAACCAAAGTTTTACACTCGATATGACGCTGGTACCCGATTTTGGACAAGTGCGTTCAGACAACCAAGTGTTAAACTTGAGCCCTTTTGAGGTTAAGTTTGATGAAAATCGTTCGTTTTTTACCGAGGGCACCGAGCTTTTTAATAAGGGCGATTTGTTTTATTCGCGACGAGTGGGTGCTCGGCCCATTAACTTTTACGAAGTGCAAAATCAGCTACAAGCAAACGAATATATTGTAGAAAATCCATCGGAGAGCCGTTTGCTGAACGCCACCAAAATTTCCGGCAGAACGGCCCAGGGCTTAGGTATTGGATTTTTTAATGCCCTTACCAATAAAATGGAAGCGGTGGTAGAAAATAACCTAGGCGAACGTCGTTTTATTGAAACGCAACCCTTAAGTAATTACAATATTTTAGTGTTCGATCAAACGTTAAAAAACAACTCATCGGTTAGTTTTATAAATACCAATGTAACTAGAGAAGGCAGTGCTTATGATGCCAATGTGAGCGCTTTTTTGTTCAATATTAACGACAAAAAAAACACCTATTTCGCCAAAGGCTCTGCTAAGTTAAGTAAACTATCTCGGGGCTTATATAACACTGCTAGCGCCGGAACAAGCTACCAACTAAACGCTGGTAAACAGAGTGGTAATTTCAATTGGAATGTGATGCATGGCATTACCGACGATAAATTTGACCCCAATGATATGGGTATTTTGTTTACCAACAATAGTATTGATAACTGGGTAAATTTGCAATACAATTTATTTAAGCCAGGTAAATGGTATAACCGAATGAACAATTGGTTTGAGGCGTATTACAGCCTGCGCTACAAACCGAATAATTACCAATCATCGGGCTTTAATTTTGGTTCGTGGGTACAACTTAAAAGTTTTAATTCCTTTAATTATAATTTTAATTGGGAATTTGCCGGAAACGATTTTTTTGAACCCCGACAAGTGGGCAAGGTTTATAAAACGCTTGGTAATAAGGGGTTTAATGTGCGTTTCAATTCTAACCGTTCAAAACGCTTTAGTGCCGGAGCTTTTGTATCCATGCGCTTTCAAGAACAATTTAATGGTAGAGGCTATGCCTATGGTTGCTATCAGAACTTTCGGGTAAATGATAAATTGGCTTTTGGAGCCGACTTAAGTGTGAACCCCCAATTTAATTATACCAACTACTTAGATTATGTTTCGGCAAGCGATGAAATTATTTTTTCTCGGTACGATCGCCGAACAGTTGAAAGCTCTATTGATGGCAAATATTCATTTAGTAATAAAATGGGTATTCAATTTAGGGCCCGTCATTATTGGTCGGACAGACGCAACAAGCAGGCCTATGCACTTACCAATGAAGGAGGATTACAAGCTCCCAACTCCTACGTATTAAGCCCAACTGCTGATGTGAATTACAATACGTTTAACATCGATATGGTGTATACGTGGCAGTTTTCATTGGGCAGTGAGTTTAGTGTAACGTGGAAAAACGCAGCACAAACGTTTGACAATACAGCCAAACCAGGTTATGGAATGAATTTTAATAATACACTCAAATCGCCACAAAATAACACCGTTTCGTTAAAGTTGTTGTATTATATTGATTATTTAAATCTGAGAAAACGAAGTAGCTAGTTTTTGAGTGGGGGCAGGCGATAAGCTGCAGGGTTTTGTCGGTACCGGCGGTAGGCTTCTTGAATAAAGCGTATCATATCGTAATCGTTGGCCTCTAGCACAAAGGAATAAGCCGGACGATATTGTTGCATAAAATCTTTGGCTTTAGTTCCAGTTAAACCGATAACCTGTTGTATTAGAGCCGGGGTGTATCTATAGTCTATCACCAAATCTTTAAAATCGCGATCGATGGTTTTTTGGAGGTTTCGGGCATTTTTACCCTGCCGACTAAATAAACTATACAAGGCATCAATGCTTAAGCCTACACCGCCCAAGCCACTGCCACCACCGGTTTGTAGCAGATCGGAACTGTTCCCAATGCGGTAAATATCCTTATACTCTTCCTGAATTTGTTGTAAACGCTTAGACGGGGTTTTTAGCGAATCTCTAATCACCACCTCTTGTAGCCGAATACTGTTTCGGCGTAAATAAAATACTAAATCTCCGGCACCCGATACCTTAATCGTGTCGGAGCGAAACCCTTCTAATTGGGCCACCAATTCATCGCCTGTTTTTGCTGTAAGTTTAAACTCTCCTTTAGAGTTATTGTATACCCCACTTTGTGTTTCCGTGTTTAGTATAAATACCCGAGCAAGGCGAATCTTGCTATCCTTGTCAAAAACCACACCCTGCACCATACGCTCTTGGGCAAAGCTGTAGCTGCTTAGGCAAAGTAGAAAAATGAATATGGTTTTTTTCACAGGGTTAAAACTACACTAAATTTTAGAGGAGGTATGTTATTTTAACACACCTTAACAGTCATTAATTGGTAATTATCAATAATTGTCCCAGGTTAATGATTTCGCCAGATAGGCCATTTGCTTGTTTAAGCCTTTCTACCGATACCTTGAAACGCTGAGCAATGCCCGCAAGTGAATCGTTGGCCTTTACTTCATAAATTACCATTTTTATAGGTGCTTTTATGTCTTCGGTATTGGGTGCTACTGTGTTGTTGTTTTTAATTTCTGCCTCCACCTTGGTTTCTCTGGCAATTTTTTCTCCAGCCTTTTCGCCTACATCAAATCGGTTTAATTGATAGCGTTCAATTAAGCCAATAAGTAAATCGGGGTATTTTGGGTTGGTGGCGTAGCCGGCCTCTTTTAGTCCCTTAGCCCACGATTGATAATCGTTTTTATCCAATTGAAAAAGTGTGGCATAACGCTTCCGTTTCAAAAATTCGGAATGATCTTTATACGAATCTTCGGGGGTTTTATATACTCGGAAACACTCGTTTTCGGTATCGTCGTTTTTTAAGATGGTTTTCCCGGTCCAATCTCCGGCACATTTAATGCCAAAATGGTTATTGGCTTGTAGGGCTAAGTCGCTCTTTCCATTCCCACTTTCTAGTAAGCCTTGTGCCAACGTAATGCTTGCCGGAATGCCGTTCGCATTCATTTCTTGAATGGCGATATTTTTATACTGCTCAATATAGGACTCGGCGGTGCTATTGCCCGTTCCTGGTTTATTAACTATGGTTTTTGTAGCTGGGGCATCGGGTTTAAAGAAAGTACGTATGCCACAAGAGGTTCCAAAGAGCGAAAATACTAGGCAAAATATCCCAACGTTCTTCATACTAGTATGTCAATTTTTGTCCCGGATGCAAGCGGGAGGTTTTCAATTTATTTTTTCTCATAATGGCCGAAACGCTTGTACCTAAGCGCTTGGCAATGCCCGAAAGGGTATCACCTTTTTTAACGATATAATGATGCGGAATAGGTTTAGCCACCACAGGTATAGGTTTTGCCACGGTATCTACAAGCATTTCGGGAATGAACTGCGGTGGGCGGCTATCAAACTGGTCTAATTTATATTGTTTGATAAAACCCAGTACTTGGGTGCCCCAGGTTTTGCTATGGGCATAGCCTCCCCGTTGAATGCCTCGTACCCAATTCTTGTAATCATCAGACCTATATTGTTTGAATAATTTGGCAAATGAAGGATGTTTTTTTAGCGTAGCAATAAAATCGGCATACGAATCTTCTGCCGAATCGTAGCTTTTATAAGCAGATTTAATGCTTTTTACCCGATTTTTACCCTTAATGCCAAAGTGATTATTGAGGTGACGGGCAATTTTACTCGTTCCGCTACCCGACTCGTGCATGGCAACACCTAAAATAACACTGGCTGGCACACCTGTTTGGTTCATTTTTTCGATAGCCACACTTTTATAGCGGTTTATATACAAGTTAGCCGCTGTTTGGCCAAATCCGCGGATTTGGACTAAAATAAGTACGAGCAAAAACACTATTTTTTTCATGGTGCTTATTTTTTTCTGATTACCCAAAGGCCATCTCTAATGGGCAACAAGAGGGGTTCTACCCGATTATCAGCAGCAATTTTTTCGTTGAGTGCTACAATACCGCTGGTATCTTTATCTAATTTATCTTGGTTTAACACCTTACCACTCCACAGCACATTATCAATTAAAATAATACCGCCGGGTTTTACAAAGTCAAATATTAAGTCGTAGTACAGTGCATTATTTTTTTTATCCGCATCAATAAAAACCAAGTCAATCGGTTTGGTCCAGCCAGATAAAAATTCATCGGCTTTGGCTAGGTGATAAAAAATCTGCTTTGCCCAATCCGATTCGTTAAAGTATCCACGTACCCGATCTTCTAATTCTAGGTTGCAATCTACGGTATGTAATTCACCATCGGCAGTTAAGCCTTCTGCCAAGCAAAGGGTGGCATAACCCGTAAAGGTGCCAATTTCTAGTATGCATTGTGGTTTTAGCAGTTTGCTTAACAGGCTCAACGCCATGCCTTGGTAGTGGCCAGATAACATACGGGGCATTAATACCTGCAGATGGGTTTCTCTATTAATCTTTTGAAGCAGTGCACTTTCGGGAGTGCTCAACTTCTCTAAATAAGATTGAAGGGTTGCAGAAATAATATCCATGCTACAAAGGTACGGATTTTGAAAAAAGCGCTTTTTTAAAAGCCTTGGGCTTTTTTCTCTAAGTAAGATTGTAAAATAATGGTGGCCGAAACAATATCTATCCGCTCTTTGTTTTGCCTATCCATTTTGTTCAAGCCACTTTGGGCAATGGAGGCGCTTGCCATTTTAGAGGTAAAGCGTTCGTCCATACGTTCGGCTGGAATGCTGGGAAAGTTTTTCTTGAGTAAACCGATAAAGCCCTTGATGTGCGGCTCTACCTGAGAGGCCGAGCCATCCATACGCTTTGGCTCACCTACCACAAAGCATTCAACAGCTTCGGTTTGCAGGTACTTGCTTAAATAAGCCAGAATATCTTGCGGGTGCACGGTATCTAATCCGGTAGCAATTAATTGCAAGGGATCGGTAACCGCTATACCAATTCGCTTGGTACCATAATCAAAAGCCATAATGCGTGACATGCACAAAGGTTACGATTATGTATGAGAAGCCGAAATTTTTGGTATTTTGCACCATGCAGTTTCGTGCCATTATCGGTCAAGAAGAACTTAAAAAACACCTCATAGAAAGCGTTCAATTGGGCAGGGTGAGCCATGCGCAATTATTCTTGGGGCCCGAAGGTTCGGGAAGTTTAGCCTTGGCGGTTGCCTATGCACAATATATTTCTTGCGAAAACAGAAGCAGCCACGATAGTTGTGGCGAATGCGGCTCTTGCCGTAAGTACGAAAAACTCATTCATCCTGATCTACATTTTTCGTATCCGTTTTTTGCCAAGCACAAAGAAGATACCGCACAACTCTTTATTTCGGAGTGGCGTGAGGCTTTTCTGGGCAACCCCTATTTAGGTTTAGATGCTTGGCGAAACAGCTTAGATGCTGAAAATAAGCAGGCTAATATTAATATTGCAGAGTGCCACCAAATTATTCAAAAACTCAGTTTAAAACCTTTTGAGGCCGAGTATAAAGTTTTAATTATGTGGTTGCCCGAGTATTTAGATAAAGCGGGAAATACCCTCTTAAAGCTTATGGAGGAACCCCCACAGAAAACCCTATTTATTTTGGTGGCCGAGCAGCAGGAATACATATTAACCACCATTTTATCGCGAACGCAATTGGTTAAAGTGCCCGCCCTTAGCGATACTGAGGTGGAGCGCCATTTATTGAGTCTTTCTGTGTCGCCCGAACGGGCCAAACAATTGGCTTTCTTAAGTGAAGGGAATGTACAGGTAGCTCTAAATTTGGTAAATGAGGTAGAGAGTGACAATTTCGCACTTTTTACCGACTGGTTACGCATGACTTTTGGCGATAAAGGTCCAATCATATTAGATTTTGTAGAACAAATTTCCAAATCGGGGAGGGAGAACCAGAAAGCATTTTTGCGCTACGGTATTCATTTTTTACGAGAATGTATGGTCTACCTTTCTGGCGCCAAAGAACTCATCCGTTTGCCCGAAAACGAATATTTTGTAGCGGTTAATTTCTCCGAAAAAGTACTAAGTTTAGCTAAAGCAGAGGCTATTATTGCTGAATTAGAAAAAGCACATTACCATCTTTCGCGGAATGCAAACCCAAAAATTTTATTTTTAGATGTATCTTTACAATTCGTTAAGATATTAAGGTTTAATACACTCCCTGAGGGGATTCAATATATAGGGATTTAAATTATGGGATGTGGAAGTTGTTCTTCTGGAGGCTGTGCCCCAGCCGGCTGTAAAAGTAATGGTGCTTGTCTTACCAATGGTTGCAGCAAATTAGATGTATATGATTGGCTTGCCCACATGGACATGCCTAGCAATTATAAACCCTTTGATATTCTCGAAATCAAGTTTAAGGGTTCACGTAAAGATTTTTTTATAAATACCGGTAACCTCTACCTAGAGCCTGGTGAATTGGTAACGGTTGAAACCGGATCGAGTGGTTTTGATGTAGGTCACGTATCGCTTACCGGCGAATTGGTGCGCATGCAATTGAAAAAACGCAATGTAAAAACCGACGAGGTAATCAAAAAAATTATCCGCAAGGCTACCGAAGCCGATGTAGAAAAGTGGAAACTGGCCAAAGAGGCCGAGTTTGAAACCATGCACAAAGCTCGTGTATTGGCTAAAGAATTAGGCTTGGCCATGAAGTTGAGCGATGTAGATTATCAAGGCGATAAAACCAAAGCCACGTTTTATTATACTGCCGAAGGTCGTGTTGACTTTAGAGAGTTGATTAAACGCATGGCCGAGAAATTCCGCGTTCGTATTGAAATGCGCCAAATAGGTATGCGTCAAGAAGCTAGCCGATTGGGTGGCATTGGCTCTTGCGGACGGGAGTTATGCTGTTCTACTTGGCTTACCGATTTTAAAACAGTTTCTACTGCAGCAGCCCGTTATCAAAACCTTTCGCTAAACACTTTAAAGTTAGCCGGACAATGTGGCAAACTGAAATGTTGCCTCAATTACGAGTTAGATACCTATATGGATGCCTTAAAAGACATTCCAAACAATGTAGATAAACTAGAAACCGGAAAGGGTTTAGCCCGACTTCAGAAAACAGATATTTTTAAAAAATTGATGTGGTATAGCTATCCCGATAACGAAGATTGGATTCCGTTACACGCAGCTAGAGTAAGAGAAATAAAAGAATTGAATAAAAACGGCGAAAAGCCCGACGATTTAAATGATAGTGCGGTAGAGTTGGCGGAGAAAACACCGGTAAAAACCTTTGACTACGAGAATGTGGTTGGGCAGGATAGTTTAACCCGTTTAGACAATCGCAATAAAGGCCGTAACAATAAAAACCGACGCAATAACCGTCCAAAAAATCCGAATAGCAATGTCCCTCAAGAAGGTGCTTCGTTTAACACGCCCACTTCAGATGCTGCTCCGCGAATCAATAACAACCGCAGGCGTCCACCACGTAGGCCCAATACCAATACCCCAAAACCAGAGTAGGTAATGAAACGTATTTTTTTTATTTTTTGCTTGGGGGGGATGCTTTTATTGGGTTTTTCGTGTCAAAACCAGCAGGTAGTGGTAGATGAAAATCAAGCTATCAACCAAGCTAGGTGGTCCTATGTCAATCCCATTAAAATAAAGGTACCCATTGTAGATACGGCCGCAGCTTATACTCTTTTCATAAATTTACGCCATACCGAAGCGTATGCCTATTCCAATATTTTTATCCGTATTAAGCAACGCAATCCCAATAAAACCCAAACAGTTTGGAGAAAAGAATACACCTTGTCCAACCTAGAGGGAGAGTGGCTTGGTACCGGCTCCGGAAATTTACGAAGCCACCAATTGGTTTTGTTCAAAAACCATCATTTTTCGCAGGTGGGTACCTATGTGTTTGAGCTAGAACAAAATATGAGAGATAATCCTTTAAAAGAGGTTAGCGATATTGGATTACGGGTAGAAAAACGGCCTTAAGGTTACAATAAACCCACTAGTTTCTCTAATTCCATTCCCCTAGAACCTTTTATTAATACGGTGGTGTTTTCAATGGGCAGTTTGCGTAAAGCTTCTTCGGCTTCTGCCACTGTTTTGTAAAACTCGGCCTTACCTGTTTTTTGTTGATCGAAGAAATCAACACCTATAAAGATGTATCTGGTAGCCCGAATGGCTAAGGCTTTTTCGATAATAGCAGTGTGCTCTGCTGGAGATTCGGTACCCAATTCAAACATATCGCCTAAAATAAGCGCCTTATTTGCTCCCGGTAGTTTTTCTAAATTTTCTAAAGCCCCTAGCATGCTACTAGGGTTGGCATTGTAGTAATCGCAAATAAGCGTATTTTTCTCTGTTTTAGTCAGTTGAGAGCGATTGTTCGTTGGAATATATCCGCTAATGCCGGCATTTATTTCCTCGGTGCGTAAGTCAAAAAATGCGCCCACACAAATGGCTGCCAATACATTTTCTACATTGTACCCACCTGTTAAGTGGGTGTTTACTTCGTGTTTTAAATCGTCAAACTCCACCCGTTCACGTTTCCAAGCCACACTTAAAAAAGGAACTTCAGTGGTGCTGTTTCCCGAAATAAAATTATCCATACCGGCACCGTAAAAAACCAATTTAGTAAGCGGATACTTTCTGCAAAGTGCGTTTAACTCGAAATTAGTATGACTTACAAATACTATCCCATCTGTTTCGGCTAAATAGGCATAAAGTTCGCCTTTTCCTTTCCGTACGCCCTCTAAACCACCAAAACCCTCTAGGTGGGCTTTGCCAATATTGGTAATTAGGCCGTGGGTGGGCTGCGCAATGCGGCAAAGCTGGCTAATTTCTTGTTGATGGTTGGCACCCATTTCTATGATGGCAATTTTTACCTCTGGTCCGATGGACAAAATACTTAGCGGAACACCAATGTGGTTGTTTAAATTACCATGGGTGGCAAAAGTGCAATAATGTTGACTCAACACGGCATAAAACAACTCTTTGGTGGTGGTTTTACCATTGCTACCGGTAATACCAATTACCGGAATGTGTATGTGTTTGCGGTGGTGGGTAGCTAGTTGTTGTAGGGTTGCTAAAACGTTATCCGTTAAAACTAAACGCTCGTTTCCGTTGGTTTTAGTATCTACAATGGCGTAAGCAGCACCCAGTTCTACTGCTTTTTCGGCAAAGGTATTCCCATCAAAATGTTCGCCTTTTAGTGCAAAAAATAAACAGCCCGGCGTTATTTTCCGGGTGTCGGTACAAATAACGGGGTGTTTTAAATAAATTTCGTAAAGTTCTTCAATTGGCATCATTGGGTACCAATATACAAATTGAAGCTAAGCTACCCAAGAAAGCAAAAAAAAGCCACGCTAAAAAGCGTGGCTTAGGGGTTTATTTTTTTAATAAGGTGGAGTCGGTGGTGCAGGTAAGCCCATCTTTTCCCATCATCCAGGTGCTTGGCGCTCCGCTACCATCGGCTTGGTAATTTTGTGCATTGGTTGGGAAACAATCGTATAAATTGTAATGCTCCAGGTATTCATTTAAATCGGCCTGTATAACCAACCGAGAATTTTGCGGAACCTTAAGCGTCACCTTTACACGTTGGTTGCGCCACAATTCGGACGGTATTAAGTGTATTGCCTCATCGAAAAGCAATACTGAATCTTGTTGAAGTACCCGGTATTGTATGCGTTTAACCGCCGCCAGTGCAGTCTCGAAGTTTTTACCATTCGAAATATATTGTACCACTATGGAAGCGCTTTGGTCATCACTGGGTTCAATATTCAATCGCATATTATCCGGAGAATTGTGGTCATTCTGATTGATAACTATTTTGCCTTTGGTATAGTGCCCATCTACGTGGTAGCTTAAGCTGTCTTCTTTGGTTAAAAATTTATCTTTATTTAGTTGAAGATAAAAGGTAGGATAGGTTTTTAAATTTTGAGTTTGTGAAAAACGAGCCTCTTGTTTAAACTCTCCGGCGGTTTTAAAACCGTAGTATAAACCAATAGATAGGGCTACTAGCCACACAATCAGCAGGGCAAAGGAGCCATTTTTACCAATAGTGCTTTTATTAAACAATACCCGCACGGCAAATAAAATGAGCGATACCAAGGGGATGATTACAACCAAGAAAGCCGAAATGTAAATTGCCGCTTGGAATTCGGGGTTTACAATACTAAATGGAAAGATGGGTAATTCCGAACTATTCCAAACTCCCAGAACGGCTAATAATGCTACAAAAAGGGAGAATAAAATCAATACCCCAATGGCAATGCTAAAGCCGCCAATAATTTTAATAATCACCAAACCGGTTTTTCCTAGAAACTTGCCGAAGTGCGAAAAGAGTTGCTCAATAAAGCGGCCTAGTCTTTGAAAAAATGGCTGCACTTCCTTTTGAGCAGTATGTAGGTGTTCCTTCACAGCGGCAACTTCCTCATCAAAATTCTTTTTAAAGTTTTGTAAGGTGGCGGCTTCTCCTTTCATGGCTAATTTATCTGCTCGGCTAATTGCCTTTGGCAGTACTATCCATAAAATAAGGTATAGGAAGAAACCCGTTCCAAAGAAAAAGAAACTCAGGAGAAAGATAAGCCTAATCCACCGAGCTTCTAGGTCGAAATAATGACCAATACCCGCACAAACACCGCCAAAAATCCGATCTTCTGTATCCCTGAACAATCTTTTGTCCACCCGAACTGCGTTTTCGTCACTTTCCTCATCCGGAAGTTCAAAATCGCTTGGACTACCCATTTGTTGGGTTACCGTAGTTACATCAGCCAATACAATTACCTGTTTGCTGTCTTTTGTGAGTAGTTCGTTAAACATTTCTGCCAAGCGGTTTTCAATGTCGCCCACTATTTCGTAGCTATCTGCGCTGTAACCAAAATGTTTTTTCACTTGGTTCATGTAGGTAATTAATACCTCATAGGCATCTTCTTCTATATGAAAAACTATGCCGTTTATGTTTATAATAATCGTTTTATTCATGACCGTTATTTTTTCGTTTTTTTAATCCTGGCTGTTTCAACGGCAAAGGCCAGTTCTTTCCAGGTGTTGTTTAGTTGTTCTAAGGTTTTTGTGCCTTCCGCTGTTAATTGGTAATATTTTCGCGGGGGCCCAGAAGTTGATTCTACCCAGTTGTAGCTGAGTAAACCGTTGTTTTTTAAACGGGTTAAAAGGGGGTACAGTGTACCCTCTACCACCAAAAGCTTAGCTTCTTTAAGCTCATTGATGATATCTGAGGCATATATTTCCCCTCGGGAAATAATGGATAGAATGCAATATTCCAAAATTCCTTTCCTCATTTGGGTTTGCGTATTTGCTAGTATCATGATACAAAGATATAGGTATTACTTGGTAATATGCAATACATAGTAGTAAATAATTCAACTTTTTTTAAAAATGTTTTTTTAGCTGCTACAATTAGATAATTCATGATTATTTAAATCATACAGCAAAACCACCTTTTTATTACCCTATCTCTCGAAAAAATTGCGGTTCATGGCCCTACTTATTTGTCTATCAAACAAACATTAATTACCTGATAATCAATATATTATTATTTATTTGTTAAAATACGTTTGAATTTATTTTGTTATAACACTTTTGCTGCTGATATTTAACCTATAAATAACTAATAATTAACTAGATTCTTAATTAAAAATTGTATGAAAAAACTCTTACAAAGTTTGTTCGTATTGATGCTGGTAGCTTCTGCAGCCTTTGCTCAAGATCGAACTATTACAGGTACAGTTACTGCTAAGGAAGATGGCTCAGCCCTTCCAGGAGTAAGTATCCAGGTAAAAGGTACCAAAGTTGGTACGCAAACCGGTGCTGATGGTAAATTCAGCATTAAAGTAGCACAAGGACAGAGCGCCTTAACTTTTTCTTTTATTGGCTTTGTTCCAAAAACTGTTACCCTTGGTAATGGCTCAAACATCAACGTAAGCTTAGATTCTGACTCTAAAGTATTATCTGAGGTGGTTGTTGTGGGATACGGTACGCAAAGCAAAAGAGAAATTACAGGTTCTCAATCAACCGTAAAAGCTTCCGATATTGCCAATGCGCCAATTCAGTCGCCAGAGCAAGCCTTACAAGGTAGAGCTCCGGGTGTGCAAGTAACGCAATCATCTGGTACGCCGGGTGGTGGTATTTCGGTTCGTGTGCGTGGTCCATCGTCTATTGGTGCCAGCAACCAGCCTTTATATATTGTAGATGGTGTGCCTATCAATACTGGTTCATACACGCAATTAGCCGCTGGTGGTCAGTTAACCAACTCGTTGGGCGATATTAACCCAAGCGATATTGAATCTTTAGAAGTATTAAAAGATGCTGCTGCAACCGCTATTTACGGTTCAAGAGCTTCTGGTGGTGTGGTATTAATTACTACCAAGCGTGGTGCAAACCAAGCTACCAAATTAACTTTTAACAGTTATTATGGTGTACAAGAGGCACAAAAACAATTGCCGGTAATTACTGGACAAGAGTATATCACCTTATTAAACGAAGCTATTGCAAATCGTTATGGTGCTGGTATTGGTTACACGGCTTTAACGGGTTTAAGTCAAAACCCAGCAGATTATCCTTCAACCAATTGGCAAGATGAGATTTTTCAAACGGCCGTAGTTAAAAACTACGATTTATCTATACGTGGTGGAACTGATAAAACTAAATTCTCGGTTTCGGGTTCTTACTTCGATCAAGATGGTATTGTGATTAATACGGGCTACAAACGCTATTCTGGTCGTGTAAACATCGACAATAAAATTTCTGATAAGTTTAGCGTAGGTATCAGTTCTAGCTTTAGTAATGCTACCAGCAATCGTGTTAACAACGATAATAACATTTACGGTGTAGTTTCTGGTTCTGTTTTATTAGGCCCACATGTACCCGTAAAAAATGCTAACGGAACCTGGGGAGGCGACCCAGTTTCGTCGGTAGATAACCCTGTGGCTTCTGCTTATGAAACCACATTTTCTGCTGTAAACAACCGTTTATTTGCCAATGCATTTGGTGAGTACAAAATTACCGACAATTTGAAGTTTAAATCTTCATTTGGTGTGGATTATGTGCAAAGCAAAGACCGCCGTTTCTATCCCACTACCGTAAATGCGGGTAGAGGATCAAAAGGATCGGGTGCTGAGGCGTATAACCAAGAGATGAACATAGTGAATGAAAACATTTTATCGTTCAACAAAACTTTTGCAGGTAAACATGCCTTAAACGCAGTTGCGGGGGTAACTTACCAAACCTCTAACTACGAAAGTATTTTTGCTTCAGCCACTGTTTTCCCTGGAAATGATATTCGCAGAATTTCTGCTGGTGCGGTTAAAACCGACGCTTCTTCTGGAGGAACTTCTTATGGCTTGGTTTCTTACCTAGCTCGTGCAAACTATACCTTTGCCAATAAGTACATTGTCCAAGGTTCGGTTCGTGTAGATGGTTCATCACGTTTTGGTGCAAACAACCGTTACGCTACCTTCCCAGCTGCTTCAATAGCTTGGATAGCATCGGAAGAAAACTTCTTAAAAAATTCTAAATTGATTAGCGATTTAAAATTTAGAGCCAGTTATGGTTTAACCGGTAACCAAGAAATTGGAAACTTTTCATCACTACCTCTATTTGGAGTAGGTGCCTATATCCAAAGTGGATCATTGGTTCCAACACAATTGGGTAACCCCGATTTAACTTGGGAAACTGCTAAATCCTATAACTTTGGTTTCGATTTAGGTTTCTTTAATAACCGCTTAAGTTTCACTGTTGATGGATACCGCAGAAATACTGAAGAACTATTATTATCTCAACCTTTAGTAGGTGCCTCAGGATTTACCGGTATTCAAAAAAATATTGGTGCCGTGAAAAACGAAGGTCTTGAATTGGGCTTAAATGCTGTTATAGTAAATAGCAAAAACTTTAAATGGGATGCTAGCTTTAACTATACCAAGAACAAGAACGAGGTTTCTACTATATATGGTGGTATTCCTTTTGCTTCTGGTTTTGCTTCTTGGGTAGAACAAGGTCAGCCATTAGGTGCCTTTAGAGGATACGTAGTGGATCGTTTATTCCAATCTGCTGCTGATGTATCGGCTTCTCCACTTCAATCAAGCTTAACCAGAGCTGGTGATATCAAATTTAAAGATTTGAATGGTGATAATGTGATTACCGCTGCAGATCAGCAAATTATAGGTCAAGGTTTACCAACTTTCTTTGGTGGTTTAACCAATAACATCAAATACAAAAATATCGATGTATCCTTCTTCTTCCAATTCTCAGGTGGTAACCAAATTTACAACAACACTCGTGCATTTTCAGAAGGTATGAATAGTTTATTTGGTCAAACGGATGCGGTATTAAACCGTTGGACACCAACCAATACCAATACCACGGTACCTAGAGCTATTTACGGAGATACGCCTAACAATAGAAGAACCTCTACCCGTTGGTTAGAAGATGGCGATTTCATCCGTTTAAAAAATGCAAACATTGGCTATACCTTTAGCCCAGCATTAGCAAAACGCTTGAAATTAAATTCATTGAGAATGTATGTAGCCGGTCAGAATTTATGGACCAAAACCAAATACCAAGGTTTAGATCCAGAGGTTTCTACCTTCTCTGATACCAACACTGCACCAGGAACCGATTTCTTAACCTTCCCACAAGCCAGAACCTACACGTTCGGTATTAATGTTGGATTTTAAATCTTAAGAACATGAAATTAAATTATAAATTAGTATTAACACTAGTAAGCTTAAGTGCAGTGCTAGGTACTTCTTGTCAAAAAGAAACCCTAGATCAAAAGCCACAAGCTTCGCTAGATGCCACTACGGCTATTAAAGATGCGGCCAGCTTAACTGCGGCTACATTGGGTATTTACAGTGGTTTTCAAAGTGGAAGCTATCATGGCCTGCGTTATTTTGCCTTTGCAGATTTATATGCAGATAATATGAGCCACACGGGTACTTTCCCAAGTTTTGCTACCATTGCTAACAAGCAAATATTGCCCGACAATACTGAGGTGGGTAGCATGTGGAACTCTATGTACTCAACCATTAACCGTGCCAACACGGTTATTGCAGCGATACCAAGCATTGCTGATCAATCGGTGGTTAAAGACAATGTACTTGCAGAGGCTCGTATTTTACGTGCCAATGTATACTTTGACTTAATTCGCTATTGGGGCGGCTCTAAAACAGGTTTCAACCAAGCCGGTGGTGTGGGTGTTCCATTGGTATTAACTCCAACCTTGGTTGAGGCCGATGCAGCGCCAAGAGTTCGTGCTACGGAAGCTACGGTATTGGGTCAAGTTATTACCGACCTAGATTTTGCCATTGGTATTTCTACATTTGCAAACAAAAACGTGACTGGTCGTGTGGGTAAAGATTATGCCAAAGCCTTGCGGGCTCGTGTAGCTTTATACATGGGTGATTACGCTACGGCTCAAACCTATGCTACTGAATTAATTACTTCAACCCGTTATGCCTTAACCGCAGGCGCTGACTATAAAAACATTTGGGCGCTTAAAAACACCAGTGAGTCTTTATGGGAAATTCAATACGAGCCAACCAACGCTAACAGTATTGCCTTTTTCTATTATACTACAGCTACTGGTGGTCGTAACGAAATTGCTACAGCTACTGGTTTAAATACAGCGCACGAAGCGGGTGATTTACGCCAATCTGTAAATGCAACGGCTACTGGTGGTACGGCATCCAACTTGAAAACACTTAAATTTACCCGTGTAGCCACTGGTGATGATAACGTGGTGATGTTCCGTTTATCTGAATTGTATTTAATTCGTGCCGAAGCAAGAGCACAAATTGGTACCGATTTAGTAGGTGCTTTATCTGATGTAAACGTGGTAAGAACTCGTGCCGGTTTAGCGGTATCTGCTGCTGCAACCACTGCCGATTTAATGACCGCTATTTTAAAAGAGCGTCGTGTTGAATTTGCACATGAAGGTCACCGTTTCTTCGACTTGAAACGTACCAATAGCTTGGCCACCACACTTGGTGCCGCTGCTTTTGGAGTAACCACTATCGATAATACTTTTAGAGCTTTGTGGCCAATTCCACAACGTGAGGTATTAACTTCAGGTGGTATTACTGCCCAAAACACAGGCTACTAATTAACCTATAATTTTATAAAAAAAGCCACCCATTTGGGTGGCTTTTTTTATGCTTATAAATCATGCATTTTAAGGCAATTTTACGCCTAAATTCCGTCCGCTTGTTGTTCATTTTTAGTCCATTTTATTCAAAATAATGAAAAGAATGTGGATAACACTAAAACAATAAATAACTGATATACAAGTAATTAACTCATATTTGTTAAAATATGTTAAGAATTATTTTGTTGTAACATATATATTCAGGATATTTATTTTTGATAAATAACCTATAATTAACATTCAATCTAATTAAAAATTGTATGAAAAAACTCTTACAAAGTTTGTTCATTTTGATGCTCGTAGCTTCGGCTGCCTTGGCACAAGATCGAACTGTAACGGGTACGGTAATCGCCAAAGAAGACGGTTTACCATTACCTGGAGTTTCCGTAAAAGTCAAAGGAACTACAACGGGTACTCAAACCGGCGCTGACGGTAAATTTAGCATTAAGGTAACCGCAGCTTCGCCTGTGTTACAATTCTCATTTATTGGTTTCAAAGCTGCTGAAGCAGCCGTTCCGGCTTCTAACAGACTGAATGTATCTTTGGCATCTGATAGCCGTTTACTTGAAGAAGTAACTGTTGTAGGAGCTTTGGGTACAACACGTACAGCCAGATCAACAACCAATAACGCACAAGTAATTGACGAAAAGCAATTAAACACGATTCGTCAAACCAACTTAAACAACGCCTTGGCGGGTAAGGTATCTGGTATTCAGGTACGTAGCCAGTCTGCAGCGGCTTTAGGTAGAAATACCGAGGTTCGTTTGCGTGGGGTTTCTGGTTTTGGTACAGGTACAAGTGCATTGTACATTGTAAACGGAACTGTTTTACCAAATGCGGATGACATCAACTTAGATGACATCGAAAACGTATCGGTATTACAAGGTGCTGCAGCTGCTGCACAGTTCGGTTCTCAAGGTGCAAACGGTGCCATCATTATTACCCTAAAAGAAGGTAAAAGCAATGCAAATGGTAATTTAGGTGTAACGGTTAATACTGGTATTCAATTTGAGGATGCCTATATTATGCCGAACTACCAAAATTCATATGCTGGTGGTGGTGTTGGCGATTTAATGCAATACACCTATAAAGCCGGCGATCCGGTGGAGTGGCAAGCCTTAAGTGGTAAATATTACCACGATTATAACGATGATGCTTCTTGGGGTCCTCGTATGGTGGGTCAAGAACACATTCCTTGGTATGCTTGGTATGGTGGTCATGATCGTTCGTACAAAACTACTGCCTTAAACCCGCAACCAAACAATGCTAGAGATTTCTTTAGTACTGGTATTACGCGTAACAACTCGGTATCCTTAAGTACTGCTACCGATAAACTTAAATTTAAGTTTACCTACGGTAACCAAGATGTTTCTGGTTTAGTTTACAATTCAGAATTAAAAAAGAATACCATTAACTTAATCTCATCGTATAAATTGAACGATAAATTTGAAGTTAGTGCAGATATCAACTACATCAACCAAACTCAAAAAGGTGAAATAGATGATGCCTACTCTAACCAATCAACGGGTTCATTCGGTCAGTGGTTCCACCGCGATTTGGATATGGGCATTATAAAAGAATTACAAGGATTACGTACTTCAGATGGCGTTTACGCTTCTTGGAACCACGCAAACCCTGATTCTTACGATGCTGCTGATCCAAGAAGTTTTTATGCGGGTAACTATTGGTATAATTTTTATACCTATTTTAACTTAGTAGATGTACAAAGTCAGCGTGACCGTTTATACGGTAATCTTGCTTTTACCTACAAATTAAACAAAGACTTTAAAATTACCGCTACCTATCGTAAGCAACAAAACACCACATTTGGTGAGAGCAAATACAGCTCACAGTTAGGCGCTAGTGCTTTGCAAACTGGCCAATTGGGATCTTACGCTACTTCAACGTCCTTCTCAAACCGTAGAAACATTGAATTTTTGGCTACTTATACCAAAAAAATCAAAGATTTTAGCATTGAGGCTAACGTAGGTGCTGATTTCTTCCGTTGGGTGAGCAAAAGCAATTCTGCTAATACCAATAACGGTTTAAGTGTGGCCGATTTATTTACCATTGCCAACTCGGTTGATCAACCAAGTGTAGGTAACGGTAGAGTTGAAGAAAAATACCGTGCGGTATTAGCCAAAGGAACTTTCGGTTACAAGAACATCTTATTTGCCGATATTACGGTACGTAATGACTGGTTCTCTACCTTACCTGCTGGTAAAAATGCCGTGGTTTCTAAATCATTCGGTGGATCATTTGTATTCGGCGATTTGATTGCTAAAACCTTACCTTTTGTAAGCTTTGGTAAATTAAGAGCATCATGGGGTGAAATTCCAAAAGCATTGGGTGGCTCAAACGAAAGCTTTGGTGCATATCGTTATCCAGGTTCTGCATTTGGTGTGGGTAGCTTTAAATGGGGTTCTAACTTCTTAATGGGTGCAGCTGATGCATTGGTTGATCCAAACATTAGAGGTTCGGTAGTAACTCAAGGTGAGTACGGTATCGATTTAGGATTCTTGAACGACCGTTTAGGTTTCTCTGCTACCTACTGGAAAGGTTCTGAGAAAGATTTCCCGTATGCACTTTCTGTGAATGGTGCTTCGGGTTATACTTCCTTATTAACCAACATTGGTGAAATTAGCAAATCAGGTATTGATATTCAATTTAATGCCAAGCCTGTTGTTTCTGCAAACTTTAGCTGGAAAATTAATGCGACTTGGGCTAAATTAATAACCAATGATATCGTAAGCTTAAGTCCACAGTATGGCATTACCCAAACTGCTGGTATACAAGGTGTATGGGGTTCAACCATGCCATACTTGGTACATAAAGAAGGAATGCGTTGGGGACAAATTTTTGGTAATGGTATTAAAATGACCAACGGTCAACCTACCATTACTGCAGCTGGTGCCTATGTAAACGATCCGGCTAAATATTTCGGTTCGGTATTGCCAGATTACACCGGTGGTGTACAAAACAGCTTTACCTTCCTTAAAAATTTCAACTTAAACGTGAATATCGATTTCCAGTCTGGTGGTAAGTTCGTTTCTTTATCAAACCAGTGGGGTTCATTTAGTGGTCTAACCGCTGTAACTGCAACCTACAACGATAAAGGTAACCCAGTACGTAATGCCGTTGCCGATGGTGGTGGTGTACACGTATTTGGTGTGCTTGCAAATGGTACTCCAACCAATGTTTATGTAGATGCACAAACCTACTACCATAACTTATACTACAATAAAACATTCGATCCATATATTTACGATTTAACTTTCGTAAAAATGAGAGAAGTAGCCTTAGGATACAATATCCCGGTTAAAAAGTTAGGCTTGGGTAAATACATCCAAAATGCCAACCTTGCTATTGTAGCTAGAAATCCATTATTAATTTATGCAACCAGCAAAGATTTCGATCCATCTGAAATTTCTGCTACCGTTGGTGAAACCGCACAATACCCAGGTACCCGTGGTTTTGGTTTTAACTTAAGAGTAGGATTTTAATTGATTGATTTCGATAAAAAGATAAAACAGATATGAAAAAGAATTTAATTTATGTATCCCTTTCGTTACTCCTATTAGGAACTAGCGGATGTGAAAAGTTGGAAGACTTTGGGAATACCAACCTCGATCCGGCAGCAACTACACAGCCTGTACCTCAGGCTTTGTTAACCAATGCACAAGCTAGCATTGGCGGATATGCTGCACAAACCCGTGGTGGTTTATACGCACAATACTTTTCTGAAACACAGTATACCGATGTTTCTGTGTATAGTACACCACAATTAGCCTTTACCGGAGAGTATTCTGGTGTTTTAACCGATTTACAAATTATTAAAAATGTAAATTCGAGCAACAACATGACCCAAGTGGCCAATATCTTACAACAGTATGTATTTTGGACCATTACGGATCGTTGGGGCGATGTGCCTTATTCTGAAGCCTTACAAGGTGCCAGCAAAACCAATCCTAAATACGATACACAAGAAAATATCTATAAAGGAATGATTGCTAGCTTAAAAGCCTCTGTAGCTGCTTTTGATGGTACATCATTGGTGAAAGGCGATGTTATTTTTAACGGTAACGTAGCTGCATGGAAACGTGCTGCCAACTCTATGCGCATGTTAATGGCCATTCAATTGTCTAAAAAGTATCCTTCTGCAGGTGCCTATGCCGCAACTGCATTTGGCGAAGCTTTAAGCGATGGTGGTGGTTACATTAGCACCAATGCCCAAAACATGATAGTAGATTATCCAGGTGGTAACTTCAAATCTAATTGGTGGAACCTCTACAATGGTCGTAAAGATTATGCCGAAAGTGCAACCATGACCACTTTAATGTCGTCTTTATCAGATGATCGTCAATTGGCTTTTGGTGGTCTAACGCAAGATCAAACTTCTGCAAATGCAAGTGTTACGTCTAATATAGGCGTTCCGTATGGTGTGACTCGTCCAACTGCCGAGGCCTTTACTGCAGCCAATACCGGTTGGGCACGTATTTTACGTGGCGATTTCCGTACTGAAAGCAGCGATATCGTTGTAATTAGTGCCGCTCAAGTTGCTTTGGCTCGTGCCGAAGCTGCAGAACGTGGTTGGACTGCCGAAAGCTTAAGCACGCTGTACGATGCAGGTATTACCTTATCGTACGGACAGTGGGGTATTGCTGTACCAGCTGGTTATTTAGCTGCCAATGCCGTAGGTGCCGTAGGTACTGCCGGAAATATTCAGAAAATTTCTACCCAGCGTTACATTGCTTCGTATCCAAATGGATTACAAGGCTGGAACATTTGGCGTAAATCTGGTTTCCCTGCTTTAACTGCAGCTCCTGCTGCTACCAACACTAGCGGTCTTATTCCACGCAGATATACCTATTCTAGTGGAGAGTATACCTCTAACTTGGTTAGTGTAACTGCTGCTGTAGCTTTGCTACCAGGTGCCGCAGATAGTCAAGATGCCAGAATTTGGTGGGATCAATAAGCTGCTATAATATTCACTTTAAAAAATGAACAATATGAAACAGAAAATAACAATCTTGCTAGTGGGTTTCCTACTTACTTTAGGCATCAGCTCTTGTATAAAAGACAGTTCGCCTGAATTGGGTTCAAGTGGAAACACCATTATCAAATTTAACGACGGCCCTACAAAGGCCATATTTTACAGCCCATTTACGAACGTTAAAGTAGTAACACTATTTACCTTTCGTAGAGATGCAAACTCTGCTGCCGATTTACAAAAACCGGTAGAAATTACCTTGGCAGAAGATGCTACTTTAATTCCGGCAGGTTATACAGATTTACCAGCTGCTCTGTACACTTTAGTAGCCGATCCGAGTATTACCGTAGCCGCTGGTAAAGTAACCTTGCGTTTTGCCGCAGGCGAATTTTCAAAAGACTTGAAAATAAACCTAAACGGTTCCGCATGGACTGACTTAAGTACCAAATATGGCAAATACTACAAGGTGTTTGATGCCGGATCTAAACAAGTTGCCGCAGGCCAAGCTACTATGACAGTTACCATGAGCATTAAAAATGCTTGGGATGGTGTTTATGAAGCAACCGGTACATTTCTCGATGTGTCTGCATCTGGTGGTGCTTGGTCGCATGTAAATGTGGGCTTAGCTGCCTATGCTGAAACTCAAACCTATGAATTGCGTACCATTTCTGCTACGCAGTGTGAGGTTTATGATGCAAGTGTTTACGGTGGTTTCTATGTACCATTTTATACTGGTACAGGTTTTAGCGGTTACGGATCATTCTCTCCGGTATTAACCCTTAATGGTGCAACTAATACCATCACAAGTGTACACAACCGTTACGGTACTGCACCATTGTATGTATCAAGTAATGGTCGTACTGCAGAATTAGATCCAACTGGTTTTAACGATTACAATCCATCAACTAAAACTATTCGTATCAAGTACTTTATGGTACAGCCAAGTGTTGTAGCTGTAGGTCCTCGTACGTTTATTGATGAAACTTGGAAATATATTGGTCCAAGACAATAGTCTAAGCCGATAAGTAAAAAACCCCCACCAATTTGGTGGGGGTTTTTTTATGCCCAAAATTTTGCGAAAACAAAGTTTAACCCTTTATTATCGCGTAAAACACAAAACTTACACCAAACGATAGTAAATTTATTTATCCGATTTATTTGCAAGTGAATACAATTTAACTTTAACTTTACGTTAAATTAATCAACTAAATACACGGATTTATGAAAAAAGTACTACGCTACAGTTTAATTTTGTGCTTGCTTCTGGTGTTAATACCTATGATCTCGTAAGTAAAACAATTACTATTAAATATAACATGTGCCAACCTAGTGTAATACCGGCACCCCCGTCTATTCGTACTACTTGGGACGAAGTGTGGAAATTCAAAAAAGATCGAGAATAAAATAGGGTTAATAGGTTTGGTGCAAAGCCTCTTCTACAGCAATGTAGCGGAGGCTTTTTTATTTTCCATCCACACTATATTTCCCCGGTCCAATAAGCACCAAGGCTAAAAATACAATGCCCGCTTCCAATGCATGGCCATAGCCTTGCAAGCCATCGCCGGCTTTGTAGTGGTGTAGAGCGGCAATAGCCATAGTAAAGGCCAATAAGAAACTTACCGGCCTAAAGGCTAAGCCCAATATCAATAAAAAACTACCAAAGGTTTCGGTGAGTGCCGCCAATAAGCCCCACATTTCGGGTAAAAAAGTAATACCCAAGTGTTTCATGGAACCACCCACTCCTGCCCACATAGTTGGACCCCCCAATAGTTTAGGGTAGCCGTAAAACATAAAGAGGGTACCTATACCTATTCTTAAAAAAAGTAATCCGCTGTCTTTGTATTTACCAAGGTTTGAGAAAATAGCCATATTAAAATTGTAAATGTGTGTGCGTGTTTGTTACTTCTAAAGTTACGTGTTTTCCTAATATTAGTGCTCGATTATCTGCCAAATGCCCAGCCGGGAAATCGAAGGCTATGGGGTAGCTATATTCAGCGGTTAGTGCCAATACCATATCGGCTACACTTTCTCCAAAAGGAGGTTCGTTGTCTTCCAATCCGGTAAATCCGCCAATGATTAAGCCAGCTATCTCTGCTAATTTGCCCGAACGTTTTAACGCCCACAGTAAACGATCAACCGCATAATAGTATTCACCCACATCTTCTAAAAATAAAATTTTACCCCGGTAATTTGGTTCAGATACCGAACCCGATAAAGCCCGCATAATGGCTAGATTCCCGCCAATTAATTCGCCAATGCCTACGCCATTTCTTCCTTGTGTTTGGCTTTCATAACTGTAGGAGAGTGTTTCTCCAAACAAAGCAGCGTGTAAAGATTGTAACGATGCGCTAGAACCATCGGGAATGGTGAGTGGCATTTGTGCATGCAGCGAACACAGGTTTAGTTGTGCTTGCAAGTGTGCGTGGAGTACGGTAATATCGCTAAAGCCTACAATCCACTTGGGTAGCTTAGCCAAACTGTTAAAATTTAGTTCATCTATAATGCGGATGGTACCATAGCCACCACGGGCGGCAAAAATGGCCTTAATGCTTTCATCGTCTAAAAATTGCTGTAAATCGGCGGCCCGCTCTACATCTGTACCCGAAAATTGGTGATGCGCACCATGTACGGTTTTGCCCAACACCACTTCCAATCCCCACGATTCCAATAAATGAATGGCATCTATTGGTAATTCGCTTAATTTTTTCGCCGGACAGGTAATGGCTACCTTATCGCCTTTTTTTAGATATGGGGGAAGCCTCATTTTTTTAAATTATCTTTGTACAAATTACAAAAATAGCACAAATAAACAGTGTCGAACGCAGATAAATTTAAACGGTATACGGTAACAGCCGCCTTGCCTTATGCAAATGGTCCAAAACATATTGGACATTTGGCAGGCGCCTATATCCCTGCCGATTTGTACGCCCGTTATTTACGCCTTTCGGGTAAAGATGTGGTATTTGTGTGCGGATCCGATGAACACGGTACGGCCATTCCCAACCAAGCCATTAAAGAAGGTAGTACACCGCAAGCCATTATTGATAAATACCATGTTTTAAATAAAGGTAGTTTTGAGAAATTAGGCATCTCTTTTGATATTTATCACCGCACCAGCGCCCCCATACACCACGAAACAGCCCAAGATTTTTTTAGGGTATTGGATAAAAAAGAGGTATTTACCATTGAAACTTCTGAGCAATATTTCGAC
>Ga0209107_10000045_pt1 | contig 75041 bp, 66 predicted proteins | sample LakErihyJuly2011_2_FD_187460 | JGI IMG/M metagenome (GOLD analysis project Ga0209107, IMG submission 187460) | Freshwater microbial communities from dead zone in Lake Erie, Canada - CCB hypolimnion July 2011 (SPAdes) (version 2) | ecosystem: Environmental > Aquatic > Freshwater > Lentic >...
TTTGAATGAGTTTTTAAATGATTTCGACATTGAAAACGAGAGTGTTAATGGGTACATCAATAGAAAAAAAGATTATGAATTACCAGTTTTTATAGTTGGTTTAGATAAATTTCCTTTTTATGATGAAGTGCATGCGAAGCTGAAAGAAACCTATCCAGATTTCGAAAATCTTAAAAGCGATTATAAGAATTTTAATTTCATAAAGATGTTGCTTTCTCCAGAGTATTTTAATTATTCTAACAAGCCCAAAGCCATTCTTCCGTTTCACCACTACAAAACTCATATTGCTACTCCAATTGAAGAACATTTGCATGAATGTGCTACTTATGCGAATTCTAACGGTAGTTCTAATTTGCATTTTACTGTATCTGAAGAACACCAAATGGAGTTTGAAAAAATTATTGGATTGGTAAAAAACAAAGTAGAAAAAGAAACTCAAACTATTATAAATACTAGTTTTTCGTATCAAAACAAACATACAAATACACTTGCGGTTGATAGTGTAAACAATCCATTTAGGGATGAAAATAACAAGCTGTTTTTTAGGCCAGGAGGCCACGGAGCTTTAATTGGAAACTTAAATGATCTTGATGGTGATGTAATTTTCGTAAAAAATATTGACAATGTTATTCAAAACCATAAAGAGATTAGTGCCTTGTATAAAAAAACCTTAGCTGGAATATTGTTAGAGTTACAACAAAAAGTTTTTGGCTATTTGAATGCCATTGCTGCAGGACAAGAAATAAATGTGGAAGAACTCCTTGATTTTGCTAAAAACAACTTAAACATAAAGGTGAAAAGTGACGTATTGAAATATACTGTAGAAAATCAAATTATTTATATTCAAAAAATTCTTAATAGACCCATTCGAGTTTGTGGTATGGTTAAAAATGAAGGCGATACCGGCGGAGGTCCTTTTTGGGTTCAAAATGCGAAAGGGACCACATCATTGCAAATTGTAGAAACATCACAAATAGATTTAACGAATAGCGACCAAGTTAAAATCTTCAACAATTCAACGCATTTTAATCCCGTTGATTTAGTCTGTGGAATAAAAGATTATAAAGGAGAAAAGTTTTATTTGCCTGATTTTGTTGATAAAAAGAGCGGGTTTATTGTCCAGAAAAACAAAGATGGAAAACCATTAAAAAGTTATGAATTGCCGGGGTTGTGGAATGGCGCTATGGCCAAATGGATTAGTATTTTTGTAGAACTTCCGTTAATTACTTTTAATCCTGTGAAAACAGTGAATGATTTATTGCGACCACCACACCAACAACCATAATAATTGTGGAAGCTGAAAAAATCTTAGCCGAATTACAATTCAAAGCCGTTCGCAGTAGCGGAGCGGGTGGTCAAAATGTGAATAAAGTTTCCTCAAAAGTGGTCTTGACCTTCGATTTAAAAAATTCGCAAGCTTTATCAAATGACGAAAAAGCTCTATTAGAAAATAAATTAGCTTCAAGATTAACCTCGGAACAAATCCTCATTTTGAATTGTGACGAAGACAGAAGCCAACTCAAGAATAAATCTCTTGTCATCAAAAGATTTATTGATTTAATCATTGCGGCGTTAATTATTCCAAAAATTAGGAAAGCCACAAAAATTCCAAAATCGGTTATCCGAAAACGTATCAAGGACAAAAAGACTTTATCTGAAACTAAAAAGAATAGGAAGAAACCAGATTTTTAAATTTTTTGCAATTCATACTTTATAATTCACAATTTATAATTAATTTTGTCTCGTCTCAAAGGGGTGCTAGATTTCTAAAACGGAATGACAGCTGAGATTATACCCAACGAACCTGGGCAGGTAATGCTGCCAAGGGAAAAAATGACAAAAAGTAGCGTGCACACTATTTATTTGTCTTAGGAACAATCAATTTAACAAAAGAATAATTCCCCCTTGTTATTCGTAAACAATTTACGAATGAAAAATGTTATCAAATTACAAACAAAAAGAACGAAACCTACTAATCTTTTATCTCTTCGTCTCTTATCTTTTATCTTTTTAATCACTACTTTCTTCTCATTTTCTCAAGAAATTAAAAAAGACACTACCAAAGTCAATGCGCTCGACGAAGTTTTAGTTTTGGCAATTCGAGTCACTGCAAAAACACCCGTAAGTTTCAGTAATTTGACTAAAAAAGAAATTGCGCCTCGCAATTTAGGACAAGATATCCCAATTTTATTGAACTATTTACCATCGGTTGTCACCACTTCTGATGCTGGAAATGGAGTGGGATATTCCGGAATTCGAGTTCGTGGTAGCGATGCCACCCGCGTTAACGTTACCATTAACGGCATTCCCTACAACGATTCAGAAAGTCAGGGAACCTTCTGGGTGAATATGCCTGATTTTGCTTCTTCATTAGAAAGTATCCAGTTGCAGCGCGGCGTGGGAACTTCTACTAACGGCGCTGGTGCTTTTGGCGCAAGCCTGAATATGCTAACCGATTCCTATTCCAATAAGGCTTCGGGTGAAATTTCGAGTTCCTTAGGAAGTTTTAATACCAATAAAAATACCGTAAAATTCAGTACGGGTTTATTAAATAATCATTTTGAAATTGCAGGACGATTGTCCACTTCACAATCTGATGGATATGTAGACCGGGCAAGTTCTGATCTAAAATCCTATTTTCTTCAAGGAACTTTTATTGGCAAAACAAGCTTAATCAAGGCATTGGCTTTTGGGGGAACCGAGAAAACATATCAATCTTGGTTCGGAGTAGATGCTGCAACATTAAAAAGGGATAGAACTTTCAATCCAGCTGGAATGTTTACGGATGAATATGGAAAACCTCGTTTTTATGACAATCAAACCGATAATTACCAGCAAGATCATTATCAATTGCATTGGAATGAAAGACTTTCTGAAAAATGGAGCACGAACCTAGCCTTTCATTATACAAAAGGTAAAGGATATTACGAAGAATATAAAGAAGACCAAGATTTTGCAGATTATGGTTTGTTACCAATTGCTGCTGCACCCACTGTGAAAACTACTGATTTGGTGCGCCAAAAATGGTTGAACAATGATTTTTACGGAACTACATTTTCTGCTAATTACAAAGAAGATCAATGGGATGTTATTCTTGGTGGAGGTTGGAACAAATACGAAGGAGACCATTTTGGGAAAGTAATATGGGCACGTTTTGCAGCGCAAAGCGAATTGGGAGAGCGATATTATGACGATGCTGCGACAAAAATCGATGGCAATGTTTTTGTAAAAGCTAATTTTAAAGTAGATGATAAATGGAGTTTGTTTGGTGATTTGCAATTGCGAAGCTTGAGTTATAAAGCGAATTCTCCAGAAACAGGATTAGTAAACGACACTTTTAATTTCTTTAATCCAAAAGGAGGAGTAACGTATACAATTAATGAAATCCAAAGTTTGTATTTTTCGTATGCCAAAGCCAATCGTGAACCGAACCGAACCGATTATGAAAATGGCAGTCCAAAACCAGAAAAACTGAATGATTTTGAATTGGGTTGGCGCCATCTTTCGGATAAAATAAAGTGGAATGCTAACGTCTATTATATGAAATACAAAGACCAATTGGTAGTAACGGGTGAGTTGGACAATGTGGGAAGTCCTATAAGAGCCAATAGTGGCGACAGTTATAGAGTTGGTATTGAGTTAGATGCAACTATTCAGCTTTCAGAAAAATGGGTGTTGCAGCCGAATATCACTTTAAGCCAAAACAAAAACAAAGATTTCTTTTTCACCAGAGATGGCGTTTTACAGAATTTAGGAGATACGAATATAGCGTATTCACCAAATCTTGTCGCCGGAAATAGATTGACTTTTATGCCTCTAAATCATTTTCAAATTTCATTATATTCTAAATTTGTTGGAGAACAATTTATGGCTAATATAGATGCCGAAGGTTCAAAGTTAGACAGCTATTTTATCAATGATTTGAATGTGTCGTATGAGTATAAGCCAAAAAGCATTTTCAAGTCAATTTTGATTTCCGCCTTGATCAATAATATCTTTGATTTGAAGTATGAAAGCAACGGATATTTTTATACTTACGATGATGATTACAGTAATCCTCCAGCTATTACTACTATAGAAGGCGCAGGTTATTATCCGCAAGCGGGGATTAATTTCTTAGCGGGAGTGACGTTTAAGTTTTAATTTTTTTAACTCTGAAAAAGTTTTTAAGTTTTGTTTGTTGTTAAATTTTTGTTAATTTTAAAAAATTATTTGCATAAATCGTTTTTTTTTTTTGAAATTTATTTTGGTTAATCAGAAAAATATTTATAAATTTAAAACATTAAAAAAATGAAAAAAATTGTCACGTTATTTCTTGTTGTGATTTCATTACTTGGATGCGAAAATGAAACTGCAACAATTCAAGTTTCACAAATTGATTCGAAAAAAGAGTTAGTTGAACTAAAACAAAAAGCCATTACTCCTATTTTGACAATGGCAAAAAACAAAGAATTTAAGGATTTTATTTTAAATGAATGTTTAAAACAAGAGCACGGTGAATACAACGTTTATTTTTCTAAAATAATTCAGAAATTTAAAGATAATCCCAGTTATAGCAAATACATAACAGATTTATCAACACTTTCAAATCAAATCAAAAAACTTAATGGCGGAATTGAGCCATTAGTATTTTATCCAAGAGCTGAAACAATCGAAGAGAATTTTAAATCTTTGCGAAAAAGCCAAAAAGTATTTAAAATGTCACAGCAAGTTGAACAAACAATAGCTGTTAATCAAGATGTTATGGATCCTAACGGTTCTACTCCAGGATATATTTTATCATTTGATGGCGAAATGATTTATTTTGATAATATTTTTGAAGAATTCGCTTGGGAGAATGATGTATGGGTTATTGGTGAAGAAGAAGTTGTTCCGAATATGTCTTCATTTGAAGATAATATAACAACTTCAGTATCATTTGTAGCGCCTCCGTCAAGATTTGAAAATCAAGCTGAATATGGTGGAATTATTCAAGTTACTGATTTAGGTGCAATCGAACCTTGGACGAAAGGGAAGTTAGAATTTTCTATAATAATACGTGGGATAACTGGAGTAGAAGTTAAAAAAGATTTTGATAAACGTAAAAGAAGTCATTTTAGGAATAATAAATGGTATGATTATAATTACTTTATTGGGAATTGGACTAATTCTGCGTTTGGAATTTTAATGGTTGAAAAATGGTTAGAACTGGATGGAGGAAGTTCTGCTTCTGTAACTTTAACAATTCCCCCTGCAGTGCCCGGAGGAATAACAACCTCGGTAACTATACCTAGTAAAAATAGAGACGATGATTTAGGACAAAGTATAATTCAATTTACCGATTCGATGAATCAAATTTATAATCTGTCTCATATGAATATGAAAAGGAAACATTTATAATTATCTTTACGAATAATTCTAAATCAATAAATAAATTATAGTAAAAATGAAAAAATTCAATTACTTACTTTTTAGCATTTTATTTTCTATCAGTTTCGGAAGTTATTCACAAATTAGTGTGACAGGCTATACTAATTATGTTGTAGGCATTAACACAAATAAAGACAAGCCAATCAGCTTTGATGCGAAGGTTTTTGCTAATAATTATATTGATGAATTGCCAATAGAACTTAATGCTTTTTATAATTTTAAAGCTAAAGAATATCACAGGTTTTCAATTGGATTAGGAATTAATGTCAGCCCTTTTAGAGGGTTTGATGAAATAAATTCGATTGTAATTCCAGCTTCTTTAGAAATTTTTCCATTGAAAGATTTTAAAAGAATTGCCATTGTTTTTGAACTAACTCCAGAAATAAGAATTGAAGATGATGTTGTTCTCCGGAGTCTTATAGGAATTAGATATACTTTTGATAAAAAGTAAATGAAAATAATTTAAGTCTCATAATTAATAAAAAAGCCTGAAAATCATGATTTTCAGGCTTTTTTTATTAATTATAAACGCGCAACATATCTCCAACAACCTCTACCCGATATTGTTTCAAAGCATATTGTTTTCCTTTACTTTGACCTGAAAACAAACTGTATTCGGCACCGTCACAAGGACAAACCACGGTTGTTTTGTCAATTTTTAAGGGATCTATAGGATCTAGTTTTTTAAAACTCATCGTAGAACAACTACTAAGCGCTTGATTCGGACAAGCCGCGTCAAAAGCAAGGTAGCCACTACCATTGTTAAAGACAAATATTCCACGTACACCTTCATTTGGAATATAGACAGCATTAACAACAGATTTAAGCAAAGAATAGGTAGGCAAATTCATATTGATTGCTACATTAACACTGTAATTTGGCAAATAGGGATTATTGTTGACAGGAGAATTAGAATCGCAGCCAAAAAGCATCGGGAAGGCAATCAAAAGGAGAAAATATTTTTTCATCACTTGAAATGTATTAATAAATTAGCGTAACAAATTTAATTTATTTAGATTTGATATGGATATGTTTAACGTATATTTATAGAATAATAAAAATAATAGTATCTTTGTGGAAAGAAATCCCGTCCAGATGGGATTTTTTCTATTTTATATAAATGATGAAGTTATGAGTACAGTATCGTATTACACCGCCGAAGGATTAAAGAAATTAAGAGACGAATTAGATCAATTAAAAAGCATTGAAAGACCAAAAGCCTCACAAGCCATTGCAGAAGCAAGGGATAAGGGCGATTTATCTGAAAACGCTGAATATGACGCTGCCAAAGAAGCGCAAGGAATGTTGGAAATGAGAATTGCCAAGCTCGAAGACATACATTCAAACGCCAGATTAATTGACGAAACCCATCTTGATGTATCGAAAGTTTTGGTGCTATCGAACGTGAAAATCAAGAATCAAGCGAATGGAATGGAAATGAAATACACCTTGGTAGCCGAAAGCGAAGCCGACTTGAAAACTGGAAAAATTTCCGTGACTTCGCCAATTGGTAGAGGATTATTAGGAAAAAAAGTAGGCGAAGTAGCAGAAATTACTGTGCCTAATGGTGTTTTAAAATTTGAAATATTAGAAGTTTCTAGAGACTAATTTCAGTTTGCAGATAGCAGATTTCAGGTAGCAGATTTCAGGTAGCAGGTTTCAGATAGCAGATTTCTTAAATCCAACTTCTAACTTCTAACTCCCAACTCCCAACTCCTAACTCCCAAATCCCAACTCCCAGCTTCTAACTCCCAACCCCCAACTCCCAACTTCCAACTTCCAACTCCCACCTTCCCATGCCTTCCATCTTCACCAAAATCATCAACGGAGAAATTCCTTGCTATAAAATAGCAGAAGACGCTAACTTTGTGGCTTTTTTGGATGTAAATCCAAATGCAAAGGGACATACTTTATGCGTTCCAAAACAGGAAATAGATAAAATTTTCGACATAGATGATGATTTGTACATCGGGTTGATGCAGTTTTCAAAGAAAATTGCTGTGGCATTAGAAAAGACGATTCCTTGCCAAAGAATAGGAATGGCTGTAATCGGACTTGAGGTTCCTCACGCTCACGTTCATTTGATTCCGCTGAACGAAATGGCAGAAATGACATTCAAAAACAAAGTGAGTTTAACTCAGGAGGAATTCGAAGCTTTGGCAAAAAGTATTCAAGCCAATTTATAATCACTAAAACCGACACAGATTACGCAGATTATCACAGATTTAAAATGCATATAATTTTAATTTGTAAAAAATTTGTGAAATCTTTTTCAAAAAAACCGACTAAGATTGCGTTATTTGATGAAGATTTAAAAACCCAAAAAATTTCCCTTAAATTAATTCGGTCACTTTAAAACTAACTTGCATTGTAGTCCCTTTTCCAATTTCAGAATGCAATACTTTTATCGTTCCTTTGTGGTATTCTTCCACAATTCTTTTAGTCAAGGACAATCCCAATCCCCAACCTCTTTTTTTGGTGGTAAATCCAGGTTCAAACACACTTCTGAATTGGTTTTTTGGAATTCCACTTCCAGTATCGGAAACATTTATTTTAACCAAACCACCTTCCTGCAAGATTTCTAAATCAAGTTTTCCTTTCCCTTTCATCGCATCGATGGCGTTTTTCACTAAGTTTTCTATCGTCCAACTATGCAAAGTAGCATTCATCAAAACGACAATAGGGACTTTTGGCGCACGAAAAGAAAACGCTACCTGTTTCGAAAATCGGGATTGCAAATAGTCATACGATTTTTGAGTTTCGGCAACAACATCTTTGTTTTCCAATTTTGGTTCTGAACCTATTTTCGAAAATCGTTCCGTGATGGTTTGTAGGCGGTCAATATCTTTTTCAATTTCATCAAGCGTACTTTCTGGCACACCATCCGCTTTCAGAATTTCAACCCAACCAATTAACGAAGAAAGAGGAGTGCCTATTTGGTGTGCCGTTTCCTTTGCCATTCCTGCCCAAAGCTTGTTTTGTGTCGCCATCTTAGTGCTTTTGTAAAAATTATAAACCAATCCAGCGAAAAGCACAATAATGAGCACCAAAGCAATAGGATAATATTTAAGTTTGTTCAGTAAAGCTGAATTTCCATAATACAAATATTGAAATTTTCCCGCCACATATTCAATAACGATGGGTTCATTTTGAGCTTTTAAGCCAGATAGAAATGCATTAATTTTTCGTTTATCGTTTACAATTTCCTCATCAATATTCCTTTTATTTATAATGGAGTCATTTTCGGTAAGAATAATTGGGATTGAAGTATTGTTACTAAAAATTTGAAGTGGAAGTTCTACATCCGTATTTTCACCTGCATTCATCAATGTTTTATGCGCATTCGCCCAAAGGTTCATTTTCAACCGTTCTTCATTTTTGAAAATTTGGAAAAAAGTGTAGGTATTCCAAAGAATCATTGAAATAATGAAAAAGGAAACGAAAACTAAGATCCAACGGGTTGTGTTTCTACTTTCAGAAAACTGCATAAATTAATTTTTGTGGTATAAATATAATAATTCTAATGGCAATGGCAACACCAATATCAAATTTCAATAGTAATGTAAAAATAAATTTAGATACAATTTCACATTCCATTTTCTTATTTCCTACTTTTGTTTAAATACAAATAAAATGATTAGCATTGAACCAAAGGATCTTTCTCCAGCAAAACTGCAAAGCTATTTGCAAGGAGCCGTTGCACCGCGTCCGATAGCTTTTGCCAGTACAATGAGCAAAAAAGGAAAGCCTAATTTGTCTCCTTTCAGTTTTTTTAATGTCTTTAGTTCTAATCCGCCCATTCTAGTGTTTTCGCCCGCCCGTCGTGTTCGAGACAATACAATAAAACATACGTTAATTAATTGCGAAGCTACTCGAGAAGTGGTAATCAACATAGTAAATTTTGATATAGTCCAGCAAATGTCCTTATCCAGCACCGACTATCCCGAAGGCGTAAACGAATTTCTGAAATCAGGTTTGACCCAAATTCCATCAGACATCGTAAAACCCTATCGTGTTGCCGAAAGCCCAGTACAATTTGAATGCAAAGTCAACGAAATTATCGCTTTGGGAAAAGAAGGTGGAGCAGGAAATTTAATTATTTGCGAAGTGGTCAAAATTCACATTAACGAAACTATTCTTGACGAAAACGGCGACATCAATCCTGAAAAAATTGACTTGGTTTCTCGAATGGGAAATAACTGGTATTCTCGCGCAAAAATGGGATTATTTGAAGTCGAAAAACCGCTGCAAACTTTGGGAATAGGAGTAGATGTCATTCCTGATTTTATTAAGAAAAGCACCGTTTTTGAGGGTAACGATTGGGGAAAACTGGGTAACATTAATAGTTTGCCTACTAATGAAGAAATTAATATATTTGTAAAACAAAATTTTGCCGTAAAAGGAGTTTTAAGCTCAGATGATGTTCGAAAAATACATCTGAAAGCCAAGGAATATTTGGAAAACAATGACGCGCTTTCGGCTTGGAAACTGCTTCTTGCCAAAGGAATTTAAACCGAATATTAACAATATAAATAAATAAATTTAAGATGGAAGTTACAGGAAAAATCAAAATGATTGATCAAACCAAAGAGGTTGGATCTGCAGGTTTCAAAAAAAGAGATGTTGTTGTTACAACAGATGAGCAATATCCACAACACATTTTGGTGCAGTTTGTTCAGGACAAATGTGATTTATTGAATAATTTTCAAGTAGGAGAAGGCGTGAAAATAGACATCAATTTGAGAGGTCGCGAATGGACGAATCAGCAAGGAGAAACGGTTTATTTCAATACGATTCAAGGATGGAGAATTGGAAAAGTACAAGCAGAAGCTACTTCAAGTCAAGCGCCACCAATGCCAGCTGCTGCAGCGTTTCCGCCAGCAACAAGCTTAAACGAAGATGAACCAGACGATTTACCGTTCTAAATAAAAATTGAAAATCCTTGAAATTCTCAAGGATTTTTTTTGGATCATATTATAATTTTTGGGCACTGATTCACAGATTAATAAAAAATAATCTGCGAATTTGCGGTAAAAAATAGGTGATTTGCTACTTAAATGCCTTATATGGTAAATTTTTTTAATTAAGTTGAATAATTGCTCCCATCCCAATTTGACCCCCAATTTGCGGATAAACAATAGCCGTGGATTTATTCTTTTTTCCAAAAGATACCGATTTAAACGGATTCCAATACGAAACTATCAATCCCGAAGCCAACCCTATTCCTGCGCCAGCAAGAACATCGGAAGTGTAATGTTTGTTATTTGCAATTCTTAGAATTCCTGTTGCTGTTGCAAACAAAAAACCGCTACTGGCATACCATAAATTCGAATCTTTGTATTCATAATACAAAAGCGCTGCATTTGTAAAAGCGGTTGCCGTATGGCCAGAAGGAAAACTTAAATTATCGGATCGATCTGGTCTTTCTTTTTTAGTGGCGTGTTTTAAACTATAGACTACAGTACCCATAATGACATTAGCTATCGCAATATTAATAGTTTGATGTTGAAAATCATTTTTGGGTTTAAAACCAAAAGTTTTCCCTAAATAAATTTGTGCAACGGGAACGAATGGCAGAAAATTATCTGCAGAGGTTTGAAAATCTTCTCCAAAAAAATTGGTGGCATTCGATTGTAAATCGTTGTTAAGAGTGGTGTTTACGAGCAATGTTCCGGCAGTTATAAGCGCGACAGGCGCAATAAATTGCTTGTATGAATGTCTATGCATATTGTTTGTGAAAGCAATTGTATCTCTGGTTTGAGCGTTTCCTAAGAAAAATAATAATAAAAGTGAAAGAGTGAGGAATTTGGTCTGCATAATTATTCTAAACACTTTAAGATTGATTTATAAACCGTAAATTAGCTTTGCCAAATGTATACTTTTGTGCTAAACTATGTATATTTTATCCAAAGAATTATTTTTTCCGCCAGTTTCCGAAGCCGATCCCGATGGAATTCTCGCCGTTGGAGGTGATTTATCTGCAGAGCGATTGCAATTAGCGTACAAAAATGGCATTTTTCCTTGGTTTGAAGACGGGGAGCCCATATTCTGGTGGTCTCCAAATCCTAGAATGGTTTTGTTTTTGGATGAATTGGTGGTTTCAAAAAGTATGCGAAACATCCTGAACCGAAATATTTTTATGGTCACTTTCAACAAAAATTTTAGAGAGGTAATGTCGAATTGCCAAAAAATAAAGCGCAACAATCAAAACGGGACGTGGATTACCAATGACATGATTGAGGCCTATTGTAAACTCAATGAATTAGGAATTGCAAAATCAGTCGAAGTTTGGCAAAACGACGAATTAGTTGGAGGTTTGTATGGAGTTGATTTAGGAACTATTTTCTGCGGAGAAAGTATGTTTTCCAGGGTTTCGAATGCCTCGAAAATGGCTTTTATAGCCTTGGTAAGTCAATTAAAAGCAGCTAATTACAAAACATTAGATTGTCAGGTTTATAATGAACATTTAGCAAGTTTGGGTTGTCGCGAAATTAGTAGAGATGAATTCATTGAAATTTTGAAAAGCTAAATTCAATGACAAATTGTAATTTCAAAAATCAATTTCAAAAACAATAGCAAATTAAAAAAAATTTGTATTGCTCGTACATCTTACATAGTATATTGTACCTCGCAATTAACTCTTTCTTTTCCAGCAATCAGCCAAGTGATCGTCAACCATACCGGTGGCTTGTATAAAGGCATATACCACAGTTGAACCCACAAATTTAAATCCTCGTTTTTTTAAGTCTTTACTAATTGCATCGGAAAGGGGAGTAGTGGCCGGAACTTCTTTTAAATGTTGTGCAGTATTAAAGATAGGTTTTCCATCAGTAAATTGCCAAATGTACTTGCTAAAACTACCGAATTCTTTTTGCACTTCCGTAAAAGCAATGGCATTTGTAACAGCAGAACGTATTTTTAATGGGTTCCGAATAATACCGGAATCTTGTAATAATTCCTGAATTTTAGTTTCGTTGTAAAGTGCTATTTTTTGGCAATCAAATTGGTCAAAAGCCAATCGAAAGTTTTCTCTTTTTTTTAATATTGTAATCCAACTCAATCCCGCCTGAAACGTTTCTAAAATAAGAAATTCAAATAATTTTTGGTCGTCATAAACAGGAACTCCCCATTCTTCATCATGGTATTTCTTATACAAATCACTGGATAAACACCAGCCGCATCTTTTGAGTTCTTCCATAAATTTTTTATTTTAGTCCAAAACCCCCAACATTCAAAAACAGGTTACATTTTGATGGTGTGGTTTTGGTAAGACAAAAATAAATTAGTTGAAGCTGCAATTCAAATCAATAGTATCAAATAATTCAGAACATAAATACCTCTGTGCTGCTAATTATAAAATTTAAAAACTTATAGAATTTGCCACATTATTTTCATTATGTTCAATTGTAATATTTTTGGTTTGAAGGTTTGCTTTAAGATGCGCAAACGTGTTGCCATTTACCCATTTAATATCTATAATATTATCCACGCTTTCATTGATTTCTACTTGACCTGAAAAAGCATTCGAAGAATTTCTTAAGCGCATAATCTTCAGCTGTTTATTTACAACGTCTGTTTTTAATCCTTGTTCGATATCATTCATTGTCAATGTGCTGCGATTAATTTCTTTATGTCCTGCACTATTGCCATTTTCTGCCGCTTCATAATTGTTTTTGCCAGCAAAAATATCGAGATACCAAATCTGAGGTATTCCTGGCATAAACATTTGAATAGCTCTCGCAAGTAGTAATTTTTGTTCGTCTTCCCCTAATGCACTAAAAAATGTGGTATTTATTTGGTAATACGAAATTTTATTTCCAGATGCATCGTAGAGATTCTTAACACGACCGCCACGTTCCATAATTGTATTCATGATTTTTTCAATCTCGGTATCTTCTAACAATCCTTTGTTATATAAGCCATTTACTTCCTTACCCTTCAAATCGAGAACGGGTATTCCATCGTGGCAACCAAGCATGTTTACAGTTTTATAGCCTTTGGCAATAATTTCTTTAGCCCAATTAATCAAGGCGCTACTTGTTTGATTTTCGATGGTATGAATCGTTAAGCCAGGCAAGAAAAAATCGTAAATGTAGTATCCTTCATTGGCTACCTCATCATGTAAGTGCATGCCATATTCTGCATGAATTTCCGGCAGAAGCATCAAATTATGACGTTGTGCTATTTTGTCAACACGCTCTAAATATTCCCAAGTTCCCGGTTTGTTAAAAAAATTGGATTCCCCTACTTGTTTATGCAAATAGGCAAAAGCATCTAATCGCAGAATAGTACAGCCAAAATCACTTAGTTTTTTTAATGTTTCCTCATAAAATTCCCAAACCAATGGCGATGCAGCATTGACATCCATTTGTCCTAAATAGGAACGTTTTTGTTCTACAATTTGTAAAATTTCTGATTTCAGATGAGTACAATCTTCAAAATCTAGGGTTAAAAAATCTTGATTATTATTAATTGCGGTATTTACGAGAGCGACAATAAAAAGAATTTGAACCTCAGTCAATCCTTTTATAATTTGTAAATCTATTGCAGTAACTGGGTTATAAGTTATTTGTTGATAAAAGGTATTCCAATAAGGCTGTTCTGTTCCATCTGGAAAATGTACTTTTAATATGGGCAAACCCGACTTTCTCATAAATAATTTACTGAGAAACTTTGGCTTTGGAATTACGATACCATCTTCATTTTTAATACCGTTTCCCTCCCAGAATTCATTCCAATTGATAAAAAAATTTTTGAATTTAGATTTATTTCCAAATTGTATCAAATCTTTAAATTGAGGAGAAGCCACAGAGAGATGATTCAATACAATATCAAATTTCAGCTTTATCTGTAGTTCATTTAAGTCATTTAAATCTTTTATATCTACTAAATCCTTGTTTACATCATAATCAATGATTGAGAAACCTCTATCTAAATCGCTGTTGAAAAAGGTTGGCAGAACATATATAAATGAAAAGACGTCTTTAAAATCGTCCATCTTAAGCATACTTACGGCATCACTAAATTTTGCTCCTATACTATCTGGATAAATATTTAGCATTACACCATTGCTGATATTTTTGGTTTTATGTGGCATCATATTTTATAAAAGTTTGGAGAGGATATTGATGTTATCTGGCAGTCGTCCTACATTTTGCAGTTTTAAGGCAGCTAATTTTAAAGCGATATCCAAACATTCATTTAATGATTTTTCTTTTATATATGCAAATAAAAATCCAGACCAAAAAGCATCACCCGCTCCTGTGGAGTCCAAAACCTTGTCAATTTTTATGGCTGGCATTTGTATTATTTCCTTACCTTTTTGAGATAATTTTACCCCTTTGCTGCCTAAAGTTAAGCAAACCGTATCGACTCCTTGAAAGTGAAAAAATTCAAATATCTCTTCATGGGGAAGTTCCTTCTCAAAAAGGCGCAGCATATCATCTTCACTAATTTTTATTAATGGATTGAAATGGCAATAGGTTTTGATTACTTTCAAAGCCTTTTTTTGACTTTTCCATAGCTTTTTTGCATAGTTAACATCTATACTCAGCCTACATCCTAAATCGTGTGCTTCTTTTGCTTTCTTTAAGATAGTTTTCTGTGCAGGATTTTTACTCAATGCGAAGCAAGTAGTATGGAATATCTTTGTTTGGGATAGTGTTTCCCTTGAAATTTGGTCTTCATAGATGCAAAAATCTGCTGAGCGATATGGAATGAAATCAGGTGTGCCCTCAGACCTTGATACAAAAATTACACTAGTTGATTTATTATCCAAGACGTTAAGGTGGTTTGTATTCACTCCAACACTTGCTAATCGTTCTGTAATATAGGATCCAAAACCATCGTTTCCAACAGATGCAACCAGAATAGTATTCAAACCTAATCGGGTTATATTCATTGCGACATTAGTAGGCGAACCTCCTAAATATCTATGATAATCCCTAGTTTCATTAATAAGCACACCTTCTTGATGCCCAATAAAATCTACAAGGACTTCCCCAACACAGAGAATGTCTATTCCGTCCTTATTATTATTATTATTTATCATTTTATTCACTTAATTCTACTTTTTTCGTTTTAACTAATAGAGTACAAAAAGCACTAATTAGCAGTAAAATACCCGCAAAACTAATTGCTTGACGAGGATCGTTATTTAAGAAGTTCTTTAAAATGTATCCAAAGGACAGGTTTTGGATGATCATTGGAATAACAATCATCATATTTATAATTCCCATATAAACCCCATAACGCTCCTTTGGAACAACTGCAACGACCATTAAATACGGAATACCCATCATACTTGCCCAAGCAATACCGTACCCAATAATGACCGCAAAAAATACATATTGATTTTGTACAATTGGAAACCACAAAAAGGAAATAGCTCCAAATAGCAGACATGCAAAATGAATCATTTTTGCACCGTGTTTCTTGGCTAATTTGGCCAAATAAAAAGCAATTGAAAATGTAACTATAAATCCAAAAGCACCAATTAATCCATTCCATTCTACCGCTTTTTCGTAACCAGTAACATCCTTTGGAGTTACATTCCACACCGACAAGGCAATACTTTTTGAATTGTTTTGCCAATAGCACATCATCGCATACCACTGAAACAAATAAACCAGAAACAGTTGCCACATCACTGTTGGCATTTCTAAAACCGCTTTATAGATATCAACAAAGGGCGAAAAAATATTTAACGATTCAGCTTTTAAAATGGCTAATTCTTCTACTGTTGGCGGAATTTCTTTTGTTTTACCCATGCTCCACCAAATAGATGTCACAGAAAGGATTGCTCCTAAAAAGAAGGAGGCGTAAATCCAAGTTGGTAAAGATCCGGTATAACCAACAAAAACAATCGGAAATAGAAAAAGAGAAATATAAGCCAAAAACTGTCCGAAACCAGTAAAAAAACTTTGTGCCTGAAAACCTACTGGCTGTTGTTCTTCGTCCAGCGTATCGGCAATAAAAGCCCGATATGGTTCCATAGCGGTATTGTTTCCTACGTCTAAAATCCAAAGTAACCCAGCAGCCATCCATAAGGAACTGCTATATGGGAATAAAAATAATGCGATACTACAAATTATGGCTCCAACAAAAAAGTACGGTTTACGCCTGCCCCACCTTGAATGCCAAGTTTTGTCACTCATTGCACCAATAATGGGTTGAATCAATAAGCCCGTTAATGGCCCAGCAAGATTCAGTATCGGAATTTGATCTGGACTTGCATGTAGAAAGTCATATATAGGATTAACGGCACTTTGTTGTAAACCAAAACTGTATTGAATTCCAAAAAAACCGACATTCATATTGATAATTTGCCAGAAACTAAGTTTGGGTCTTTTGAAAGTCATAGTTTATTGTATTAGTTTTTTTAGAAAATCATCAAAGTTGGCGTTATTCGAAAAAATTTCGCCGTATTTATCAATAACGGGGATTCCCAGACCTGAAGTACTTATTTTAGCTGCGTTTAGTTTGGCAAGCATTTCATTAAGCGCAACTTTGTCAGTGTCGATATCGAAAAAAATGAAATTTATTTTATTTTCGATTAAAATGTTTTTGGCATCAGTGCAATAGTGACAATCTGGACTGCCATAAATTAGGATTGCCTTTTTTGTTTTTTCATCTGCTTTTTCTTGTTTTCCAATATCCTGTGCATTCAAATTAAATTGGAATAGAGTAACAAAGAGTAAAAATAAATAAATGATTTTTTTCATCTCGATAAATTTAAAGATCATGTAAGAATTATGGACTTTTATTAAAAAACAATTCCTGTACCATAAAAATACAGGAATAGTTAACTAACTAAAAAACAAAATATTTTATTAGAATTTATATTGTAAAGATAGAGTTGTAGATCGACCCGTAATTGATCTTGCTCTTACTAAACGATTTCCTGCAAAAGCTCCATCAACACCTTCAACTTCAGTAATACCAATAGTATCAAAAAGGTTGTTTATACTAGCAGCTAAAGACAGACCTTTAGTTAAACCTACTTTTGCTAATAAATTAATGTAAGCATATCCGGGCTGAATTAAATTATTGTCATCAGTAGCAAATGATTTACTTGTCCCTAAAACTGAAAGACCTAATAAATGTTGTTTGCCAGTTCCAAATTCGTATGCTGGAGATAAGTTGTAAACAAAATTCGCTTGTCTTCTTGGGGTTTTTCCATTGTTAGTTCCTACTACTGAAGATGTTCTGTCTTCGACAATTTCTGCGTTAGTATAAGTTACAGAACCTATAACAGAAAAATTATCTAAATTGTATGCTCCTTCAAATTCTCCTCCAGTAGCTTTATATTTATTACCAGCATTTAGATATAATGCAGTACCTGCAGCTTCATCAGTAACACTGTGAAAACCAGTTAAATTAACATAACCCGCAGAAAATTTTCTTTTGTAACCTGCCTCTAATTGAGAAATTTTATCGTATTGTACCACAGCTGTTCCATTAGTTCCGTATGCATTTCTATCTGCGGCTCTTCCCGAAGCACCTATACTGTATCTTCCAAAAACTGCAGAAACATCATTTATTTTATAATTTAAACCAGCAGAATAAGACGCGTAACCATAATTATCTCCAACAATTCTTCTGTCGGTAGCCTGAACAACAGGAACAACTCTCTCAATTGCTTCAATAGTACCATTTCCATTTACATCAACTTGCCCTACTGTATTACCATCGGCAATTGTACCATCAACATTTACATTGTCATATCTAATACTTCCGCTAAAATTTAATTTTTGAGTTATATTAGCATCTATTCCTGCATATGGTGCATTGACAGTATGTTGTAAATTGTAATTACGTTGACAGCAGTTACCCCATACTGGAGTTCCGTATGCTAATTGACCAGCTCTAGAGTAACCATCTACATTAACTAATCTCGCTTCGCCGTTTCCTTTAACTTCTTGTAAGAAAGAATTCCATTGCCAAGAAATTTTAGTCGTTTGGCTTGCTGTAAAGTAACCTGCTGTTACCGAAATATTATCCCCTAATTTCTTGTTAATCTTAAAATCATTAAAAAGATTGTTTAAATCATCTTGAGTAGTATCAAACATGTGTATGTTTTGAATTAACCCATTCGCTGGAGCAAAAACTGATCTGTTATCAGCATAAGATAAAGTGCTTCCCACAGGAATGCCTATACCTGCTGCAAAACTACCTGTAGCTACAAGGCTATTTGCGGTTCCAACTCCTGCAGAAAATGGTGCAATCCAATTTCCTTTATTAAATGAAATTCTACCTTTTTCGCTGATTTTCCAACCTTCTCCTAAATCAAATTCAAATTCTAAACCAATGGCTTGCGATATAGGATTATTGCCCTTTCTTACATCCCTTAAAGTGTTACCACTATCACTAGATGTTGGTCCTGCACTTTGTTGGGCGTACTTAGTTTGTAAGCCATCTGTTGTAATATCAAAACCTGGCAAGTTTGCATAGGTAGGATTAGCATCAGTACCTTTTAATAGCATTGGCATTGGTAAATACATTGGCGTTCTATCATTTAAAAGTTTGAAGCTAGTTCTTATGTATCCTGACTCAAATTTTTTAGTAATATTGGCTTTAAATTGCCCGCCTTGAGAAGCATTATAGCCAGTTGATCTCGGTCCTTCGCCAGATCTTACAAAACCACCTATGTGATAAGATATACCATTAGCTAATGGAGTACCATATTCAAAATCTAATCTATTAGTGTTAAAATCAACACCAGTAGTAGAAGAAATAGATCCACTTTCTGTTTTACCCGTTTTGCTAATCATGTTAATTATGCCTGCAGGTCCATTAGATGTTTGAGTAGAAGCTGAACCCCCTCTTATAGATTCAATTCTTCCTATATTAGAATCAATACGTAACCAGTTATCAGAGTTACCAAAAGACGTGTCTCCAAATAGCATAAGCGGTAATCCATCCTCTTGCAATTGCAGGTATCTGGATCCACCCGACGATACAGGTACACCACGTACATTAAAGTTTGCATTACCCTCTCCTCCAGAAGACTCTGCTCTTACTCCTGGGATATTTCTAAAAACTTCTCCAGTTGTTCTTGGCGCAGATTGCTCAATCTGTTTAATTCCAATGGAAGATACAGATACACTGGATTCTATTCTAGATTTAGCATTTAGAACTCCAGTAACAACAATCTCATCTAATTTATTTGATTGGATAGTGTCGGTAATTGGCTTCGTTTCATTTTGCGAAAACATTAAATTGGATAGCAAAATTGCTGTAACAAAGCCCATCCTTTTTAGTAATACGTTGATTTTTCTCATGGTTTAAAATTATTTGATTAATAAATATATTGGTTATTTTTTTCAAAAATATTAATTTAAGTGTTAAATTTTGATCGATTCCTATCGAAAACGTTTTCGAAATAACCGAAAACGTTTTCGATTTTAATTAATATTTTTTTCTCATATTTGTTAAATGAAAGAGACTACCTTAAAAGAAATTGCTGAAACTTTAGGAATATCAATAACCACGGTATCAAAGGCACTAAAAAACTATTCTGATGTTAGTGACAAAACTAGGAAAGCAGTTATTGCTCTTGCACTAGAACTTAACTATACGCCTAATAGTTTTGCAGTAAATCTACGAACTAAAGAGTCTAAAACCATTGGTCTGATAATTCCAGAATTGGTTCATCATTTTTTTTCCAGTGTAATCAATGGGATTATTGCTGAAGCGGAGAAAAACGGATATCTTGTTATAATTCTGCAATCGAATGAATCTTTGGAATTAGAAAAAAAACAAGTTGCGCTCTTAATCAACAAAAGAGTGGACGGAATTATAATTTCACTTTCTAATGAATCCAACAACGATTTTCATATCAAAGAAATCCTTCGAAAGGAAATTCCTTTTGTTCAATTTGATAAAATTTCTAAATTAATCCCAAGTTCCAAGGTTGTTATCAACGATCGAAAAGCCGCAATGGAAGCTGTTCAGCATCTAATTGATAAGGGATGCAAGAAAATTGCTCATATCCGTGGTCCTGAAAATCCCCAAAATGCAATTGATCGATTTCTGGGCTATAAGAAGGCTTTGGAAAATAATGGAATCTCTTTCGATTCTAAATTAGTTTATAATTGCAAAAATGTAACTTTTGAAGAAGGGGTTGAATTTGCCAAACAAATTGTTGAAGACCATCCGGATGTTGATGGAATTTTTGTAATCACAGATTTGGTTGCGGTTGGAGTTTTGGCTTATTTTAATGAGAAAGGTATCCAAGTTCCCAATCAAATTGCTGTAATTGGTTTTAGTAATTGGTTTATGTCGCAAGTAATAACACCAAAATTAAGTACTGTTGATCAACCAAGTTATGAAATGGGAGTTGCCGCTTTTACTTTATTACTCGAAGAAATGCTTTGTCGTAAGGAAGGAAAAGTATTCAATCCCAGAATAATTGAGCTTGAAACGATTGTTATAGAAAGAGATTCGAGTTTGAAGACAAATTGAATCACATCCAAATCACGATATAATTTTAAAAAAAATCCCATTCCAAATTGCTTCGAAATGGGATGTTATAGTTTGTAGCTTTGGAATAAATTATCCTAAAGCAGCTCTTTTGAAACCGGTAACGATAAGGTTTTTGTCTAAAGACTTCACATAGGCAGCAACGCTTAATTTGTTGTCTTTGATATAATCTTGGTTTACCAAAGTATTGTCTTTAAAGAAACGTGCTAGTTTACCTTTAGCGATATTGTCTAACATCGCTTCTGGTTTACCTTCTTGACGCAAAAGATCTTTTGCGATTTCGATTTCTTTTGCAATAGTGTCGGCATCAACGCCTGATTCGTTCAAAGCAATTGGTGCCATTGCAGCAGCTTGCATCGATACGTTTCTTGCTACTTCGTCAGCACCTTCAATATTTGCTGAAAGCGCAACTAATGTAGCGATTTTGTTTCCAGAGTGAATGTAAGACCCGATGAAAGCGCCTTCTAATTTTTCGAAAGTTCTAATTTCTAGTTTTTCACCGATAACCCCAGTTTGTTCGATTAATTTTTCAGCAATGGTGATTCCGTTAAAATTAGATGCTAAAAATGCTTCTTTAGTATCGAAATTCAATGCTAAATTAGCCATTTCAGTAGCCATTTTCACAAAGTTTTCGTTCATTCCTACGAAGTCTGTCTCACAGTTTAATGTGATCACTGCACCCGCAGTTTTGTCAGCATTTACAACTGCAATTGCAGCACCTTCTGTAGATTCTCTATCAGAACGGTTTGCCGCTACTTTTTGTCCTTTTTTACGAAGGTTTTCGATGGCTAAATCGAAATCTCCTTCAGCTTCAACAAGTGCTTTTTTGCAGTCCATCATTCCTGCACCTGTGATTGTTCTTAATTTATTTACGTCTGCAGCAGTAATTGTTGCCATAATTATTTAATTTTAAGATTAAAAGATTGAAAAATTTAGAAAATAAAAATAATGCTAATTTTATATTAACACATTAAGTAATCTTTAAATCTTCCAATCTTTAAATATATTTTTATTCTTCAGTTGCAGTAGCTTCTGTTTCAGCTGCAGGAGTTTCAACTTCTGCTTCAATAGCAGGAGCAACAACCTCAACTTCTGCTTCAACAGCAGTAACAACTTCAACTTCTGCAGCTACTACTTCAGCGTCAGGAGCTGCAACTTCTTCGGTTGTTGTTTCAGTTTGTGTATCACCATCTGAAGTTCTGTTTGAAAGTCCGTCAATTATTGCAGCAGTTACTAAAGATAAAATTTTATCGATTGATTTAGAAGCATCATCATTTGCCGGGATTACGAATTCAACCTCTCTTGGGTCAGAATTAGTATCTACCATAGCAAAAACTGGAATGTTTAATTTTTGAGCTTCTTTTATCGCGATGTGTTCTGCTTTAATATCTACTACGAACAATGCTGCAGGAAGTCTAGACATATCTGCAATTGAACCTAAGTTTTTTTCTAATTTAGCACGAAGACGATCTACTTGCAAACGCTCTTTTTTAGACAAGGTCATGAATGTACCGTCTTTCTTCATTTTATCAATAGTAGCCATTTTTTTAACGGCTTTACGGATAGTTACGAAGTTAGTCAACATTCCACCGGGCCATCTTTCAGTGATGTACGGCATGTTTGCAGCTTTTGCTTTATCAGCAACGATATCTTTTGCTTGTTTTTTGGTAGCAACAAATAATATTTTTCTACCTGATGCAGCGATTTTTTTCAAAGCGTCATTTGCTTCTTCAATTTTAGCTGCAGTTTTATATAGATTGATAATGTGAATTCCATTACGTTCCATATAAATGTACGGAGCCATATTTGGATCCCATTTTCTAGTCATGTGTCCGAAGTGAACACCTGCTTCTAGTAATTCTTTTACTTCTACTTTGTTTGACATTTTTTGTTTAGTTTACGTTCTGTTGATTAGCAATGTTCCTTTTTAATTTAAAATTCAATAATTTAAAGATTTAAAGATTTGTTTTTAAATTTTTTAATCTTTTTAATTTTTCAATCTTTCAATTTGGTTTCATTTAGATGCTAAACTAATTTCAAGCCTTGGCTCGACAACAACAACATTGTTTTTAATTTTTTATCAATAAGTCTTGCACGAACTGCACAAGACAGGTATTATTAACGTTTAGAGAATTGGAATCTCTTACGAGCTTTTTTCTGACCGAATTTCTTACGTTCAACCATTCTTGGATCTCTTGTTAATAAACCTTCTGGTTTTAAGATAGCTCTGTTTCCTTCGCCAACTTCACACATTACTCTAGCCAAAGCCATTCTTACAGCTTCTGCTTGTCCAGTTGAACCACCTCCGTAAACGTTTACTTTTACATCATAGTTTGATACATTTTCTGTCATAGACATTGGTTGTAACACTTTGTATTGTAAAGTTGCAGTTGGGAAATAAGTTGCGAATGGTTTTTTATTTACAGTGATTACTCCTGTTCCTTCTGATACATATACACGTGCAACAGCGGTTTTTCTTCTACCAATTTTGTGAATTACTCCCATTACTTAAGATCGTTTAGGTTAACAGTTCTAGGTTTTTGAGCGCCTTGCTTGTGCTCTGCTCCTACAACAACATTTAAATTTCTGAAAAGTTCTGCTCCTAATTTGTTTTTAGGCAACATTCCTTTCACTGCTTTTTCTACTAATAATGCAGGGTTTTTTGCCTGTAAAACTTTAGCAGTTAAAGTTCTTTGTCCTCCAGGGTAGCCAGTGTGACGGATGTATGTTTTTTCATCCATTTTGTTACCTGTAAGGTTGATTTTTTCTGAGTTGATAACAATTACGTTATCTCCACAGTCCACGTGTGGGGTATAACTTGGCTTGTACTTACCTCTAAGGATCATAGCGACCTTTGATGCAAGACGACCTAAGTTATGACCGTCAGCGTCTACCACAATCCATTCTTTGGATACGGTTGCTTTGCTTGTCGATACTGTTTTGTAGCTTAATGCGTTCACAATAATTTATTTTAATTAAACATTCCATTCCCAATAAAGGGAGCGCAAAAGTACAATTATTTTTTTGAAATGCAAACTGTCTGAAAAATTTATTTTACGTTCTGTTTTCGACTGATAATCAAATGAATATTGCATTAACAATTTCTTAAATTGCAAGTCAATTGAGAGTTGTTATATTTGCAGCGGTTTTATTCGAAAAAAAAATGTAAATTCCGCTTTTATAACATTGTTTATGATATAATGGCGTTTTTCCGAATAATAAATTTGAAGCTTTTGCTCATCAGTAGTGCTTCATTACTAAATTAAAAAATAATAGATATTGCCCATGAAAGTCAAAGCAACACTAAAACAAATAGCTAAAGAACTTAATGTTTCTGTTTCTACGGTTTCAAAAGCACTGAACGACAGTCCTGAAATCAGTGAACAAACTAAAACTAGAATAAAGGAATACGCAAAACTTAAAAATTACAAACCCAATGTTATCGGTCTGAACCTCAAAAACAGGAAGACAAAAACCATTGGTGTTATTATTCCAAATATTCTCAATTCTTTTTTTGCCAAAGTATTTAGTGGCATCGAAAAAGTGGCAGATCAAAGAGGATATCACGTTATTATGTGTATCTCTAATGAATCTTTAGAAAAAGAGAAAAACACCATGGATATGTTGAGTAATGGAACAATTGATGGTTTTATTTTATCTATTTCCGAAGAAGCTCAAAAATTAAACGAATACACGCATTTTAAAGACATCATCAACGAAGGCACTCCAATTGTAATGTTCGATCGTATTGCTGATGAGGTCGTTTGCGATAAAGTTGTTGTAGATGATTTTGATTCTGCCCTTAACGCAACCCAACACATGATTAATACAGGATGCAAAAACATTGCTTTATTTTCATCAGTTGATAATTTAAGTGTGGGAAAATTAAGAGTAGAGGGTTATTTACAAGCTTTAAAAAATAATAACATCGAAGTAAATCCAAACTTAATCCTCAGAACGGATTCAGATCACGATTTAAAAGAAAAGATTGATAAAGTTTTCGACAATAATACTATTGATGGTGTTTTTGCTTTGGACGAAAATGATTCCGTTGCAGCATTGCGAATTGGACTTAAAAAAGGATACAAAGTTCCCGAAGAATTATCCATCATTGGTTTTGCCGATGGGATTCTAGCCTCAAGAAGGTTGTCACCAAGTTTGTCTACCTTAAGTCAATATGGCGTTGAAATCGGGGAAGTAGCCGCCAATGTCTTGATTAATCGATTAGAGTCAAAAGAAGAAAATTTGCCTTATGAGACTACGGTTATCAAAACACAATTGAGAGAGAGGGAGTCAACTAGGAAGTTGTAATTTTTGTCATTGGGAGGAAATCAGCAATCTTATTAGGTGCACTCTTTATGAGTGACAAAGTTGCTCAAACTGATTACTAAAAACGGATTACTAAAAACTGACCACTGACCACTTTCCTAATGCGCCTCCAACCAATTTTTTCCCATTCCAATTTCAACCTCCAACGGGACATCAAAAATAAAAGCATTTTCCATTTCGCATTTAATCATGGGTTAAATTACGGAGTAAAATAATTTAACTTGCAATACTATTTTTTGATATTTCAATACTTTCTGTCCAAAGTGTGTAAGGATCAAAATCTATGATTTCTTCTTTTCCCCAAACAACGGTATCGTATTTTACCAAAACTTGATTAAAAAATGAAGTGTCTTTCAAAGGTTGAAATACAGGAAAATTAAGATACGGCACAACAGAAAATTCTTTCCAGATTTTGTTTTCGAATTCTAGTTCTAGTTTATAACCAGGTTTTGGTATTGCATTTATGATTTTTGGAAACATATCAATTATCTTAAAGGTTCAATTTTAAAAATAGGCTCTCCTTTTATTGCTAAACTCCAGTCTGCCATTAAATCTTCTTGCCGAATTTCGATCCAAGCTGTTACAAGTTTTGTTTTATTTAAAGGTAATTTTCCGTCTAATAATTTCCCATCGGGGATCGAAAACACCGCTTCAAACTCATTATATTTCACATGAATATGTGGCAAATTATGTTGCTTATTATCCAAATAATACATTGAAATAATTAACCCATAGAACAAGCTGATTACTGGCATAGTTTTTTAGTTTAAACAAAGTTACAAAATTCTAATGCGCCTCCAACCAATTTTTTCCCATTCCAATTTCAACCTCCAACGGGACATCCATTATAAATGCATTTTCCATTTCATATTTAATCATGGGTTGGATTTTTTCTAGTTCCGAGTTGTGAACATCAAATACCAATTCGTCATGAACTTGCAATAGCATTTTCGATTTCCAGTTTTCAGAATTTAGTTTTCTGTGAATATTAATCATAGCAATTTTGATAATATCAGCTGCAGAACCTTGAATGGGAGCGTTTACTGCATTTCGTTCGGCGCCACTTTTCACCATCATATTGGCAGAATTTATATCTTTTAAATACCGTCTTCGTCCTAAAACCGTTTGCACATAACCGTTTTCTCTCGCAAAATCCACTTGATTCGACATATAAGATTTTAGGTTTGGATATGTAGCATAATAAGCATCGATTAAGTCGGCGGCTTCCTTTCGCGAAAGCGAGGTTTGATTGCTCAATCCAAAAGCGGAAACACCATAAATGATTCCGAAATTTACGGTTTTGGCGTTGCTACGTTGTTCTTTTGTAACTTCTTCTAATGGAACATTAAATACTTTGGCAGCAGTCGATTTGTGAATATCTTCATTGTTTTTAAAAGCTGCAATCATATTCTCTTCGCCAGATAATGCGGCAATAATTCGAAGTTCAATTTGAGAGTAATCCGCAGAAACTAGTGTGTAATTTTCATCACGAGCAATAAAAGCTTTACGGATTAATCGGCCTCTTTCCGTTCGAATCGGAATATTTTGCAAGTTGGGGTTGTTTGAACTCAAACGACCTGTTGCGGCAACCGTTTGCATATAATCAGTATGAACACGACCTGTTTTAGCATCCACTTGGTTTGGCAATGCATCAATATAAGTGCTTTGCAATTTCACCATTTGGCGCCATTCTAGAATATCTTTTACTATGGGATTGTCTTTTTCTAAATAACTTAAAATTTCTTCGCCAGTGGCATATTGACCGGTTTTGGTTTTCTTTTGTTTGGCTCCGCCAATTTTCAATTTATCGAATAAAATGTCGCCGAGTTGTTTTGGCGAAGCCAAATTGAATTTCTCACCAGCAGTTTCGTAAATTTTTTGTTCCAACGCTTTACTTTCTTTTCCCATTTCAACCGACATTGATTTCAAAAATGGAACATCTAAATTAATACCCTCTAATTCCATCGCAGCTAGAACTGGAATTAGCGGAATTTCGATTTCATCAAATAATTTTTTGGTTTCGGCTTTGTCTAAAATTGGGCTGAAATTTTGCTTTAATTGAAAAGTAACGTCAGCATCTTCGGCAGCGTATTCTTTGATTTCTTCTAAAGCAACATCTCGCATCGATTTTTGATTTTTACCTTTTTTACCAATTAAATCTTCAATAGATTTTGGCGAATATTTCAAGTAGGTTTCACTCAAAACATCCATGTTGTGGCGCATGTCAGGATTAATTAAATAATGTGCAATCATCGTGTCGAATAATTTTCCTTTAATTTGAACGCCATAATGTGATAAAATTTTCAAATCGTATTTAATGTTTTGACCAATTTTTTCGATGGTTTCACTTTCGAAAAAAGGCTTGAATTTATCCACTAAAATTTGTGATTCTTCTTGATTTTCAGGAAACGGAACGTAAAAGGCTTTGCCTTTTTCGAAAGAGAAGGACATCCCAACGAGTTCGGCATTCAAGGCGTCAATTCCGGTGGTTTCAGTGTCAAAACAAACCGAAGTTTGATGCATCAAATTTTGCAAAAGCAATTTTATTGCAAAATCGCCTTGAATGCTTTGGTAAAAATGTTCAGTGTTTTCTAAAGTTGCATAATGGGAATTTGATTGTGTTTCGCCATTTTCTTCATCTGAAAAACCAAATAAATCAAATTGCTCGTCATTTGATTTTTTAACGACGGGCTTCTTTAGGATTTCCACTTCAGCGTTTCCTTCGGGGGTTGGAGCGGTTGGATTATATAATTTATCAAACTGCGCTTTCATTTGACGAAATTCCAATTCTTGAAATAAAGCATCTGTTTTTTCAACGTCAGGTTGTGATAATTCGTAGTCTGTTTCATTAAATTGAACAGGACAATCTAAAAGAATTGTGGCTAGTTTTTTGGATAAAATTCCTTTTGCCGCATTGGCTTCAATTTTTTCTTTCATCGCACCTTTTAACTTATCCGTGTTGGCCAAAAGATTTTCCATCGAACCAAATTCTTTCAAAAGTTTCTTAGCAGTTACTTCGCCAACTCCGGGCAATCCAGGAATATTATCGGCAGTATCGCCCATCATCCCAAGGAAATCGATTACTTGTTCCGGTCTTTCGATTTCGAATTTTGCCAATACTTCAGGAATTCCCCAAATTTCGATTCCATTTCCCATTCGTGCCGGTTTGTACATAAAAATATTTTCGGAAACCAATTGTGCAAAATCTTTATCTGGAGTAACCATAAAAACCTGGTAATTTTGTTTTTCGGCTTGTTTGGCAATGGTTCCTATTAAATCATCAGCTTCAAAGCCTGCGACTTCAATAATGGGAATGTGCATGGCGCGAAGTAATTCTTGAATGTAAGGAACCGCAATTTTGATGGCTTCGGGAGTTGCATCGCGATGCGCTTTGTACTCTTGGTACATTTCATACCGATAGGTGCTGCCGCCTTTGTCGAAAGCTACGGCCAAATGATCTGGTTTTTCTCTTTTGATAACATCCATCAAGGCATTCATAAAGCCCATAATGGCGGAAGTGTCCATTCCCTTTGAATTGATTCTGGGGTTTTTAATAAAAGCAAAATAACCGCGAAAAATCAAAGCATAAGCATCGAGAAGGTAAAGACGTTTTTGTGACATAATACAAAATTTTTTGAAAGGGTAAAAGTAGCGAAAGTTTCAAACTTTTTAGGATGTTTTTTTTGGCGTATATTCAATTGAAATTATATTTATTTTTTCGAAATGTGGTTTGAAATGAATTTTATTAAAGCTAAAATAAGGGAAAGTGCTGAAATATTTGCGGTATGATTTTAGTTAAATTTCAATTAATTAAAATTCGTTTCACCCAATTAATTTGTTATTTTGCACAAAATTTATATCCCAATGATTTTACGGCTATTTGTAGTGTTTCTTGTCTTTTTTGTTGTTGAACTTTATGCTTACCAGGCATTGAAGACCTTGGTGAAATCAAAACCTTTTCTAATTGCGTACTTAATTATAAGTGTACTTTTTGTAGTTTTTATAATTTATTCTTTCACTCAATTTGACCGTTCAGTTGGTCAAACAGGTCAAAGTATGCGAGTAATGGGTTTGCTTCTATTAATTTATATTCCAAAACTTGTTTTAACTTTGGTTCTTTTTAGCGAAGATATTTTTAGATTTGGCGCTGGTGCCCTAAAGTATTTTGCTAATTACGATAATCATGTTGATTTTTTGGCTTCAAGACGAAAGTTTGTCAGTCAAATAGGACTGGGATTAGCTGCTATTCCGTTTTTTTCTTTAATATACGGTGAAACAATAGGAAAATACAATTACAAAGTGATCAAACAACGGGTATTTTTCCCTGATTTACCGGATGAATTTGATGGATTTACTATTACTCAAATTTCTGATGTTCACAGCGGGAGTTTTGATAATCCAGCAAAAATCAATTATGCCATAGACCTTGTAAATGAACAAAATTCGGATATGATCTTGTTTACAGGAGATATTGTAAATACCGATGCCGAAGAAATGCATCCTTGGATTGACACTTTTAAAAGAATCAAAGAGCATAAATATGGGAAATATTCAGTGCTAGGAAATCATGATTATGGAGAATATGTAACCTGGCCTTCAGAAGCAGCAAAAGAGGCAAATTTTCAAGCTATAAAGGATTTGTATGGTAAAATTGACTTTAAATTAATGTTGAACGAGCATACTTTTATCGAAAAAGGAGTGGACAAGATTGCCTTAGTTGGGGTCGAGAATTGGGGACATAATTTCAAGAAAGTAGGGGATATTAATTTAGCTTCTGCTAATTTGAAAAAAGAGGACTTTAAAATATTAATGAGTCATGATCCAAGTCATTGGGATCGCGAAGTTAAAAATCACGATAAAAATTTCCATTTGACATTCTCAGGTCACACGCATGGAATGCAATTTGGAATAGAAATCCCTGGGGTGATTAAATGGAGCCCAATACAATATATTTATAAGCAATGGGCTGGCTTGTATGAAAACAAGGGAAGATATGTGTATGTTAACAGAGGTTTTGGTTTTCATGCTTATTCCGGTAGAGTAGGAATAATGCCTGAAATTACTGTAATTGAACTAAAAAAAGGCCCGAATGTAGCTTAATTCGTTTAAAATACTACATTTGTAAAAATAAATAGCACTTTTCAATAGATTTAGAAAATTAAATTCGTTGGTTTTATGTCAAAATTTGGAGAACTTATCAGCACACAAGTCCCAGTGTTAATTGATTTTTACACAGATTGGAATGAATCATCTGTCTTGATGCATCCTGTAATTAGGGATGTTGCCGCCGCTCTTGGCGATAAAGCAAAAGTTATAAAAATTGATGTTGATAAAAATCAAGAACTAGCCGATGCGCTCCGTATCAAGGGGCTTCCCACATTAATGATTTATAAAGAAGGTCAGATGATCTGGAGACAATCCGGTGAATTGGATGCCAATACCATAATTGGTTTAGTTCAAGAACATCTTTAATCCAGTTTTTCAAAAGCAAATCCTTTTTCAGTCCAATATTTTAATGCTTTAGGCAAAGTATATTCAAGATTTGGAAATGCTTTAACACTGTCGTGGAATACAACTATACTTCCTGATTTTGTGTATTTTATCACATTGTTGAGACATATTTCCTTAGAAATTGAAGTGTCAAAATCAGCACTCAAAACATCCCACATTACGATTTTGTAGCCTAATTGGCGCAGTTTTTTCGATTGTGAAGCTGTGATTTTCCCATAAGGAGGTCTAAAAAGTTGCCAGTTTGCAGTTTTCAGTTTGCAGTTTTCGGTTTGCAGTCTGCAATCTGCAGTCTGCCATCTGCCATCTGCAGTCTGCCATCTTTCTTCCGCCTTCTTCCTACTTCCATCTTCCATCTGCATACTATTTTCTATATATTCTTTAGTAGCAGTTTTCCAACCGTTTAAGTGATTGAAAGTGTGATTACCAATGGAATGACTTTCGTTGATAACTTTTTCGAAAATTTCTGGATATTTTTCAATGTTGTTACCAATGCAGAAAAAAGTGGCTTTGGCATTGTATTTTTTTAATTCCGCGAGAACCCATTCTGTGATTTCAGGAGTTGGGCCATCGTCAAAAGTAAGATAGATTTTATTTCCTGAAGTGGGAATGTCCCAAATATATTTTGGGAATATTTTTTTAATGAGGACGTTAGTTTTTATCCAGTAAAATTTCATAATTAAATTTGAAAATGAGAGAATTTGAAAATTTGAAAATGAGAGAATTTTATAATCCATATCATTTCCAAATTTTCATATTTCCAAATTAAAACTATTCTCTTTCTCTTTCAAAACGGTCAAACATTTTGATATAAGTATTAAATGGTGCTCTGTTTTTATTGTAAAACGGAAGATCTCCACTTTCTTTCATCACTTGCAATAAACTTCTATAACGTTCCATATCAGTAATAATAGCAACGGCTAAATCAATCTGATCTGATGAAGGTAAAGTGCCGTAATAATTCAAGTTTTCTTGGTATTTCCCAATTAATTTCAACAAAAGTTCTTGTGCTTTTGCTTTTTCGCCTACTTGATAATAGCCTTTTGCAAAAGGCTCCACCATCGAATAATAACCAAATTTTTCTAGCGGCATTTTTGTAATGGCCAAGTCAATAACATTTTTTGCCTTGTTCAGTTTCCCTTCGGCAATCAACTTATTCATTAATCTTGACAGAACTGAACGATAAGAAATACTATTTTTTCTGGTTTCAGGATCGTGATAAATGTCGCCATTACTATTACCCCAATCCCATTTCATAACAATCGTATACATTTTATCAGCATCAAGTCCGCCCATATCCATTGGATTGGTATCTTTATCAATTTTGGTTTGTACAGGTACCAATTTATAGATCATTCCTTCCAGTTGAAGGTAGTTTTTCATCCACAAATAATCTTCATCATCAAAAGCTCCTGGACTAAAATAAACGGGTCTTTTCCAATTATTATTAGCGATAAGATCCAGCATCATCAATCTGTTTTTGTATAATGCATTCCCTTTAATGTCGATATCTATATAAGGCACAATCGAGTCGTTGAACTTTTCTGATATTACTTTATTCTTAATAACAGTGTTTTTATCAACAGGAATTCTAATTTTTTTCGTTGGATAAAAATGAATAGTTTGCCCATTCTGCATCTCAACAGTTGAATTTGGGTTTTTTATAAAATTGATAAAATCTTTAATATCCCAACGAGCTTCTGTTTTCGGGATATGTGCTACATAATCCAGCTTATCACCCACATATTCATTATGGGTAAAAGAAATAGGCAACGGACTTGATTCGTAGGTTTTAGTTTTCATTTGGTCAATATACCAATCCGTCATAAAAAGACTTGTATTTACAATTTTAACATCAGTTCTCACGTGCTCTATTTCTTGGGCATACCAAAGTGGAAAAGTGTCATTGTCACCAATGGTAAATAATATCGCGTTAGGATCACAAGATTCTAAATAGGCTTTTGCCAATGCTGTAGCGGTATATTTGTCAGAACGATCGTGGTCATCCCAGTTTTGAAACGCCATTAATAGCGGTACTGCTGCTAAACTTCCGGCAATAAGAAGTGGTCCGGCAAAGCGTGGAGCTAAATATTTTTGGGCACTTTCGTACAATGAATATACCCCAAAACCAATCCAAATAGCGAATACATAAAAAGAACCCACCAAAGCATAATCTCTTTCTCGAGGTTCAAAAGGTCTCTCGTTGAGGTAGATTTTCAAAGCTATTCCCAAAAATAAGAAGAGGACTAAAAGCACATAGAAACTTTTTCGATCTCTATTAGCGTGATACATTATTCCAATAAGTCCTAAAATAAGTGGTAAAAAGAAATATACATTTCGTCCTTTATTATGCATCACATCCGAAGGTAAATTTTGTTGCGAGCCCAAATGCAATTCGTCTAAAAAAGGAATTCCACTAAGCCAATTGCCGTCTTGATAATCATACCTTCCCTGAATGTCGTTTTGACGTCCAACAAAATTCCACATTAAATATCTGAAATACATATAGCCAAATTGGTACTCGGCCATAAAACGCAAATTGTCAACAGTTGCAGGTTTTTCAATAATCAAATAATCACCATAACTTTTCAGGAATTTAATATAACCTTCATTGTCAATTTGCTTTTGAGCATAAGCTTGTCTAAAATCGGTCACAATTTTTTCGATTTCAGACTGTAATTGCGCTATGGCTTTGTTGTAATCTTCCTCCGAAAGTTGGCTAGGATCTACACCATATTTTTGCAAATCATCTTCATAAGGATAATTTGGATTTAATCTGAATTTTGGGGGATTGGTAAAATTGATATAATTTTCGATATTTTCTCCGCTCCACAATCGAGGCAAAATAGTTTTTTGGTCGTCGTCGCTATTTTGTTCTGCATTTTTGAAATTATTTACGATATCGTATTTTCCCGTTGCATAATTTCTTTCATAGTTGGGAGCCTTGTCAAGATAAGGATTGTCTTTGTCTAAACCAGCAAACGTTTCGGTGTATTGTGGTCCGTAAAATAATGGGTTTGAACCGTATTGCTCTCTGTTATAGTAAGCTAAAACCTCGCGTGCATCCGAAGGTTTGTTTTCGTTAATCACCGTATTTGCATTGGCACGAATAGGCAACATCATCCAAGTGGAAAAACCTATCAAAATAAATAAAATACATAATATCAAAGTGTTGATTCTAACAAGGCCTTTGTTCTGGGTGTATTTTAAACTGAAATAAAAGAAAGCGATGAGCAGCAATACTACAAAAATAGTCCCCGAATCAAAGGGTAATCCTAAATTATTGACCATAAAAACTTCGGTTTTACCAAAGAAAGCCATCGTTAATGGCAGCAATAATTTAAAAATAAAAAGTAATATGGCTACCACAACAACATTAGCAAGGATAAAATTTTTAACCGTGACTTCTTTATAATGTTTAAAAAAGTATAGAAAACCAATAGCCGGAATAGTCAATAATGCCATAAAATGGACGCCAAAAGTAAGCCCAACTACCAGCGAAATAATCAACAACCACCGATTGCCTCTTGGGGCATCCATATCCTGTTCCCAGCGTAAACCAAGCCAAAAAAGCAAAGCGATAAACAATGAGGCCATGGCATAAACTTCGGCCTCCACGGCGCTTGCCCAAAAACTATCCGAAAAAGTGTAAGCTAAAGCGCCTACAAATGAACTTCCAAGAATGACAATAGCATTGTTTTTATTAACTTCAGAATATTGTGAAATTATCTTTTTCAAAATCATTGACGATGACCAGAACATAAATAATATGGTAAATGCACTCGAAAAAACGGACATCATATTTACCATCACGGCAATATGTTTGTCATCCATCGCAAACATGGCGAAAAACGCACCAATCATCTGGAATAGCGGAGCTCCGGGCGGATGTCCTACTTCAAGTTTCGCCGAAGTGGCAATATATTCGCCACAATCCCAAAAACTCATTGTAGGTTCGACGGTTAGCGTGTAGGTAAGTAATGCGATAGCAAATGCACACCAGCCCGTAATTGTATTCCATTTATTGAAATTGAATGTCGCCATATTGAGATACTAATTTATTTTTTTTTGAGATACAAAGAAAATGTTTTTTTTTATTTAACTACACGAGCATTAACAAAAATTTCCAAAAAACTATCATCTCTAAATTACAGATTGTTGGTGTTTTGTAGAAAGTCCAAATAGGGATATAAAAGTTTTTTCATAAAAAGGAATAAAAATTTGTGAAAGCTAAAAATTGTACTAAATTTGCACTCGCTTAATAGCACTGTAATTGGTCTATGGTGTAATGGTAACACAACTGTTTTTGGTGCAGTCTTTCTAGGTTCGAGTCCTAGTAGACCAACGCAAAACTCCTCAAGAAATTGAGGAGTTTTTTATTTTATTTGTTTTTAAATAATGACACGCAAAAAACAATCATTTTTGATTTATAAAAAAAACACTATATTTGCAGTGTTATTTACTATAAAACTAGATAATGAGGCACGCATTGCGTGCCTCTTTTTATAAAGATTATGACATTTAAAGAGAAAGTTTTGGGTTTGGTGGCAGATGGATTGATAGAAAAGCCTTCTATCTTTCTAATCGATGTGACAATTTCAGATGCTTTTAAAATAAGTGTCTCATTGGATGGCGATAATGGAGTGCTTTTACAGGATTGTATTGATGTGAGCCGTGCAATAGAGAATAATTTAGATAGAGAAGAGCAAGATTTTTCTTTAGAAGTGGCTTCGGTTGGCGTGGGATCTCCATTAAAAATGGTCAGACAATACAAAAAAAACATCGGCAGAACAGTAATAGTCAAATTAGCAACTGAAACTATTGAAGCAGAATTAGTGGAAGCTAATGATATTTTTATAATTTTGTCATGGAAAGCAAGAGAGCCTAAAAAACTTGGAAAAGGAAAAGAAACGGTTCAAAAAAGAGAGGAAATACTTTATACAGAAATAAAGGAAGCAATTGTTACAGTAACATTTTAATTAATTAGTTGGCATGGAAAATTTAGCATTAATCGATTCATTTTCAGAGTTTAAAGACGATAAACTTATTGATCGTGTAACGCTTATGGCGATATTAGAGGATGTATTTAGAAATGCATTGAAGAAAAAATTTGGATCTGATGATAATTTTGACATTATTATTAATCCTGATAAAGGGGATATGGAAATCTGGCAAAGACGCGTAATTGTTGCTGATGATGATTTAGATTTGGAACATCTCGAAATTACATTAACAGACGCCAGAAAAATCGAACCCGATTTTGAAATTGGAGAAGAAGTTTCTGAAGAAGTGAAATTAATTGACTTAGGAAGAAGAGCAATATTGGCTTTACGCCAAAACTTGATTTCCAAGATTCATGAACATGACAACACGAATCTTTACAAACAATTTAAAGATTTAATCGGCGAAATTTACACCGCCGAAGTACATCACGTTCGCCCAAGAGTAGTAATATTGATTGATGACGAAGGAAACGAAATCATTTTGCCAAAAGAAAAACAAATACCATCTGACTTTTTCCGCAAAGGAGATAATGTTCGAGGAATCATTGAAAACGTGGAATTAAAAGGAAATAAACCTCAGATAATTATGTCTAGAACTTCAGAAAAGTTTTTAGAAAAATTATTCGAGCAGGAAATTCCAGAAGTTTTTGACGGTTTGATTATGGTAAAAAATGTTGTAAGAATTCCAGGCGAAAAAGCAAAAGTTGCCGTAGATTCTTATGACGATAGAATTGACCCAGTTGGGGCTTGTGTGGGAATGAAAGGGTCTCGTATTCACGGAATTGTTCGTGAATTAGGAAATGAAAATATAGATGTTATTAATTATACAAGCAATATTCAATTGTATATTACAAGAGCATTAAGTCCTGCAAAAGTTTCTTCCATCAAGATAAACGAAGACACTAAAAGAGCAGAAGTTTTCTTGAAACTAGAAGAAGTTTCTAAAGCTATTGGTAGAGGCGGTCATAATATCAAATTAGCCGGACTATTGACCGGTTACGAACTTGATGTTATTCGTGAAGGAGACGTGGCTGGAGCAGCCGCAGATGAAGATGATGTTGAATTAACAGAATTTTCAGACGAAATTGAGGAATGGGTTATCGAAGAATTTGCAAAAATTGGTCTGGATACCGCCAAAAGTATTTTGAAACAAGACGTAAATGATTTAGTAAGAAGAACGGATCTAGAAGAGGAAACAATTCTAGATGTAATGAGAATATTAAAAGAAGAATTTGATAGCTAGTAAATTCTTCAAAAAATAAATTGCAAACCTTATTTTCCTCTCCATTCGAGAGTTAGCGTGAGGAATAATAAAAAAATAACTTGTATTCCCTCTGTCATTGTGAGAAACGAAGCAATTTAGGAGGGCTAGGTTGAAAAAAAGGTAAAAATAAAAAGGTTTTATGTCTGAAGAGAAAGTTATTAGAATTAACAAAGTATTAAGGGAATTGAATATTTCTTTAGAAAGAGCTGTGGATTATCTTAAGGATAAGGGTATTGTTGTGGAATCAAACCCAAACACAAAAATTTCTGACGATGTATACAATGTTTTGTGCGGCCAGTTTGCTGGAGATAAAGGCAACAAAGAAGCTTCAAAAGAGGTAGGAGAAGAGAAAAGAAAGGAGAAAGAAGCTTTGCGTGTAGAACGTGAAAAAGAAATCGAAGACAAACGCAAACAAGATGAAGAACGGTTAAAAACTCAAGAAGTTGTTAAAGCAAGAGCTACTGTAGTTGGTCCAGTTCACATTGGAAACATCGACCTTAATCCTAAAAAAGTTGTTGCAGCTGCGCCTCCAATAGCCGTTGAAAAAGAGGAAATTGCAGCAACTCAAATTTCTCAAGATAATCCAGTAATTATAGAACCTCTTAAAGAAAAAGTGGTTTCTGAGAAAAAAACAGGAAAACCTGTTGCAGAAATTAAAGAGGTAAAAGCGGAAGCCAAAACAGCAAAAAAAGCAGTTTCTGAACAAGCAGAGGTTCCGGTTGAAGAATCGATAACGACTAAGTACACTAAATTATCTGGAGCTACATTAACCGGTCAGACCATCGATTTAGCTCAATTTAATAAGCCTAAAAAGAAAAAAGAGGAACTTAAAATTACTCCAAACAAACCGGGAACACCAGTTGTTCCTGGAAGTGCAGCAAGTAACCTTAATAAAAACAAGCGAAAAAGAATCATGCCAAAACCGGGCGTGCCACGACCGCCTGCAATACCTGGAGTTCCTGGCGCTCCAAATCCAAACAAAATTGTACCCAATGCTGCTGGTGGAGGATTTAATGCCAATAGAGGAGCCAGACCAGGTTTCGTAAAAGGAGCTAGACCAGCAATCTCAGCTAAGGTAGAGCCTACCGAAGAAGAGGTAAAAAATCAAATTAGAGAAACTTTAGAAAAACTACAAGGTAAAGGTGGAAAATCTAAAGCAGCAAAATACAGAAGAGACAAAAGAGATACGCACCGTCAAAAATCAGATGATGAACAAAAAGCCATCGATGAAGGCAGCAAAACAATAAAAGTAACCGAGTTTGTAACAGTTGGTGAAATTGCCATAATGATGGATGTTCCAATTACGAAAGTTATTGGAACCTGTATGTCACTCGGAATAATGGTAACAATGAATCAGCGTCTTGATGCAGAAACATTGACAATTGTTGCCGATGAATTTGGATATGAAGTAGAATTCATTACAGTAGATATTGAAGAAGCCATTCAAATTATTCCAGACAAAGAAGAAGACTTAGCGTTCAGAGCACCTATCGTAACTGTGATGGGTCACGTTGATCACGGTAAAACATCTTTGCTAGATTATATTCGTAAAGAAAATGTTATTGCCGGCGAATCAGGAGGAATAACGCAACATATTGGTGCATACGGAGTAGAATTAGACAATGGTCAAAAAATTGCATTTCTAGATACACCGGGTCACGAAGCGTTTACTGCAATGAGAGCTCGTGGAGCGCAAGTGACTGATATTGCCATTATCGTAATTGCTGCTGATGATGATATCATGCCGCAAACGAAAGAAGCAATTTCTCATGCACAAGCAGCAAGCGTCCCCATTATTTTTGCTATCAATAAAATTGACAAACCCAACTCTAATGTCGAGAAAATAAAAGAAAAACTTGCAGGTATGAATTTACTTGTTGAGGATTGGGGAGGAAAAATTCAATCGCACGATATTTCTGCAAAAGTAGGAACAGGAGTAAAGGAATTATTAGAAAAAGTACTTTTAGAAGCAGAAATTTTAGATTTAAAATCCAATCCAAATAAAGCCGCCCAAGGGACAGTGGTTGAAGCTTTCTTAGATAAAGGAAAAGGATACGTGTCAACGATATTAGTGCAGCACGGAACCTTGAGAGTAGGCGATTATATGCTTGCTGGAAAACACCACGGAAAGATTAAAGCAATGCACGATGAAAGAGGAAATATTGTTACTGAAGCAGGACCTTCTACACCAGTTTCTGTATTGGGATTAGATGGAGCAGCAACTGCAGGTGACAAGTTTAATGTTTTTGAAGACGAAAAAGAAGCCAAACAAATTGCTTCGAAACGTTCTCAATTAATGCGTGAACAATCGGTTCGTACCCAACGTCATATTACCTTGGACGAAATTGGACGCAGAATTGCGTTAGGTCAATTTAAAGAACTGAACATTATTCTTAAAGGGGATGTGGACGGTTCTGTTGAAGCCTTGTCTGATTCGTTTTCTAAATTGTCTACCGAAGAAATTCAAATCAATATTATACATAAAGGCGTTGGAGCTATTACTGAAACTGACGTTATGTTGGCTTCCGCTTCCGATGCAATCATCATTGGATTTAACGTTCGTCCTGCTGGAAACGCAAGACAATTAGCCGACAAAGAAGAAATCGACATTCGTTATTACTCTATCATTTACGCCGCTATCGACGACTTGAAAGATGCAATGGAAGGAATGCTTGCGCCAGAAATGAAAGAGGAGGTTCTTGGAACTGCTGAGATTAGAGAAATCTTCAAAATTTCAAAAGTCGGTTCGATTGCAGGAAGTATGGTTATGGATGGTAAAATCGTAAAAAATGCTAAAATGAGAATTATTAGAGACGGTGTTGTTGTCTTTACTGGTGAGCTTTTAGCCTTGAAACGATTCAAAGATGATGTTAAAGATGTAGCCAAAGGGTATGATTGTGGTATCCAAATCAAAGGTTATAATGATATTGAAGAACGAGATATTATCGAATCGTATCACGAAGTAGCAATCAAAAAGAAATTGAAATAATATTTCGATATATTGATAAGAAATCCCGAGCAATCGGGATTTTTTCTGTTTTAGGTTGTTATGAAAAGCGCCAGTAACATAAAATTAATAAGAGGTAATTAAAAGGATAAAAATTCACTCGAATTTTTTAAAATAGGAGCTAACTAATTATTAATAGTTTTTTAAGTTTTTGAATGTAGGGTTTTATCTACTCGGCTTGATCAATAGAACATTTTTATAGCGTCCTTTGATGTCTGCCAAATTTCTTTCGGCCTCTATCCTCGTTCTAAAATTACCCACCCAAACTTTGTAATTTGGAGTATTGAAAACAATCGTGGCGTCAATAGTTGCAAATTCTAGCCTGAAGTCGTTTAAAGTTTTTTTGGCTGTTTCACTACTGCCAATGTAAATTTGAATTTTGTAAAAATCATTTATGCTAAGCGAAGAGTTGATTTTTCTTTTTTCGTTCAACAATTGTTCGAATTTTGGGTCTTGAGAAAGACTAATGTTTTCAGATTGTGCAAGTAGATGCCAACACGAAAAGCTCAATAAAAAAAAGCAGAAAACGAATTTCTTACTAGGTATAATTCTCATAATGTGAATGTTTAAAAGCAAAAATAGTATTTAATAATTTAAACAAAGGTATTGATATTATTTAGAATCAATATAAATTATATTTAAGGCTATTTTAAGGTTTTGAGAATAGTTCTTATAAGCGTATTTTTGTACCATATTTAAAGAAAAAGTGATTTTTATTTTAGTTGAAATTTGTTAAAAATCATACCAATATTGTAGATAATTATTGTACTATATGAAAAAGATGGGTAACCATAATTCGATTCCAAGGAAAATATATTTAAGCTTAGCTTTAATCCTGTCCTTATCACTAACTTCATTTGCACAAGAAGCAGCGGCTCCCGCAACTCCAGCGGCAGCAACAGCAGCTCCAGCGGCAATGCAAGGCGGTGACCCTGTAAAAGGAAAAGAACTTTTTAATGCAAATTGTGCCGCTTGTCACAAACTCGATGCAAAAGCAACAGGTCCCGCTCTTAGAGGAGTTGGTGCTAAGTATGAAAAAGAGTGGTTGTACAAATGGATTCATAATAGTTCCGCTCTAATTAAATCCGGCGATGCACGAGCTATAAAGATTTACGAAGAATACAATAAAGTACAAATGAATGCTTGGCCGCAATTGTCAGAAGCTGATATTGACAATATCATTGCTTACACAATGGAACCAAAAGCAGTAGCTGCTGCACCTGCTGTAGTTGGAGAAAAAGTTCCAGGAACCGAGCCAAGCGCTGGAGGAGTTTCTAATACTATAGTTTTGGGTGCTTTGTCATTAATAATGGCAATCCTTATCGTAATGCTTTTTTTAGTTAATAATGTATTAAGTAAAATTGCTGCTGCTAATGGCATCGTTGTTCCACCAAAAGCTCCGAAAGCGTCACAATCATTATGGAAGGCATTCGCAAAAAATCAATTTTTAGTATTAATAACCGCCATCTTTATGTTGCTGGCTAGCGCTTATTTTGTTTATGGTTACTTGATGCAAATAGGCGTTGATCAAGATTACGCGCCAGTGCAACCCATTCATTATTCACACAGAATTCATGCCGGAAGTAACGGAATCAACTGTAATTATTGTCACTCTTCTGCACGAGTAAGCAAACATTCAGGAATTCCTTCTTTGAATGTCTGTATGAATTGTCACAAACAAATTGCAGAGGTTTCTGATACGACAGCGACTGAAGAATATTCTAAAGATTTTTACGACAAAGAAATTGGAAAGTTATACAAAGCCGTAGGTTGGGATAAAGAAAATCAAAAATATACTGGCAAAACAGAACCAGTGAAATGGGTTCGAATTCATAATTTGCCAAGTTTTGTTTATTTTAATCACTCGCAACACGTAAATGTAGCCGGAATAGAATGTCAAACGTGCCACGGTCCCGTTCAAACCTATGAAATTCAAAAACAGTTTGCTCCGTTAACGATGAGTTGGTGTATAAATTGCCATAGAAAAACCGAAGTTAAAATGGAAGGCAACGAATATTACACTAAAATACACGAACAATTGTCTAAAAAATATGGTGTAGAAAAATTGACTGCAGCGCAAATGGGCGGATTGGAATGCGGTAAATGCCATTATTAATAAGTTAAAAAAAGGTTCGGGTTTGTAGTTTCAAACCAAAAACCAAAAACAATAAACAATATTTATAGAATATGTCATCAAACAAAAAATACTGGAAAAGTGTTGAAGAACTAGACGGAAATAGTTCTATTGTTGAGGCGCTTAGAAATAACGAATTTGTTGAAGAAATTCCTACTGACGAATTTTTAGGAAATAATGCCGCTTTGTCTTCTTCATCAACAACACGTCGTGATTTTTTAAAGTACGTTGGGTTTTCTACCGCAGCAGCTACACTTGCAGCTTGCGAAGGTCCTGTTCACCTTTCAATACCTTACGTGGTGCAACCAGAGGAAATCATCCCAGGAATTGCAGACTATTATGCGACTTCGGTTTTTGATGGTTTTGATTTTGCTAATCTTTTAGTGAAAACGCGGGAAGGTCGTCCTATCAAAATAGACAACAACTTAATGGCTGGTGCAAAATTTGCCGCCAATGCTAGAATTCACGCTTCGATATTGTCATTGTACGATAGTATGCGTTTGAAAGAACCAAAAATTGCAGGTAAGCCAGCATCTTGGATTGATGTCGATTCAAAAATTAAAGCAAGTTTGGCTGCTGCCAAAACTAAAGGAGGAAAAGTTGTTCTTTTGACCAATACATTAGCAAGTCCATCGACAGAGAAGCTGATTGCTGAATTTCTTGCTAAAAACACAAACGCAACTCACATAGTATATGATGCGGTTTCTGAATCTGAGGCCTTAGATGCATTCGAAATGGTTTATGGCGAAAGAGCTTTGGTGGATTACGACTTTTCAAAAGCTTCAGTTATCGTTTCTGTTGGTGCAGATTTCCTTGGAGATTGGCAAGGCGGAAGCTACGACTCAGGGTATGCAAAAGGAAGAATTCCTCAAGGACCAAAAGGAAGTCAAAAGATTTCTCGTCATTTCCAATTGGAATCCAATATGACTTTATCCGGTGCCGCTGCCGATAAACGTGTTGCAATGTCAACCGCAAATCAAAAGCAAGCATTAGTCCTTATATATAATACAGTTGTTGGAGCTGCGGTTCCAGTAACATTGGACGCAAAATATAAAACAGAAGTTACCAAAGCGGCGCAACAGTTGAAAGCTGCTGGAAGTAAAGGCGTTTTAGTTTCGGGAATTCAAGATAAAAATGCACAATTGCTGGTTTTAGCCATCAACCAAGCATTGGCAAGCGAATCTTTTTCAACCGTTGGAACAAGACAAATCAGAAAAGGTTCTAGCGAAAAAGTAGCTCAATTAGTATCAGCTATGAAAGCGGGAAGCGTTCACACCTTGATTATGAGCGGCGTAAATCCGGTTTATACTTTGCCAAATTCAAAAGATTTTGTTGAAGGATTGAAAAAAGTAAATCTTTCGGCTTCATTTTCTTTAAGAGAAGACGAAACTGCTTCAATAACAACTATTGCTGCGGCAGCACCTCATTATTTAGAATCTTGGGGAGATGTAAGCATCACAAAAGGGACTTATGGTTTGACTCAACCTACAATTCGTCCGTTATTTAATACCAAACAATTTCAAGATGTATTGTTATCATTGAATGGAAATGTTGGAACGTTTTATAATTATTTAAAAGCAAATATTGCATCAAATGCTCCTGGTTCAACTTGGAATACTGTTTTACACGATGGAATTTTTGTTGGATCAATACCTTCAGCATCCGCAGGGGCTGTTAATTATTCTGCTATAGCAACTGCATTGGCACAATCAAAAACTGCTGCTGGTTTCGAATTAATTTTGTATACTAAAACTGGTTTAGGAGATGGTCAGCAAGCAAATAATCCTTGGTTACAAGAATTTCCTGATCCAATCACAAGAGTTTCTTGGGATAATTATGTTACCGTTTCGGCTGCCGACGCCAAAAAATTGGAATTATCAAATGAGATTGTTGCTGATGGAGGTTTGAATGGAAGTTATGCTTCTATTACTGCGAATGGCGTTACCTTAGAAAATGTACCAGTAATTGTTCAACCAGGACAGGCTGCTGGAACTATTGGTCTGGCTTTGGGTTACGGTAAAAAAGCGGCTCTAAAAGAAGAAATGCAAGTAGGTTTAAACGCCTATTCATTATACAAAGGTTTTAACAATGTACAATCAGTTACATTGACAAAAGCCGACGGAGAACATGAGTTTGCTTGTGTTCAAGGTCAAAAAACGTTGATGGGAAGAGGAGATATTATTAAAGAAACTACTTTAGAAATCTTCAATACCAAAGATGCCGAATTTTGGAATGTGCAACCGATGGTATCCCTAGATCATAAGGAAGTAAAAGCAACATCAGTAGATTTATGGACTTCTTTTGATCGTTCAGTTGGACATCATTTCAACCTTTCAATAGATTTGAATGCATGTACCGGTTGCGGTGCTTGTGTAATCGCATGTCATGCTGAAAATAATGTTCCTGTTGTAGGAAAAGAAGAAATAAGAAGAAGCCGTGATATGCACTGGTTGCGAATTGACCGATATTATTCTTCCGAAGAAACTTTTGCAGGTGACAACGAAAGAAAAGAAAATATTGCAGGTTTGTCTAGTTCGCTTTCTACATTTAATGAAATGGAACAAGCCTCAGAAAACCCACAAGTTGCTTTCCAACCTGTGATGTGTCAACATTGTAATCACGCGCCATGTGAAACAGTTTGTCCTGTGGCAGCAACTTCGCACTCTCGTCAGGGTCAAAACCATATGGCGTACAATAGATGTGTTGGTACGCGTTATTGCGCAAACAATTGTCCATATAAAGTACGTCGTTTTAACTGGTTTTTGTACAACAAAAACAGCGAATTTGATTTTCATATGAATGACGATTTAGGTCGTATGGTTTTAAATCCAGATGTAAGTTTACGATCTCGTGGTGTGATGGAAAAATGTTCGATGTGTATTCAAAGTACACAAGCAACAATTTTGGCTGCGAAAAATGCTGGAAGAGTAATCGTTGATGGTGAATTCCAAACGGCTTGTTCAAGTGCTTGTTCAACTGGTGCAATGGTTTTTGGCGATGTTAATGATACCGAAAGCAAAGTTGCTGAATTGGCAGAAGATGAAAGAATGTATCATTTACTAGAACATGTTGGTACAAAACCAAATGTGATTTACCACGTTAAAGTTAGGAATACTTAAAAGATAATTTAAAAATCAATTTAAAGGATTATGTCTCATATATACGACGCACCCATTAGAAAACCCTTAATCATTGGTGATAAAACTTATCATGATGTTACAGTAGATGTTGCTGCTCCTGTTGAAGGAAAAGCAAACAAGCAATGGTGGATTGTATTTTCAATCGCATTAATAGCCTTCCTTTGGGGATTAGGCTGTATAGTTTATACTGTTTCTACTGGTATTGGAACTTGGGGATTAAATAAAACAGTAGGCTGGGCTTGGGATATTACAAACTTCGTTTGGTGGGTTGGTATTGGTCACGCCGGAACTTTGATTTCAGCGGTACTTTTATTATTTCGTCAGCGATGGAGAATGGCAATTAACCGTTCTGCTGAGGCGATGACCATTTTCTCCGTAATTCAGGCAGGTTTATTTCCAATTATTCACATGGGTCGCCCATGGTTAGCCTATTGGGTATTACCAATTCCGAATCAATTTGGTTCACTTTGGGTAAACTTTAACTCACCTTTGCTTTGGGACGTATTTGCAATTTCTACATATCTGTCCGTATCATTAGTTTTCTGGTGGACTGGTTTATTGCCCGATTTTGCAATGATTAGAGACAGAGCAGTTACGCCTTTTAATAAAAGAGTGTATTCAATATTGAGTTTTGGTTGGAGTGGAAGAGCAAAAGATTGGCAACGTTTTGAGGAAGTTTCTCTGGTTCTTGCAGGTTTGGCAACACCACTTGTACTTTCGGTTCACACGATTGTATCTATGGACTTTGCTACATCCGTAATTCCGGGATGGCACACGACGATTTTCCCACCATACTTTGTGGCTGGGGCGGTTTTCTCTGGATTTGCGATGGTTAATACCTTGCTTATTATAATGAGAAAAGTTTCTAATCTTGAAGCTTATATTACTATTCAACATATCGAATTGATGAACATTGTAATTATGATTACAGGTTCCATCGTAGGGGTTGCTTATATCACCGAACTTTTTGTTGCTTGGTATTCAGGAGTGGAATACGAACAATATGCATTTTTGAACAGAGCTACTGGACCATACTGGTGGGCATATTGGTCAATGATGACATGTAATGTATTTTCGCCGCAATTCATGTGGTTCAAAAAACTAAGGACAAGTATAATGTTCTCGTTTATAATTTCGATTGTGGTAAACATTGGAATGTGGTTCGAAAGGTTTGTAATCATTGTAACGTCTTTGCACAGAGATTACCTTCCATCATCATGGACAATGTTTTCACCAACGTTTGTTGATATCGGAATTTTCATTGGAACGATAGGTTTCTTTTTCGTATTATTTTTATTGTATGCCAGAACATTCCCAGTAATTGCTCAAGCAGAAGTGAAAACAATATTAAAAGCAACTGGAGATAATTTTATAAAAGCGAGAGCAGCAAACAAAGATTCACACCATGAGTAATAAAGTAATACACGCCATTTATAATGACGACGATATTTTGATGGATGCCGTTAAGAAAACGCGTGCAGCTCACCATCATATTGAAGAGGTTTTTACACCATTTCCGGTTCACGGATTGGATAAAGCAATGGGACTAGCGCCAACAAGATTAGCTATTTGTGCTTTTATTTATGGTTTGTGTGGTTTGTCTTTTGGAACTTGGATGATGAATTATATTATGATTCAAGATTGGCCGCAAGATATTGGTGGTAAACCAAGTTTTAGTTACATCGAAAATATGCCCGCTTTTGTGCCAATTATGTTTGAAGAAACGGTATTTTTTGCAGCCCACTTAATGGTGATTACTTTTTATATGAGAAGTAGATTGTGGCCATTCAAAGAAGCAGAAAATCCTGATGTTCGTACTACAGACGACCATTTTTTAATGGAAGTTGCAGTAAATAACAATGAAAAAGAATTGGTTTCTTTTTTCGAAAATACTGGAGCGGTAGAAGTTAAAGTAATAGAAAAGCACTAATAGGAGATATGAAAAACATATATAAAATAGCACTTTTAATAGGAATCCCTATTTTGGTTTCTTCTTGTAAAGATAATTTGAAACCAAATTATCAATATATGCCAAACATGTACGAGCACGTAAGTTATGACACTTATTCTCAAGCTACTATTTTCAAAGGCGGCAAAGAAGGTCAACTCCCAGCAATGGGTTCTCTTAAAAGGGGTTTCATTCCTTATGAAATACCAAATACAACTGAAGGATATGATTTTTCAAAAACAATTGTAAAATCTCCCTTAGATTCTACTCAAGTAGATTTGGTAAAAGCTGGTGAATTATATAATGTATACTGCGCTATTTGTCACGGTACAGAAGGAAACGGTAAAGGATATCTTGTAACCCAAGAAAAAATATTAGGGGTTCCTAGTTATGCTGATAGAGAAATAACAATTGGTAGCGTTTATCATGTTCAAGCATACGGATTAAATTCAATGGGTGCTTATTCAAATCAATTAAATCAGAAAGAACGTTGGCAAGTTGCGGCTTACGTTATGGAGCTTAAAAGTAAATTATAATTATTGAACAAACTCATCGTAATAGATATGTACACATTTTCAAGTAAACTAAAAACATTTTCACTAATCTTAATGGTCATTGGTATCTTAGGAATAGGATATGGTTTTATAGCTGCACCTAAAGATATTAAAGAAGTTGAAGCTATGCTTGCTACAGAGTCGCATGGAAGTGAACACGGTGTTCCCCATGTTGCTGCAGAGGCACATACAACTACCGAAGCTAAAGAAGTGAACACTGCAAACCATACAGCGAATCCTTCGACAGAAACGCACACTGCAACAAAAGAACCTGTTGCCGACGAAGCTCATGAAAAAGTAGTGTCGCACGCATCAGCTGAAGGAGATAAAGTTAGCGCCGAAACCGAACATAAAGAACATGCTGAACACGTGCTGCACCAATTACAAAACAAACCATGGGCTGCATTGTATGTGGCTTGTATATTTTTTATGTTGATTTCTCTTGGTGTTTTGGCATTTTATGCGATTCAGCAAGTGGCTCAAGCAGGATGGTCACCAGTATTATTTAGAGTGATGCAGGGAATAACTGCTTATTTGCCTGTAGGCTCAGTTATCTTTTTTGTATTTTTAGTTGTAATTGGTATAACAAATTCGGAACATATTCATTTCAATCATTTATTTGTTTGGATGGATCCGGAAGTCGTTGCTCATGATAAATTGATTGCTGCAAAATCTGGTTATTTAAATTTTCCTTTTTGGATTATTAGGGCGGCTATATTCTTAATTGGATGGAACCTGTACAGATATTATTCTAGAAAAAATTGTTTGGCACAAGACGAAGCTAAAGACGATAGTTTTTACAAAAAGAATTTCAAAATGTCAGCGGGATTTTTAGTATTCTTTATTGTTACAGAATCTATAATGTCGTGGGATTGGATTATGTCAGTAGATCCTCATTGGTTTAGTACTTTGTTTGGATGGTATGTTTTTGCTAGTTTTTTTGTAAGCGGGATTACAACAATTTGTTTAATTACCTTGTATTTAAAATCAAACGGCTATTTAGAGCATGTCAATACGAGTCATATTCATGATTTGGCTAAATTCATGTTCGGTTTTAGTGTGTTTTGGACGTATTTATGGTTCTCGCAGTTTATGTTGATTTGGTACGCCAATATACCGGAGGAGATTACTTATTTTGTAACTAGAATTGAATTATATAACCTTCCTTTCTTTGGTGCGGTTGTTATGAATTTTTTGTTCCCAGTATTAATTTTGATCAATACTGATTTCAAAAGAATTAGTTGGATATTAGTAATGGCTGGTTCGGTGATTTTATTGGGACATTATGTTGATTTCTTTAATATGATTATGCCGGGAACCGTAGGCGATCAATGGTTTATTGGGGTGTCTGAAATTGCATCTGTTCTTTTCTTCCTTGGATTATTTATATATGTAGTATTCACTGCATTGACAAAGGTTCCGCTGTTGCCAAAAAGAAATCCGTTTATTGAAGAAAGTAAACATTTTCATTATTAATATTTAAAAAAAATTAGATGACAAGTTTGTTGGTAATTATAATTGTAGCGCTGTTAGGGATTGCATTATGGCAGTTAGCTAAGATATTCGAATTGACACAAGTAGGTGCAACCAAAGATGATTCTCAGGTTGCGAATGATAGTGATAATAATATTCAAGGTTATTTGATGTTTGGCTTTTTGGCATTCATTTATATTTTTACAATTTATGGTTTGTTTACATGGGGACCTTTAGTGCTGCATACTCCAGCATCAGAACATGGAGATTCTATCGATAGTTTAATGGATCTAACATGGATTGTTATTTTCTTTGTACAAGCAGTAACACAAGTATTACTTCATTATTTTGCATTTAAATACAGAGGTAAAAAATCGCAAAAAGCATTGTATTTCTCGGATAGTACAAAATTAGAGCTTATTTGGAGTGGAATACCTGCTCTAGTTTTGACCGTTTTAATTCTGTACGGATTATATGCATGGACTAATATTATGTTTATCGATGAGGATGAAGATACCATGGTAGTCGAATTGTATGCGCAACAATTCAATTGGACTGCAAGATATTCTGGCCCAGATAATGTTTTGGGTAAAGCAAATGTTAGGCTTATTGAAGGAGTAAATATTGTAGGAGTTGATCTTTCAGATCCGAATGCGCAGGATGATATCGTAATTAAAGAATTGCATATTCCAAAAGGTAAAAAAATTCATTTCAAATTTCGTTCCCAAGATGTTTTGCATTCAGCTTATTTTCCTTATTTCAGAGCACAAATGAACTGCGTGCCTGGTATGGTAACAGAGTTTGCCTTTAAGCCAATTTACACCACCGACGAATACAGAGAATTGCCCTATATGATCAAAAAAGTGGCTAATATCAATAAGATTAGAGCAGAAAAAAGCAAAGAACTTGTTGCCAATGGAGAAGCGGCTCTCGATCCTTATAGTTTTGACTTCTTGTTACTTTGCAATAAAATTTGTGGTGCTTCGCATTACAACATGCAATTGAAAATTGTAGTTGATACTCCTGAAGACTATAAAAAATGGTTAAGTGATAAGAAAACTTTGGTTCAAGAAGTGAAGATTGCCAATGAAGTTCCTGCAAAAGATGATGCAGGATTAACCACTGATTCCGCCAAAATTAGTGCTGATAATGCAATGGGTACTAAAATAACAATGAAATAAATAGTTAATAAAATTTAAATTATAAATATATGTCAGCAGAAGGTCAAGATCACGGACACGAACACCACCATAAAGACACTTTTATTACTAAATACATTTTTAGTATAGATCATAAAATGATCGCCAAACAATACTTGTTAACGGGTATTATTATGGGAGTAATTGGCGTGGGTATTTCTATGCTATTTAGGTTACAACTTGCTTGGCCAGAACAATCCTTTAAAGTATTCAGTTTTTTTCTAGGAGATAGCTATGCGCCAAATGGAGTCTTGTTGAATGACCGATACTTAGCTTTAGTTACTATACATGGAACCATAATGGTATTCTTTGTATTAACGGCAGCATTGAGTGGAACCTTCAGTAATTTACTAATTCCACTGCAATTGGGTGCAAGAGATATGGCTTCTGGATTTTTAAATATGGTATCCTACTGGTTATTTTTTCTCTCGAGTGTATTAATGGTAAGTTCTCTTTTTGTAGAATCAGGTCCCGCATCATCAGGTTGGACAATTTATCCTCCATTGAGTGCATTACCGCAAGCGATTCCCGGTTCTGGTGCAGGAATGACGCTTTGGTTAGTATCTATGGCTATATTTATTGCAGCTTCGTTGATGGGGTCGTTAAATTATATCGTAACAGTTATTAATTTGAGAACTAAAGGGATGTCTCTAACGAGGATGCCGCTAACAATATGGGCTTTCTTTGTAACTGCAATAATAGGTGTGATATCATTTCCGGTATTATTATCAGCGGCTTTGTTGTTAATATTTGATAGGAGTTTTGGAACATCATTTTTTCTTTCAGATATTTATATTGCTGGAGAGGTTTTACATCATCAAGGTGGTTCGCCAGTTTTATTCGAGCATTTGTTTTGGTTTTTAGGACATCCTGAAGTGTACATTATTCTACTTCCTGCCTTGGGAATAACCTCTGAGGTAATAGCAACTAACTCTCGCAAACCTATTTTCGGTTACCGAGCTATGATTATGTCTATTTTGGCAATAGCGTTTTTATCGACAATCGTTTGGGGTCACCATATGTTTATTTCAGGGATGAATCCTTTTCTTGGATCAGTATTCACCTTTACCACTTTGTTGATTGCGATTCCTTCAGCAGTGAAAGCGTTTAACTATATTACAACGCTTTGGAAAGGAAACTTGCAATTAAATCCTGCAATGTTGTTTTCCATCGGATTGGTTTCTACATTTATAACAGGGGGTTTAACTGGAATTATTCTTGGAGACAGTACGTTAGACATCAACGTTCATGACACTTATTTTGTGGTAGCTCACTTTCACTTAGTAATGGGAATCTCTGCACTTTACGGAATGTTTGCCGGTATCTATCATTGGTATCCGAAAATGTTTGGTAGAATGATGAATAAAAACCTGGGATATGTACACTTTTGGGTTACTGCAATTACTGCCTATGGAGTATTTTTTCCAATGCACTTTATTGGTTTAGCAGGTTTACCAAGACGTTATTATACGAATACTAACTTCCCATTGTTTGATGATTTGCAAAACGTAAATGTCTTAATCACCGTTTTTGCTATAATTGGCGGAACATTTCAATTGGTATTTTTATATAACTTTTTTAGTAGTATTTTCTACGGTAAAAGAACTGTTCAAAATCCATGGAAATCAAATACTTTAGAGTGGACTGCGCCCATAGAACACATTCATGGTAACTGGCCAGGCGAACTTCCAGAGGTCCACCGTTGGCCGTATGATTACAGCAAACCAGGACACGAAGAAGATTTTATTCCTCAAAATGTTCCAATGAAAGAAGGAGAAGAAGTTTTACATCACTAATTCTTTTTATATAAATTATAGAAATGCCTTTCTACCGAAGTTTCGGAATGGAAAGGCTTTTTTATTTGCTCTTAACTTTGCTATATTTGTAAAATGAACGAAAATTTAGATCCTACAAACGAGGGCTATAACCCAGAAGAACTCGATCTCGAAAAAAGATTGCGGCCTTTATCTTTTGATGATTTTGCTGGTCAAGAACAAATTTTAGAAAACCTGAAAGTTTTTGTTCAAGCGGCAAATCAAAGAAATGAAGCCCTAGATCACACGCTGTTTCACGGACCTCCCGGTTTAGGGAAAACCACTTTGGCAAACATCTTGGCGAATGAATTGCAAGTGGGAATAAAAATAACTTCAGGTCCAGTATTAGACAAACCAGGAGATTTAGCAGGTTTGTTGACCAATCTCGAAGAAAGAGATGTTTTGTTTATTGATGAAATCCACAGATTGAGTCCCATTGTTGAAGAGTATTTGTATTCAGCGATGGAGGATTTCAAGATTGATATTATGATTGAATCAGGACCCAATGCCAGAACGGTACAAATCAATTTGAATCCGTTTACCTTGATAGGCGCAACAACGCGTTCTGGTTTGTTGACGGCTCCAATGCGAGCTCGTTTCGGTATTTCATCACGATTACAATATTATACTACAGAGCTTTTGACAACGATTGTAGAGCGAAGCGCCACCATTTTGAAAATGCCCATTTCTTTAGAAGCTGCTATCGAAATTGCGGGCCGAAGTCGGGGAACACCGCGAATTGCCAATGCTTTGTTACGGCGTGTTCGTGACTTTGCACAAATCAAAGGAAATGGAACCATCGACATCGAGATTGCGCGTTATGCTCTAAAAGCGTTGAATGTTGACGCTCACGGTTTGGACGAAATGGACAATAAAATTTTGAATACAATCATCGACAAATTCAAAGGCGGTCCTGTTGGTTTGTCTACTTTGGCGACAGCCGTTTCCGAAAGTAGCGAAACGATCGAAGAAGTCTATGAGCCGTTTCTGATTCAGGAAGGGTTTATTATGCGAACTCCGCGAGGAAGAGAAGTTACTGAAAAAGCATACAAACATCTGGGGAAAGTGAGAACCAATGTGCAGGGAGGATTATTCTAATTTTGATAAACAATAAAGAAAAATATTCTCAATTTATAAAAACCGAATCTAAAAGACTCGGTTTTTTATCTTGTGGCATATCTAAAGCAGGGTTTTTGGAAGAAGAAGCGCCTCGATTGGAACATTGGTTAAACAGTCAAATGAACGGACAAATGTCCTATATGGAAAATAATTTCGACAAACGTCTCAATCCAACCTTATTAGTTGATGATTCCAAAAGCGTCGTTTCGCTATTATTGAATTATTATCCATCGGAAATTCAAAATCCCGACAGTTATAAAATTTCCAAATACGCTTACGGACAAGATTACCATTCCGTTATCAAGGAAAAACTCAAGGAATTGCTTTTTTCCATTCAATCTAATATTGGTGAAGTTTCAGGTAGAGCCTTTGTAGATTCAGCACCAGTTTTAGACAAAGCGTGGGCTGCTAAAAGCGGTTTAGGCTGGATTGGCAAAAACAGTAACCTCTTAACTCAAAAAGTAGGTTCTTTTTATTTTATTGCTGAATTGATAATCGACTTAGATTTAGAATACGATCATGCCACGACCGATCATTGCGGGTCTTGCACGGCTTGTCTCGACGCTTGCCCCACGCAGGCTATTGTTGCTCCCTATATCGTGGACGGTAGCAAATGTATTTCTTATTTCACTATCGAACTCAAAGAAAATTTGCCTTCAGAAATGAAAGGCAAGTTTGATGATTGGGCTTTTGGATGTGATGTTTGCCAAGATGTTTGCCCTTGGAATAAATTTTCAAAACCGCATGCCGAACCGCTTTTTAATGCAAGTCCTGAAATTTTGTCTTACACTAAGAAAGATTGGGAAGAAATAACGGAAGAAACTTTCAAGGCCGTGTTTAAAAATTCGCCCTTAAAAAGAGCCAAGTTTGATGGTTTGAAACGAAATATAGATTTTTTAAAATAAGCTTGCCTTATAAAAATTGTCATTCTTCGCAGGGTTTTATTTTAAAGAAATTCAATATCAAGTATTTAAACTTACTTTACACTGTTAATAGTATAAAAAAAGTAGATCGTATTGATTTTTTATCTAAATTTATAAACCTCTAAAAATCAATCGTTATGACAGTAAATCAAATTTTAGCAGAAAAAGGAGCAGAAGTGTATTCCGTATTGCCAACCATTACGGTATATGAAGCTTTGGTCCGTATGAGCGAAAAAAACATTGGCGCTATTCTCGTGATAGAAAATACTATTTTAAAAGGAATTTTGTCTGAAAGAGATTACGCTCGAAAAATCGTTTTGAAAGACAAATCCTCTAAAAAAACATTCGTACACGAAATTATGGCTCACGATGTAATCACCGTAAAACCAACTGACCACTTGGAATATTGTATGGAACTAATGTACACCAAAAAAATCAGGCATTTACCAGTAGTTGAAAACGATAGAATAATTGGGATAATCTCTATTGGCGATGTTGTAAAGTCAATCATAGATGTACAAAAAGAAACTATAAAACATCTTGATTCTTATATTTCACAATAAGTTTTTATCCGTTGACATTTACAACTTTAAAAACAGCAGCTTTTTTTGACAATTTTTTTTGACAAAATTTTTGGTAAATCAACCGTCAAATACATTCGTTTTTAAAACAAGTCTTCTATCTTTGTATTTCGTAATAAATAGGAAATAATGGACAAAAACAGCAAAAGAAGAGAAGCCTTATTGTATCACGCAAAGCCAACTCCAGGAAAAATTCAAGTAGTTCCCACTAAGAAATATGCAACCCAAAGAGATTTGTCTTTGGCCTATTCTCCCGGAGTTGCTGAGCCCTGTTTAGAAATTGCCAAAGATGTAAATAATGTGTACAAATACACCGCCAAAGGAAATCTGGTTGCCGTAATCTCAAACGGAACTGCGGTTTTAGGACTCGGTGATATTGGACCAGAAGCTTCGAAGCCAGTAATGGAAGGAAAGGGATTACTATTTAAAATTTTTGCCGGAATTGATGTTTTTGATATTGAAATTGGCACAAAAGACATCGAAGAATTTATTCAAACCGTAAAAAACATTGCGCCAACTTTTGGAGGCATTAATCTTGAAGATATCAAAGCGCCAGAATCTTTTGAAATAGAACGTCGCTTAGTCGAAGAGTTAAATATTCCGGTGATGCACGACGATCAGCATGGCACTGCCATCATATCATCGGCGGCGTTGATAAACGCTTTGGAACTAGCAAATAAGAAAGCCGAAGACGTAAAAATGGTAGTTTCAGGAGCTGGTTCTGCCGCACTCGCCTGTGCTAATATGTATGTTTTGTTGGGTCTAAAAATAGAAAACATTTTGATGTTCAACAGCAAAGGCGTGTTGACAAAAGACAATCCGTCTTTATCTGACTTGCAAAAAATATATGCTACAGACCAAAAACCAATGAGTCTGGAGGAAGCCTTAGTCGGCGCCGATATTTTCTTGGGCTTATCCTCAGGTGATATTATGACGCCAAAAATGCTACTGGGAATGGCTAAGAACCCCATCGTTTTTGCCATGGCAAATCCTGATCCGGAAATTAATTACAATCTTGCTATTGCCACCAGAAAAGATATAATTATGGCAACGGGTCGTTCTGACCATCCCAACCAAGTCAATAATGTGCTCGGTTTTCCTTATATTTTTCGTGGTGCGTTAGATGTTCGTGCCACAAAAATTAATGAAGCAATGAAAATGGCTGCCGCACAAGCTCTCGCTTCTCTAGCCAAAGAAAGCGTTCCAGAACAAGTAAATATTGCTTATGGTGCCACCAAAATAACTTTTGGTCGAAATTATATCATTCCATCTCCTTTCGATCCCAGACTCATTACCGTTGTGGCCCCCGCTGTTGCAAAAGCAGCAATGGATTCCGGTGTGGCGCTAAATCCAATTCTCGATTGGCATAAATATGAAGAAGAACTTTTGGATCGTTTGGGAACCGATAACAAAATGGTACGATTAATTACCAATAGAGCCAAAATGGATCCTAAAAAAATTGTTTTTGCCGAAGCGGAACAAATCGACGTGCTCAAAGCAGCCCAAATTGTGTACGAAGAAGGTATTGGTTTCCCCATTTTATTGGGAAATAAGGAAATCATTTTGGAATTAAAACAGGAACTAGGATTTGATGCCGAAGTGGAGATTATTGATCCGAAAGTTAGTGAGGAACAAGCCAGAAGAAATACTTTTGCAAAAGTATATTGGGAATCCAGACAAAGAGGCGGAATATCTCTATACGACGCCCGAAGTTTGATGCGTGAAAGGAATTATTTTGCGGCTATGATGGTCAACGTAGGCGAAGCGGATGCCTTAGTCACCGGATATTCAAGAAGTTATCCCTCTGTGGTCAAGCCAATGTTGCAACTTATAGAAAGAGCTCCGGGAGTTTCGCTTGTAGCCACAACGAACATGATGTTGACAAGTCGAGGTCCAATGTTCTTATCGGATACCGCTATTAATATAAATCCATCGGCAATTGATTTAGCTAAAATAGCCATTATGACGGCAAAAGCCGCTAAGGTGTTTGGAATTGTACCTGTTATTGCTATGATTTCTTTTTCTAATTTTGGATCTTCGACTAACGAAGGCGCAGCAAAAGTGAGAGAAGCCGTTGCTTATTTGCACGAAAACCATCCTGATATGGTCATAGATGGTGAAATTCAAGCTGATTTTGCTTTAAATCCAGACATGTTGAAAAACAAGTTTCCTTTTTCTAAGTTAGCAGGAAAAAAGGTGAATACCTTGATTTTTCCTAATCTGGAATCCGCTAATATTACCTATAAACTTTTGAAAGAATTAAACAAAGTAGATTCAATAGGACCTATTATGTTAGGAATGGGAAAACCAGTTCACATCTTTCAACTGGGAGCAAGCGTAGAAGAAATGGTAAATATGGCTGCAATTGCAGTTATTGATGCACAGGGTAAAGAAAAATACAAAGCAAATAAATCGGTCTAATCTGGCCTTTTAAACCGCATTATTTATTTTTGCCATTAAAACCGTACTAGAGATTAAGTTTTGTTATATTTGGAGGATATAAAATTCATCGATGATAGCACAATTACAAGGAAAATTAGTAGAAAAGTCGCCAACACATGTTGTTATTGATTGCGGCGGCATTGGCTATCACGTAAATATTTCGTTACACACCTACTCTTTGCTTCCGTCCGCTGATTTTGTTAAATTGTTTACCCATCTTCAAATTAAAGAGGATGCCCATACTTTGTTTGGGTTTGTCGAAAAATCAGAACGAGAAATCTTTAAATTACTTTTGTCTGTTTCTGGAATTGGAGCCAGTATTGCCCGAACCATGTTGTCGTCATTAGATCCAAAACAAATCACAAATGCAATTGCATCTGCTGATGTACTTACTATTCAATCTATCAAAGGAATTGGAAGTAAAACAGCGCAGAGAGTAATCCTTGATTTGAAAGAAAAAATACTTAAACTATATGATTTAGACGAAGTTTCGATGTCACAAAACAATACAAATCGAGATGAAGCGTTATCTGCTTTGGAGGTTTTGGGATTTGTTCGAAAAACATCGGAAAGAATAGTGGAAAAAATTATAAAAGAAACGCCTGAGAGTTCAGTGGAATACATCATCAAGCAAGCTTTAAAAAACTTATAAAAGTTGGAAATACAGTATTTAAAAAGGACGCTATTCGGGTATAAGATCTACTTTTATTTATTGATTTTATTAGGTGGTTTTGTATCACAGGCTCAGGTAATACCTACAGTTCAAGATACTACAAAAACAGGATTTTCAACAGGGAAAATTCAAATAAAAGACCCACAAAGCATTCTTCAATCTTACAAATATGATCCGGTTACGGGAATGTATGTCTATTCAAAAACCATTGGTGACTTCCCTACAAATTATCCAACTATTTTAACGCCCAAGGAATTCGAAGATTTGGCACGGAAAGAAGCCATGCGTACTTATTTCAAGAAAAAATTAGATGCTATTGATGGAAAAAAAGGCATTAGCGAAGACGATAAAAAAGATTTGTTGCCCCGATATTACATAAAATCAGGTCTTTTTGAAGCAATATTTGGAAGCAATACGATAGATGTGAAACCTAGCGGCTCAATCGAAATGGATTTTGGCGTTCGCTATACAAAACAAGACAATCCCTCTTTTTCGCCTCAAAATCGATCCAATTTGACATTTGATTTCAATCAAAGAATAAGCATGAGTTTGATGGGTAAAGTGGGAACTAAGCTAAACGTAAATGTCAATTATGATACCCAATCCACTTTTGCTTTTCAAAATCTAGTTAAAATAGAGTACGACCCAAATTTTTCTGGAAGTGAAGACTCAATCATAAAATCGATAGGAGTAGGAAATGTAGATTTCCCTTTGAACAGTTCCTTAATTAGAGGAGCTCAAAATCTATTTGGAGTAAAAACGAAACTGCAGTTCGGCAAAACATCGATCACGAGCGTTTTCTCTGAACAAAAATCACAAACCAAAAGTGTGGTCGCCGAAGGCGGAGGAACTGTTCAGGATTTTGATATGTTTGCCCTTGATTATGATAGTGACAGACACTTTTTCCTTTCGCAATACTTTAGAAACAACTACGATTCCGCATTGAAAGAATACCCATTTATTAATAGCAGGGTTCAAATTTCAAGATTGGAAATTTGGGTTACTAATAGACAAAATAGAGTTACCACTACGAATAATAATCTTAGAAACATTATTGCCCTTCAAGATTTAGGGGAAGGAGAGATAACAGACAACACTGGTGTGCCAATACCTGGCGGTCAGAATGACATAGTTGTCGTAAACCCTATTCCTGCGAATTTTTTTACAGAGCAACCAGATCCTTTATTAAAAAAGCCATATCCGTCAGACAATAGTAATAATAAGTACGATCCCGAAAAAATTGGTCAAGCAGAAAGTCTATTAAATAGTAACATTCGTGAAATTGCCACATCAGGATCAGGATTTAATGTATCCGTAAACGAAGGAGGCGATTATTCAAAGTTGGAAAATGCTAGAAAATTGAATACAAGCGAATATATTTTTAACCCGCAATTGGGATATATATCGTTGCAACAAAGATTAGCCAATGATGAGGTTCTTGCTGTTGCTTATCAGTACACCATAGGCGATCAGGTGTATCAGGTGGGGGAATTTGGTAACGACGGCGTAGATGCAAATGTAGTGACTGGAGATAGTCCTTCGAATCAGGCGGTTACGTCTCAAAGTTTGATATTAAAAATGCTAAAAAGTAATTTGACCAATGTCAAAAATCCTATTTGGAACTTGATGATGAAAAATATTTATCAAATTCCTGGGGCTTATCAGTTAAAACAAGAAAATTTCAGATTCAATATCCTTTACACAGACCCATCTCCAATAAATTATATTACAGAGGTTGCCGGAAGTTCATTCCCCCCAAATCCTGCACCAGAAAATAGAGTCGCTGAAACACCTTTATTGAAAGTATTCAATTTAGATAAATTAAATTATAATAATGATCCACAAACGGGCGGTGATGGATTTTTTGATTTTATGCAAGGATTAACAGTCGATACACAAAACGGTCGAATAATATTTACCACAAAAGAGCCGTTTGGTGAATTGCTGTTTTCAAAATTATCAAATGGAACTGGAGAAGATTATAAAGATTCAAACACTTATAATCCAAATCAAAAGAAATACGTGTTCCGAAGCATGTATTCTAATACGCAGGCCGGAGCTTTACAAGATGCGGATAAGAATAAATTCCTTTTAAGAGGAAAATATAAATCATCCGGAGGAGACGGAATTCCAATTGGGGCTTTCAACGTACCGCGAGGTTCAGTAGTTGTTACAGCCGGCGGAAGAGTATTGGTCGAAGGAATTGATTACAGTGTGAATTACCAACTAGGAAGAGTACAAATTCTCGATCCTTCACTTCAAGCTTCAAACACGCCAATCAATGTTTCAGTAGAAAATAATTCGGTTTTTGGTCAACAAACCAGACGTTTTTTTGGTATAAATGTAGAGCATGCAATTTCGGATAAATTTTTAGTTGGAGCCACTTTCTTAAAATTGAATGAAAGACCGTTTACACAAAAATCAAGTTTTGGGCAGGAATCTGTGAATAATAATATTTTTGGATTTAATACTAATTATTCGTCAGAAGTTCCTTTCATGACGCGCTTAGTGAACAAATTACCATATATGGACACAGACGCCCCATCTAAGTTGTCGATAAGAGGAGAAATAGCATTTTTGCAACCACAAACTCCTAAAAATGATAGTTTTCAAGGCGAAGCTACCATATATGTTGATGATTTTGAAGGTTCACAGTCTACCATTGATATGCGTTCAGTTTTTGCTTGGAGTCTTGCAACAACACCAATAAATGACAATGACAGTCAATACAACTTTAATGGAACAGCAAACGATTTAAGTTATGGTTTTAAAAGGGCCAAAATGTCTTGGTACACCATTGACCCTTTATTTTATACGCAAAAACCATCAGGGATTTCAAACGACGATATGTCGTTAAATACCACAAGAAGAATTTTTAGTGAGGAATTGTATCCGCTTACAGATATTGTTGCAGGACAAACACAAGTGATAAACACTTTAGATTTATCGTATTATCCCAAAGAAAGAGGGCCATACAATAATAGTTTAAATGTAGCGACGAATCCTAAGGACAATTACGGCGGTATTATGAGATCGTTAAGCTCCACAAATTTCGAACAAGGAAATGTAGAATATATCCAGTTTTGGGTATTAGATCCTTATGTGGGTGCGGGCAATATTCCAACTACTAATAGCGGTAAAATTTATTTCAATTTAGGAGAAATTTCAGAAGATGTTTTAAAAGACGGAAGAAAACAATATGAAAATGGTCTCGGACCGGATCAAGTATTGGTTAACCCACGGCCAATCTGGGGAGATGTACCAGCATCACAATCCTTAATTTATGCTTATGATACCAATGCCGCTAATAGAAACAATCAAGATGTTGGATTAGACGGTTTGGCTAGTGCGAATGAGGGATCGATTTATACTAATTTTGCCGGACAACCTGATCCAGCAGCAGATGATTACAAGTATTTTTTGAATAGCACTGGAGGAGTTTTAGAGCGATACAGAGACTTTAATGGAGTGGATGGAAACTCTGCAGTTGATATTAATAACAACAATCGAGCTTCAACTACCGAGCCTGATGTAGAAGACATCAATAGAGATAATACAATGAATACCATCAATGCCTATTACGAGTACAGCATCGATGTAAAGCCAAATATGCAAGTTGGAGAAAATTACATTACTGACATTAGAAATACGGTGGTGACTTTGGACAATGGTTCAACGACGGATGCCAGATGGCTTCAAATTAAAATCCCTGTTTACCAACCCGAAAATACTATCGGAAACATATCCGATTTTAGATCCATTCGATTTATGAGAATGTTTATGACAGGATTTAGCGATCAAGTTACGCTTCGTTTTGGTGCGCTTGATTTAGTGCGCGGAGATTGGAGACGATATACAAATACACTCGATCCTAATGATACAAACATACTAGATGATGGTACAAATCTTGATGTTTTAGCAGTAAATCTTCAAGAAAACAACGATAGATGTCCCGTGAATTATGTTGTTCCTCCCGGAGTGCAACAGGAACAATTGTTTAATAATAATACCATCATTAATCAAAATGAGCAATCACTTTCCTTACGAATTTCAGGAGAAAAAGGACTAGAAGAAAATGATGCACGAGCGGTTTTTAAAAATGTTAGTGTAGATATGCGACAGTTCAAAAAGTTAAAAATGTTTTTACATGCAGAATCCTTGCCAAATGAAATTGCAATAGTCGATAATCAATTGACAGGTTTTATTCGTATCGGGAATGATTTCACTCAGAATTTTTACCAAATCGAAATACCGTTAAAGGTTACACTGCCATCTGGCTCTGTAGGAACTAATTGCGGAAAATTAAGTGCCGAAACAGTCTGGCCAGCTGAAAATGAAATAGATCTTTCGCTAGAGTTATTGACGCAATTGAAAATTCAAAGCAAAAGTATTGACCCCGGCACACTTCCACTAGATGGAATTTATTATCAAAATGAAGACCAACTTGATCCATCCTTAGCTGGAAAATCGAATAAATTGAGATTAGGAATAAAAGGAAATCCAGATTTCGGGCTGATTCGAAATTTGATGTTAGGAGTCAAAAATAATGAGCAGCAAGATGTAAAAGGTGAAGTTTGGTTTAATGAATTGCGGGTTGCCGAAATGGCAAACAGCAGCGGAATGGCTGCCGTACTGAATGTCGATACCAATTTTGCTGATTTAGCTACTATTTCGGCTACCGGAAGAATGAGTACCATTGGTTTTGGGGGAATTGAAGAAGGACCAAATGAAAGAAGTCGAGAAGATGTTCAACAATACAACATAGTAACAAATTTAAGTTTAGGTAAATTACTGCCGCCCAAATGGAAAATCAATTTGCCTTTTAATTACGCCATTGGTGAAGAAATTATAACTCCAGAATACGATCCGTTTAATCGAGATATCAAATTACAACAGCTTTTAGACAACACGACTGACGCCGCTGAAAAAAATTATAGTAAAAGCAGAGCTATTGATTATACAAAAAGAAAAAGTATCAATTTTATCGGTGTGCGAAAAGATAGAGGTGAGGCGCAAAAACAACATATTTATGATCCAGAGAACTTAACTTTTTCTCAGTCATTCAATCAAGTAGAGCACCATGATTTTGAAATAGAAGAATTTTCAGACTTACTATCGAACACTTCGGTTGAGTACGCTTATAGTTTTCAACCCAAACCAGTGGAGCCTTTCAAGAAAAATAAATTCATGAAAAAAAGTACGTATTGGAAATTGTTGAGCGATTTTAATTTTAATTATTTACCTTCAAACATTACTTTTAACACCAATATCAATAGACAATACAACAAACAACAATTTAGACAAGTAGATGTTGAAGGTATTGGACTGGACGCCTTGTACAGAAGAAATTTTGCCTTTAATTATCAGTATGGGTTTAATTATAACTTGACCAAATCCTTGAAACTAAATTATACGGCATCATCCGCTAATATTGTAAAAAACTACATGGATGAAAATAACGAACCTATTGATACTTTTACAATTTGGGATCGCTATTGGGATGTAGGACAATCCAATCGACATACGCAACAATTAGTAGTCAATTATGAAATTCCTATCGACAAAATCCCAATTTTTAGTTTCATAAAAGCTAATTATTCTTATACAGGAGACTATAGCTGGCAAGCAGCTTCGTTAGCTCTATCTGAAATAAATATTGACGGAGTTGATTATAATTTAGGAAACACCATTCAAAATGCAAGTTCCCATAATTTGAATGCGACTTTCAGTATGGATACTTTTTATAAATATATTGGATTAACGAAGAAATCACAAGGTAAAGCCAAACCGAAAGTAGCAGCCCCTAAACCAGGAGAAAAAGTAACGAACGCAAATGTAGCTCCACCTAAAAGTAATGTGTTCGTCGATGGTCTTATGGGTGTTTTAACCAGTGTAAAAAACATTCAAGCCAGTTATGTCAAAAACAGTGGTACTATTCTGCCAGGATACACGCCAGGATTGGGATTTTTTGGTTCTTCTAAACCAACGATGGGTTTTATCTTTGGAAGCCAAGATGACATTCGGTTTGAAGCTGCAAAAAACGGATGGTTGACAAGCTATCAAGAGTTTAACCAAAACTTTACACAAGTAAATAATGAAACATTTAAAACAACCGCTAACATAGATTTGTTCCCGGATTTAAAAATTGATTTAACTTTAGATAGATCCTATTCCGATAATTACTCAGAGCAATATGACGTTTCAGACGAAGATGAGAATGGGAAGGTAGATGGCGTTTTAGGGTATAATCGTCGATCGCCTTATAGTTTTGGTACATTCTCTATTTCGACTATTTTAATAAAAACTTCATTTTCTAAGAGTGATGAAAATGCATCAGCAGCATTTGATGAGTACAGAACAAATAGACTGCTTGTGGCGAATAGATTAGCTGCCGAACAATATGGAACCACAATACCACGATATGACGCTAGTACACTTCCTCCTGAAAATACTGGAGTACCAATTGATAATCTAGCAAATCCTAACAACCCAGAAAGAAGAATAATTCTTTCAAACGATGGTTTCCCAAAAGGATTTGGAAAAAGCAATCAAGCAGTTTTATTACCAGCGTTTTTAGCGGCTTATTCAGGTGGCGACGCTTCAAGTGCTTCGCTCGGACTTTTCAAAAGTTTTCCAGTACCAAACTGGACTATAAAATACAATGGTTTGATGCGGTATAAATTTTTCAAAGATAATTTCAAACGATTCTCTTTGCAACAAAATTATCGCGCTTCTTATACTATAAATGCTTTTAGGTCGAATTTTGAATATGATAAAGCACCAAACGGACTAGATCAAAGTGGTAACTTTTTCAATAAAACAATTATGTCTAATGTCAATTTAGTGGAGCAATTTAATCCACTGATTCGAATGGATTTCGAATTATTAAATTCATTAAAAGTCTTAACTGAAATCAAAAAAGACAGAGCATTGTCAATGAGTTTTGATAATAATTTATTGACAGAAGTACGAGGAATAGAATATGTGATAGGAATGGGTTATCGATTTAAAGACGTGGTATTTTCTTCTAAACTGGCAGATACTCCAACAGGAATTATAAAAAGCGACATCATTATAAAAGCCGATTTGTCCTTTCGTGACAATAAAACAATTGTACGGTATTTAGATTATGACAACAATCAGTTAGCTGGAGGGCAAAATGTGTGGGCTATAAAACTAACTGCAGATTATTCTTTTAGTAAAAACTTAACCGCCTTATTCTATTATGACCACGCCTTTTCTAAAGCAGTGATTTCTACCTCTTTTCCCTTAACAAATGTTCGTTCTGGGTTTACACTTCGATATAATTTCGGGAATTAATTAAAGTTTTGTCAAAATCTGTTTAATAATAGAATTAGAAATAATACTTTTGAATAAAAATAAGATTTGCAATTTAAAATCTAAAATCTGCATTCAAAAATCTAAAATTAATATGAACATACCAGCAAATTTAAAGTACACAAAAGATCACGAATGGGTTAGCATTGAAGGCGATGTGGCAACAGTAGGAATTACACATTTTGCGCAACACGAGCTTGGCGATATTGTATATGTTGAAGTTGAAACCTTAGATCAAAGTCTAGAAAAAGATGCCGTTTTTGGTACTGTTGAGGCAGTAAAAACGGTTTCGGATTTGTTTCTTCCATTATCAGGTGAAATTATCGAGTTTAATGATGGACTCGAAAGCAAACCAGAAAGTGTAAACTCCGATCCTTACGGCGAAGGATGGATGATTAAGATAAAAATATCAAATATAGCAGAAATTGATTCCTTACTATCAAGTGGTTCTTACAAGGATTTAATCGGTGCTTAAGCAAATCTATTTTTATGCAGCTTTATTGTGGTCTGCACTAATTATTTTTGTTTGTTTAATAAATTCAAGTGATATTCCGCAAGTAGCCATACCGTATTTAGATAAAGTAATGCATGCGGGTATGCATTTTGTATTCACGTTATTGTGGTTTTTTTATTTCAAAAATAAGATTGGTAGCTTGAAAAATTTCAAACTGTTGCTCATTTCGCTAGTTTTGTCGCTTTTGTTTGGAATTACAATCGAACTAATGCAAAAATTTTTCACAGTAACTAGAAATGCTGATATTTTTGATGTAATCGCTAATTTAAGTGGAGCTTCTATGGCTGTTATTGTTATTACACTTTTAAATAAGTATAGGCGAGTAATTGATAAAATTTAATTTTACAACAAAAATCGTTTTCAAATGAATATCAAGCAATACTTAGATTCTACATATTTAAAAACCCCTTCGCAAGCGGGACTTAGTGAGGAAGAAAACACCTTAATAGCTAAAGAGTTTATTCAAGAAGCTATCGAAGAGAATTTTAAACTCATTATGATTCGGCCTAATATGGTATTATTAGCGCATAAAATGATTACAAATGCTAATTCAACGGTACAAATAGGAACAGTAATCGATTTTCCAGAGGGCAAAGCTGGCTTGGAGGCCAAAATCAAGGAAGCCAACCAAGCGATTCTGGATGGTGCCGATGATCTCGATTTTGTATGTAATTATGAAGTGTTCAAGGCTGGAAATATAGATTTAGTCAAAGAAGAAATTCTAATCTGCACACAACTGGGACTGGCAAATAACAAAGTGGTAAAGTGGATTATTGAAGTGGCAGCACTCACTGACAAACAAATTATTCAGTTATCGGCATTGATAAAAAATTGTGTAATTACTAATTTTAAGGAAGAAAATTACGCTGACGTTTTTGTAAAATCGTCAACAGGTTTTTATAAAACAGAAAATAATTTACCCAATGGCGCTACAGTTGCAACCATAATAATGATGCTTGAAAATGCCTCGCCACTGCCTGTAAAAGCAGCTGGTGGCGTTAGAACCTATGAAGAGGCTGCCGAAATGATACGGTTGGGCGTAAAACGGATAGGTACTTCAGGAGCAAAAGCGATTGCAAGCGGTCAAACAACCGAAGGAGAATACTAAATACAAAAACAGAATATGAAAAAAGGGTGGCTAACTTTGATTTTATTTTTTTGCATTATCGTTGCTTTTGCGCAAGATGTAATAGAAGTTTCAAAACAATCGAGGCTTTCAACAGAGCGTTTTCCTGTTTTTCCAGAATGCGAAAACGAAGAAGTAAAAGCATTAGAAAATTGTTTTTATAACCAGATACAAGATTTCGTTTTTCAAAATTTTGTGGTTCCAGAAAATTTAGCCCAAAATAATGTTCAAGGTACAATTAAAGTGCTTTTTGAGGTAGATAAAAATGGCGGTTTCAAAGTAATTTATGTAAACACTTTTGATGACTCGTTGACAAAAGAAACCAAAAGAGTTTTTGCTAAATTTCCGATAATTAAACCTGCAACTTACAACGGAAATCCAACTTTTTCACTATACAATATTAGCATTGTGATACCATTAAAAAGTACAGATCAGGCAGCCTCTGAAATTGCTGCTGAAGCTGTAAAGACTATCGCAAAGCCAAAACAACTCACGGAATTAGATAGTATTGTTTACAAAAAATTCAACAATCCACAATATTCTAGCCATTTAAACATACCTTTTTCGCACAGTTATTATTCGCGTTTTGATCCTGCGATGAATCAAGTCGGAGCAAATAATCATACCGCATCAAAACCTTACACTTATGCGGAAGTAGCAAAATATTACAGCATTTCAGATCAAAATGAAAAGGTGAAAAAAATAAATCCAGCTGGTGGGGACGAAAATTATGGAACGAAAACTTAGTCGAAGTGCAAGGGGAAGATTACTGGTTTATAATAAATCCAATTTTTGATGTGCAAGTAGGAACTGCTTCTGGCAAGAAGCAAGTCAACACATTCGTTAACACACGTGCCATAAATTTTAGCGGAGGATTGGGAAAACAACTTAATTTCACTACTACAATTTTTGAAAGTCAAGGAAGATTTGCAGATTACTACAACCGGTACGCAGAATCAATTAAACCTGCTGGAGGAAATCCTGCTATAATTCCAGGAATCGGAATTGCCAAAGATTTTAAGACCGATGCTTATGATTTTCCGTCAGCTGATGCTAATTTAACTTTTGCGCCATCGAAATTCATCGATTTGCAATTGGGTTATGGTCGAAATTTTATTGGTGACGGATACCGTTCTCTGTTCGAAAGTGATGCGGCAAGTCCGTATCCGTATTTTAAAATTAACACTAATTTTTGGAAAATAAAATACACCAATACCTATATGTGGCTCAAAGATGTGCGACCTGAAGCAACTCTTGAACGAACCTATTCCACAAAATATATGGCAAACCATTATTTAAGTTTGAATGTGACAAACCGATGGAATCTTGGGCTTTTTGAATCCGTGATTTGGACAGACACCAACAATCGAGGTTTTGATATGCACTTTGTCAATCCCATTATTTTTTATCGCTCTGTTGAGTTTGCGTCATCGGCTCGTACGGGAAATGCGGTTTTAGGATTAAGTTCTAAATACAAATGGAACAATAACTTAGTGTTTTACGGACAGTTTCTTTTAGACGAATTTTCTCTTAATGAAGTAAAAAACGAAAAGAATAGTTGGAAAAATAAATTTGCGTACCAATTGGGACTGAAATATTTCAATGCCTTTAAAGTCGATAATTTATTATTGCAATTAGAATTCAATCACGTCCGCCCTTATGTGTATTCGCATAGCGATCCTATTACGAATTACGGTCACAACAATCAAAATATTGCGCATCCGTGGGGAGCAAATTTTGACGAGTTATTACTTATTGGGCGGTATCAGAAAGGCCGTTTGTATGCCGATGCTAAAATTACATTGGGTACAAGAGGTTTTGATTTTGCTAATTCAGGAGCCAATTCTAATTATGGCGGCACTATTTATCGAGATTATGACCTTGACCGATACGCTAATTCTGGAGTTGCAGTAGGACAAGGAAATAAAACAACAATATTCATTGCCGATTTGCAAGCTGGTTATTTAGTCAATCCAAAGACAAATATGAAACTTTATGGTAGTTTAATTTATAGAAACTTCGACCCAAATCAAAACACTGCAACTGTCTTTAAAGAAAGCACCACTTGGTTTTCTTTCGGGATTCGCTCGGATGTATTTAATTGGTATTTTGATTATTAGAAAGTGCAGATTGAAAAACCGTTTTATTTTGTAAGTAAAAATAAAACAAATGGTTATACCGTAGCTTTAGGCACCTGTTTAAAAGAAAACGAAGAAACTTCAGTTTGTTGTTTAGCGTGCTCAATTGTCATTGAAACAATGTTACCATTTTCGTCTAATTCAAGTAGCGTGTTATCGTTAAGATCTTTAGTCTCTACTATTTTGTGGTCGTTAAAATAAACCAAAAGAGTGTCAGTATCGCCGAAGTAGGTAACTTTCATAGTTCATTAAGTTTAAAGTTTCTGTCAAAAAAAGCGTTGTGAATGGTTAAATGGTCTTCTAAAATAATAATTCTTAAATATTTATGAACTTCTTCAATATATACCCATCTTCTAATTCGTCCGTCGGATTGTTTGACTTCAAAGACAGGATGATAAAATGCAAACTCAATCCATTCTAATTTAACATCCTTTCTATCGTCTCTTTCACGCGTATGCAAAAAACAGGAAGTGAATTTCATTTGCACCATTAGTTTTTCTAAAACAAAGATAACAAAAGTTATGGTTTTTTATGAATTGTTTTTTGCCAAATCACTTTTGATAAACTACTTTTGCACAAGTTTTAAAACAAACATCTTAAACTTTGAATAGTACATCGAATACCATTTCAATCAAATCTATTTTTATTGACTTCAAAGCAATTACTAAAGCTGGATTGGCAGTTAGTGTTGTTTTTTCTTCAATTGCGGGATTTTTGCTTGGTATTGCTAATTTTCATTCTTTAGATTGGTGGGTTTTGTTTAAACTGGTCATTGGTGGATATTGTATGGTTGGTGCTTCAAATGCCTACAATCAGGTTATCGAAAAGGACCTTGATGCCTTAATGAATCGGACTAAAAATCGTCCCGTTCCAGCCGGAAGAATGTCTCCAAATGTAGCTCTTATCATTGCTAGTATTTTGACTCTTATTGGAATTGTTTTGTTGTACACTATCAATCCAAAATCAGCAATGTTTGGTGCGATATCGATATTTTTATATACCAGTATTTACACGCCTTTGAAAACAATGACATCATTGTCGGTTTTTGTGGGTGCTTTTCCAGGAGCGATTCCGTTTATGTTAGGTTGGGTTGCTGCAACAGGAAATTTTGGTATTGAAGCTGGAACCTTGTTCCTTATTCAGTTTTTCTGGCAATTTCCTCATTTTTGGGCCATCGGGTGGTTTTTATACGAAGATTATGAAAAAGCAGGTTTTTTTATGTTGCCCACGGGAAAAAAGGATAAGGGAACAGCTTTGCAAATATTATTATACACTGTTTGGTTAATTATTGCTTCATTATTGCCTTCGTTAGGTTATACAGGCCAATTATTTATTACGCCAATTGCTGCGGTTTTGGTATTTTTGCTCGGGCTTTGGATGCTCTTTTACGCCGTAAAATTGTATCAGTTACGAAGTGCAAAAGCGGCAAGAACGTTAATGCTGGTAAGTGTTTCTTATATTACTTTATTGCAATTTATTTATATTTTCGACAAATTTTTAAGATAGTTATGACAACAACAATGACCACCGAAGAACACAAAGCAAGAACTGCAAGATCATACAAATTGCTCTTATTGTTCGCCATTATCAGTATGATTATGATGTTCGCAGGACTCACTAGTGCTTTTGTGGTGAGTAAATCTAGAGCCGATTGGTTGAAAGACTTTCAGTTGCCGTCTGCTTTTTTCTTTAGCACAGCCGTTATCATAGGCTGCAGCATTACTTTTCATTTAGCCAAAAAAGCGATTCAAAAGGACAATCAAAAAGCAACAACCACATTGCTCTTGACAACTTTGGCTTTGGGGATTTTATTTGTGGTTTTACAATTTGTGGGCTTCGGTCAAATAGTGGAAAAAGGCTATTTTTTTACTGGAGCCGAGAGTTCTATTACAACAACTTTCCTTTATATTGTTACGGTTGTACACTTACTCCACCTTGCTGGAGGAATAATCGCATTATTAATTATTATTTATAAACAATTAAGAAATAAGTACAATTCGACTCAAACCCTTGGCATTGAATTGGGTGCGATGTATTGGCACTTTCTTGACTTACTGTGGGTGTATTTATTTTTATTTTTATTTTTCTTTAAATAAGAAAAAATTGTAAATTTGGGGACTTAACAACGATTAACTTTTATGGATACAGTTACTACTGCAGATAGTGGAGAAAAATTATGGGGAGGTGGCGACATTCAACCTATGGGAGCAAGTTATGGCAAATTGATGATGTGGTTTTTTATCCTATCAGATGCGTTAACATTTTCGGGTTTTTTAGCTGCTTACGGCTTTTCAAGATTTAAATTTATTGAAACTTGGCCTTTGGCTGATGAGGTGTTTACGCACTTTCCGTTCATGCACGGCGTTTCGGCACCAATGTACTATGTGGCGCTGATGACGTTTATTTTGATTTTTTCGTCCGTGACAATGGTTCTTGCAGTTGACGCTGGACATCAAATGAAAAAGGATAAAGTCGCCGTTTATATGTTCTTGACTATTATTGGAGGTCTTATATTCGTAGGTTCACAAGCTTGGGAATGGAAAAACTTCATCAAGGGTGAATATGGTGCTATCGAAACAAAAGGAGGTAGTTTATTACAGTTTGTGGACAAAGATGGCCATCGCGTAGCACTTGCTGATTTTGCCGCTACCCTTCCAGAAGAAAGAGAGCAATTGACTAAAGATAAAGGAAGGTGGTTTATGGAAGAAGCTGCTTTACCTACTTATTCCGTAGCCGAAGTTCAGGCGGGATTCAAAGCACATCCGGAAATATTGGTTAGAACCGAGATTGTGAATGCTAAAAAGCAAAAAACAATTTTGACAAGAAAAGAATCTGAATTAAGACTAAGTCAAGCAAGTATTGTTGTTGAAGGTGCTAATTTAGTGAGAAACGAATATGGTAGCAAACTGTTTGCAGACTTCTTCTTCTTTATTACAGGTTTTCATGGTTTTCACGTGTTTTCAGGAGTAATCATAAATATCATCATATTTTTCAATGTTTTGCTGGGAACTTATGAAAAAAGAAAGAGCTATGAAATGGTAGAAAAAGTGGGACTTTATTGGCACTTTGTTGATTTAGTTTGGGTATTTGTTTTCACGGTTTTCTATCTAGTTTAATACAATAAAAGTTAATATTATGTCACACGAACACGTTTCTAATACAAAAAGAATTTGGACAGTTTTCGGAATTTTATCTTTGATAACTATTGTTGAGGTGATTTTCGGGATTATTAAGCCAGAGGTCTTACACATGAACAATTTTTTAGGTTTGAATATACTGAACTGGTTGTTTATCATTTTAACCTTAGTAAAAGCTTATTATATCGTTTATGCATTCATGCACATGGAAGGGGAAAAAACTGCCTTGCGATATGCGGTAATTTTACCCTTAATTTTTCTGGTAGTCTATTTGCTTTTTATCCTTTTGACAGAAGCTGATTATATTTTTGAAATCTTTAAAAATAGTACTATCAAGTGGAATTTTTAACAAAATATTAGTTCAAAATAAAGGTGCGCTTGACGTGCCTTTTTTATTTTTGCACATTATCTTTCGATTTTATTATGAAAAAAAATATTGTTCTTTTTGTTCTTTTTATTTTACCAATTGTTGCTTATCTTTTTTTCGCTTCAGGAGTAAATGGGTATACTAAACTGCCTATTCTTACGCCCAAAGTGGCTGATTTTGGAAATTGGAAATCCTTGGATAATCAAAAAATAAGTTTGAACGGTAAGATAACGATTCTTGGTTTTTCAGGTTCGAAATTAGCAGAAAACAGAGGTAATTTTTTTAATCTCAATCAAAAAATCTACCAACGATATCATGCATTTAAAGATTTGCAATTTGTGGTAATTTGCCCCACAGGAACAGAAGAACAAGCCAAGAGTGTTCTAAATGCGTTGAAAGCATTTACAGATGTGAGCCAATGGCATTTTGTTTTTGCGCCAGCAGTTGAGGTTGATAAGTATTACAATCAATTAAAGCTCGTTGAAAAGTTAGATGGTAATTTAGGAACTCCAAACGTGTATATTCTTGACAAAGAAAGAAACCTGAGAGGTCGTAAAGAAAAGAAGGGATATAAAGAAGGCTACAATACTTTTAAACCTGCAGAGTTGAGCAATGAAATGCTTGATGATTTCAAAGTTATTTTATACGAGTACCGAGCAGCACTCAAAAAAAACCATAATGCCACTAAACAACTTTAATTCATAATAGTGATGCTCAAAAATAAATCATACATAGGAATTTCATTTATTATTCTTATTTTCGGAATATATGCGATTCCAAAAATTATAGAAAGAGTACAAAACAATGATATTGTTAAAGGCGATAGATTAGACAAAGTGGTTACTACAAGTACAAATAGTAGTAATTTAGTAAAAATAGGTCCTGCTCCAAAATTTGACCTGATAAACCAAGACAATATCAAAGTTACTAATGAAACGTACAAAGGTAAAGTATATGTTTTAGAATTTTTCTTCTCGACCTGCCCAACCATTTGTCCGAAAATGAACCAAAGCATGTTAGTAATTGAGAAAATGTTCTTTGGTAATCCTAATTTTGGTATTGTTTCCATTTCCATCGACCCAGAACACGACACTCCAGCAGTCTTGAAAGCGCATCGCGAATTGCTGGGGGTAGAATCTTCCAATTGGAATTTTTTGACCGGTAATAAAAAGTATATTTTTGAATTGGCAAACAAAGGATTTAACCTTTATGCTGGCGAAAATAAGAATGTAACAGGAGGTTTTGAACATTCTGGATTATTCGCTTTGATTGATAAAAAAGGAAATATTCGTTGTAGAAAAGACGATTATGGAAACCCAATTTTATATTATGATGGTTTAGAAAAAAAAGGAGTAAGAGATATTCAACAAGATATAGCAATTTTATTAAAAGAGTAATATGGAAGATAATTCATTAGAAAAAAAATTCAGTAAATTGATAGTAGCAGTGTCCATTTTGATTCCGGTCGTTGTCGCTGTACTTTTTAACGTGAAGTTAAAAAATCTTGGCTACAATGTAGACCCACTTCCTTTTCTACCGCCAATTTACGCCACAATAAACGGAGTAACGGCAGTTGTTTTAGTAGCAGGAGTTTTGGCCATTAAGAACGGAAACAAAGCACTTCACAAACGATTGATGACCACTGCAATTGCGCTGTCATTAGCTTTTTTGGTGATGTATATCGCCTATCATATGACTACAGATTCCACAAAATTTGGAGGGGAAGGTTTCATTAAGATGGTCTATTTCTTCATTTTAATATCTCATATTATTTTGTCTATTGCAGTTATTCCTTTGGTTTTGATAAGCTATGTTCGCGCTTTAGCAGAACGCTTTGACAGGCACAAAAAGATTGCTAAAATCACATTCCCCATTTGGTTGTATGTTGCCGTTACTGGAGTTGTAGTATATTTAATGATTTCACCTTATTATGTTAAGTAAAGTTAGAAGTTGGAAGCGGGAAGTTGGGATTAGGGAGATGGCAGCGGGCAGCGGGCAGCGGGCAGATGGAAGAAGAAAAACTAATAAAGTGACTTTGTTTTTTGTTTTTTGCTTTTTGTTTTTTGGAATTTCATCTTATGGGCAATGTGCGATGTGTCGTGCTGCCCTTGAAACGGAGGGAAATGCCGTAAAGTCACAAGCCGTAAATGACGGGATTGTCTATTTAATGGTAATTCCTTATGTTCTTGTCGCAGGAATAGGATATTATATTTACCGAATGAAAAAGAAGAAATTCAATTAATTCAAATCGGCAATCTACAATCTGCACGGGAGACCAAAGGTCGAACTGATAAATTAATCTAAAATCACTTCAAACCATCAACAGATATATTAACCGCACCGTTTACTTTTATGAAGGCTATAATGGCTTTGTTAGTCAGTTGAATTTTCTGGAATTGAATATCCTCTATTTTGCCA